>JAABUK010008448.1_pt1 | contig 14440 bp, 5 predicted proteins | sample 5559141 | NCBI WGS metagenome assembly JAABUK01 (sample SAMN10711869, study PRJNA513367) | rock metagenome | isolation source: Antarctica rocks | place: Antarctica: Victoria Land, Pudding Butte nord | collected 2016-01-03
TCACCATCCGGACTTATTAACCAAACACCGTTTTTTGTTCCAATCCATTTACGGTCCGCACCATCTACAGCTATAGCCTGAACCTGTTCATCCCTGAATAAATATCCTGCAAAATTATCCTGCTGTACAATTGGCAAAATGGCCTCGCATTTCTGTATGCTGAATACATCCTGGGCACAATGAATTATTCCGATACCTTTTACGGTTCCTACCCATATAAATCCATTCTTATCTTTGGCAATACATAACACGTTATTGTCAGGTAAATTTCCATTGCCCGTTCCTGAACGAAAATATTTCCACCTGTCATCCCCGGGATTGTCAATGGTAGTGCCATGATTGAAACAAAACAACCCGTTACCATTTGGTGAAACGATCCACTTTTGGTTATAATCATCTATCACTATTTGCGTAACAGCGTTATCAGAATGCGGATAGGGTGCTATAAAATTTTTCCAGGTATTATCAGCTTTAAGAACAGCCAGGTTTTGTGCAGCACCATAATTCGCTATCCATAAATTTCTGTCGTTATCTAATGCAAGTCCAGACACACGGTAACGATCTGGGTCTGCGAGAGAAGATTGTACAGGAGAATTTTTATTTATTAATTTTATTGAATGATCCGCTTTTAATTGAAGCAATCCTCCTCCAAATGAACCGGCCCAAATCGTATTATCAGCAGGATCTATTGTAACCGTAACAAGATCATATAAGCTATCGAAAACAGGATAATTCATTCCGTTATAATTGCTCCATTCATTATCCTGAAATTGAAAGAGCCCGTTTGTGTTAAAAGTATTATCCCAGCTTGAAGTAACAGTTCCTGAGGCAACCCATAACGAACCGTTCTGAACAGTCATTTCACCGGTTGCCACTGATAGCGGTGAGTTGGGTTGATACCGCGTTATATTATTGCCTGATACTTTTACCAGTCCTGTTTGCATGTCGGCAACCCAGTTATCTTCCCCTGCAATAATTGCCTGTTGCGGATTAATGATCTTATCTGGTTCCAATAGCACTTTGTTTACTGATCCATCAGCATTTAAAATTACAATCCTGCTATCAAATCCAAACTGTTGTTGTGCCAGGACCAACTTTCCTGAAGAAGAAGATGCATGTATTATTTTATAATCGCTTCTAAATAATAATGTCCATACGTTACCATTCAAAACAAATAAGGAATCGTTTTTTTGAACGATGATCTTATCTTGTACTTTAAGAACCTGCTGACAAGCGCCTGCCGGCAAACCATTAGCACCACTTAATTTTTTCCAGTTTCTGTAATCAGCAAGATTTGTATTGTCTGTTGTGGCAGTTTTTAATCCTTCATCAGTGGTGGCATAAAATAGATTTGCATTAACTGCAAAGCCGTTAACTTTAACCAGGTTGCCTGAATCTCCAATAAGATAAGTGTCCTTTATTTCATATTTATTTTCATCAATTACTACTATTCCGAAGCCGGTAGATACATAAACCTTGTCTTTATCACAAAAAATACTGTAAATTTTTTTATCTCCGGAAATTGCCTTTAGTTGAAGCGCATTGATATTATAAATTTTGTTCTTGAAAACTATATCAATATTACTGTTCAGGTAACCTATTACCAATTTACCCGACTGATCATCTAATCCTATGCTGCTGATTCCAACTTCATTCAATCCATTCATTTTACTTAACCTTTCAATATTGTTATCACGAAAGTTAACGGAAAACAAAGCATAAGGTGTAGCACAGAATATCTTTTCTGTAGTTGCTACAATCATTGCTGCCTTTTGATAAGGCAGATGCTCGCGCCAATTCCCTACCGGTATCTGCGACAAAACTGAGTTCACTAAACAAAATGAAATAATAAGACAGGCAAACCCTTTCAAATACATATATTCTTACAGTTTACTGGGATAAGAATTGATAAAAATAACTTCCCCATCACAAACAAAATTAAGTTTCTTTGCTACGGCTTTAAACAAAAGCACTATTTATTAAATGTAAATCTGTATACAGCATGTGGGAAAGCACCGGCAGGTTCGTTTTAAAGTTTAGAATAGTTTTATTACTGGTTTTAGCCGCAACCACAGCTTTTATGGGATGGCATGCCAGTAAAGTGGAATTAAGCAATGAGTTTGCCAGGGCCATTCCACTCGATAATATAAAATACATACAGTATCAGTCATTTAAAAAGAAATTTGGTGAAGATGGAAACCTGATGGTGGTTGGAATGCAAACCGATCATCTTTTTACAGACAGCATATTTAATGATTACAAGAGTTTAAATGAAACATTCAAACGTGTAGACGGAATTGAAGATGTGCTGAGTGTGACTGCCGCTATAAACCTGGCAAAGAATGACAGCACTGAAAAGCTGGTTCCAACGCCAATCTTTCCTCCAGGAAACCTGGATCAAAGAACCATTGACAGTAGCTCGGAGATTTTTAAAAAACTTCCTTTCTATTACGGTCTCCTGTACAATCCACAAACACGGAGTTACCTGACTGCACTGCGTTTTAATAAAGACGTAATGAATTCCACCAAACGCAATGTTGTAGTTAACGATGTTGTTAATGCCGGGGAAGCATTCGGCATCAAACATAATATCAGCATGCACTACAGCGGGTTACCACTTATCAGGACAAACATAGCGATCAAGATAGCCAATGAAATGAAATGGTTTTTGTTGGGTTCGCTTATTCTATCTGCAGTTATCCTGCTATTGTTTTTCCGAAGCTTCAGTACTATGGTATTGTCTCTTGCAGTTGTTATCACCGGAGTTATCTGGAGTTTTGGCACACTGCATTTATTTGGCTATAAGATCACTTTACTAACTGCTTTGATACCACCATTAATTGTAGTGATCGGTATCCCGAACTGCATATATTTCTTGAACAAATATCACTTATCGTATAATGAAACGAAAAATAAAAATCAGGCTTTGATTGAAATGGTTGGTAAGATGGGCATCGTTACATTATTCTGTAATATTGCTGCAGCTATAGGGTTTGCTGTTTTCGCCCTTACCAAAAGTGCTGTTTTACAGGAATTCGGAAGGGTAGCAGGAATTAATATTATGGTGATCTTCTTCATTTCATTTATATTGATCCCATCCGTATTAAGCTATCTTCCTTCACCCAGGGAACGGCATACCCGTTATCTCGACAATAAATGGCTTAGGTCAGTTTTAGATACACTGGAGATCTGGTCATTAAATCACCGCAAACTTATTTACCTGTCTACACTTGTAATGCTCATTTTTGCTGTGATGGGAATTTTCAGGCTTCGTTCAGAAGGATTTATTGTGGATGACTTACCTAAGACTGATAAGATTTACACCGATATGAAATTCTTTGAACATCATTTTAAAGGAGTGATGCCACTGGAAATTCTGGTGGATACCAAACGAAGGAACGGGCTTCGGATCAACACGCTGCAAACATTCGAGCATATAGATTCGCTCTCAAAGTATATTGCTGCACAACCTGAAATGTCAAGACCACTCTCTATAGTTGAAGGGATGAAATTTGCCAGGCAGGCTTATTTTGATGGGGATAGCAGTAATTATGGGTTACCTAACAGCTCAGACCTTGTATTCCTTGCAGGATATCTGAATACAAAAAGCGATAGCACAAAAGCCGGCAATAATAGTTTCATGAAACTCGTCAGTTCTTTCATGGATACCAGTAAGCAATATGCACGAATAAGCATCAATATGGCAGATGTTGGAAGTAAGCGATTGCCGCAAATTCTCGACACGCTGCAAAAAAAAGCAAATCAATATTTCGATAGTTCCAGGTATACGATCCTATTCACTGGTACAAGTGTTACGTTTCTTGAAGGAAGTGCTTTTATTATTCATGGCTTAAAAGAAAGCATTCTTTGGGCATTTCTTCTTATTGCTTTGTGCATGCTCTACCTTTTTAAGTCTTTCAAAATACTGATCTGTTCGTTGATACCTAATATAATACCGCTGGTAGTAACGGCAGGGGTTATGGGCTGGGCAGGTGTGCGTCTTAAGCCCTCAACTGTACTTATTTTCAGTGTTGCATTAGGAATTGCCATCGATATTACTATCCGCTTTTTAGTCAATTATAAGCAGGTTAAAAAAAATAATGACAAGGAAGTTAAGCAGGTTGTTACAGATACCATTCATACTACCGGCATCAGCATTATTTACACTTCCCTTGTTTTAATTGCCGGCTTTATTATTTTTGTATTCAGCGGTTTTGGTGGAACACAATCTTTAGGATGGCTTACCTCACTTACCCTTGTAGTAGCTACAGTTACTAATTTAACTTTACTTCCAGCTTTGCTTATATCATTAAATGACAAAAAATAATTAAACATTAGAAAATAAATATTCCTATCGTATTTATCCTCCGGGCAGCTTTTCACAATAATTAATGTCTTTAATATGCTAACCAACTCCAATCGTCATTTCAGATTTGGAAGCATAATCAAAAATTAACTTACATGAGAAAATTTTTACTGCTCATGCTTGGAATTGTTCTCTTCACCTATCAAATCCAGGCTCAAACCCGTACTCTTTCCGGAAAAGTAACAGATGAAAATGGGAATCCGGTACCAAATGCAAGTATACTGATTAAAGGCACCCGAACAGGAACTACTAGTAATGCAGAAGGCAAATATTCCTTGAGTGTTCCCAGCCAGGCTAGGATACTTGTATTTTCTTCTATAAACTTAGGACAAACAGAAGCCATAATTGGTAATCAAACAACTATTGATGTATCACTTAAAGCTGAGGACAAGAATTTACAGGAAGTGGTTGTTGTAGGGTACGGAACCCAAAAAAGGGGTGATCCTACTGCCTCAGTTGCAACCATAAATGCTAAACAGTTAGCGGATAAACCCGTTCAAAGCTTTGACCAGGCGCTAAGCGGTAAAGCTCCGGGATTAAATGTAATTCAACCTAATGGCGTTTTGAACAATCCTCCTGTAATAAGGATCAGGGGCTTTAATTCAATAACAGGTACTTCTTCTCCTCTTATAGTTGTTGACGGGATGGTTATTTTTTCCTCAGATGTTACTGTTTCCACCAATAGTTCGGCTAATAATCCCCTAGGTGATATTAACCCTGCTGATATTGAAAGTATCTCCGTATTGAAAGATGCTGCAGCTACAGCAGTTTACGGCTCAAGGGCCGCTAACGGCGTACTTATTATCACAACAAAAAAAGGTAAAAAAGGCAAGGCCCGGATAAATTATGATACTTATGCCGGCTGGACATCACCTTACAAGTTATTTGACGTAATGAATGCACGACAGTATGTGGAAGTTAAAAACGAAGCAAGGGCTAATAGAAATCTTACTCCAGCTTATTTTTTAGACACCCTGAATGGTGTGCCTATTGATACAAAATGGAGTGATTATATATATCGAACAGGATTTCAGCAGAATCATAGTTTTAACGTAAGCGGGGCAAATGATAACACCAGGTATTATATGTCCGTTGGTTATAGTAAGCAGCAGGGAATGATTGTTAATAATGATTTTGAAAGAAAGCAGATAAGGCTAAGCATTGATCAGAAAGTAAATAACTGGCTGAATATTGGAACTAATATGAACTTTACCAGGAGCTCCAATTTTTCCCCTAACACCGGATCCGGACCAAATGGCGGAGCATTTAATACTTCCGGAGCAGCGCGTCTTGCTTTTGTAACTGCCCCTGTAGTGAGCCCTTACCTGGCAGATGGCAGTTATAATTTAAAGCTTCCGTTAAGTGATAACCAAATGGGAAGGGGGAAAAACCTAGACCAGACTGGTTTTACAAATCCCGTTATTTTAAATGATCTGAACAGTTTCTCTTCCGCATCCGATCATCTGGTAGGAACTATATTTGCGGAAATTCCACTATTCAAAGGATTGAAATTTAAAACTCAGTATGGAGTTGATTACCTGATAGCGGAAAATAAATCTTTCTCTAATCCTATTCACGGAGACGGGTTGCAAACTGCAGCTTCCACTGATGATGGCACAGCTTCAAACGATATTGGAAAATACAATCGCTGGGTATTTACCAATCAGTTAACCTATGATAATACCTTTTGGCTTAAACATTCTATAAATGCGGTTGTAGCTGCCGAACAGCAATCATCCAAGACTGACAGATGGAGCGCAAAGCGTTCAGGCGTATCCGATCCATTTTATAATGAATTTCAGGGTGGATATACTTTAAACGATAATCCTCCAAATAATCTACTGAGCGAAAATTATCTTTTATCCTACCTAGGACGAATAAGTTATGACTTTGATAAGCGTTATTTTTTAACTGTCAGTTTAAGAAGAGATGCGTATTCAGGCTATTCACCTAAAAATATTGCAGGCAAGTGGGGAACGTTTCCCGGTGTTGCAATAGGTTATAGCCTTTCCAAGGAAAAGTTCTGGAAAAACGCTGCTATCAGTAATGTTATAAGTGATTTGCGTGTAAGGGCCAGTTATGGTAAGGTGGGTAATATTGCTACAGGAGATTTCCAGGCGATTTCTACTTATGCTTCTGGTTTATATGGCACTTATTCTACTCTTGGATTTAATAATGCTGGTAATCCTGACCTCAGATGGGAAACAAGTAAAAAAACCGATGTAGGGATGTCTTTTGGTTTGTTTAATGGCCGGCTTAATGGAGAGGTCACCTACTATAATAATAATGTAGACAATATTGTTTTAAATGTACCCACCGCTGCATCATTAGGACTTCCGGGTAATACCATCCTCAAAAATGTTGGTAAAATGTATAACCGAGGAATTGAAATTAATTTAAATGGAGCTATTATTCAAAACCGTGAATTTACATGGAATGCATCTTTTAATATCACGACCCTTGCCAATAAGGTTACCGAACTTGCGCCCGGTGTTAATGAAATTGTAGGACAAACAGGCGGCCTTGAAAACACCAATCTTACCCGTCCGGGATATTCAATAGGAAGTTTTTACACAGTTAGATCCGCTGGCGTTAACCCGGCAAATGGCGACAGGATTTTCATAAAAAGAGACGGCACAAAAGTTCAGTTTGACTTAAATAAACGGTACAGCCTTTTAGACGGAACGCCTATTAAAGACCTGGTCTTTAACGATGAGGCTGTAATACTCGGTCAGGCTTTGCCTAAGCTTTATGGTGGATTCACCAATAATTTTACCTACAAAGGGCTTGATCTGAATGTAGACCTTTTCTTTAATCTTGGAAACTACGTTTACAATGGGTCAAAGGCAGGACTTAGAGACCAGCGCTTTTGGAACAACAGTGTAGAAGTGTATAATAACAGGTGGAAAAAAGCCGGAGACGTAACTAATATTCCCAGGGTGGTTTTTACGGATAATATTTCTAATGGCTCTGCTTATGCAATATCAGAGAATCTTGAAAAAGGTGATTTCCTGAAATTCCGTAATATCTCCATCGGTTATACTTTAAAAGATCCAAAACTTGAAGCTGCCGGTTTTAATAACATCAGGTTTTTTGTGCAGGTTCAAAATGCATTAACCATTACCAGCTATACAGGCATAGATCCTGAAATTTCTTCAAACGGTAACTCAAATATTGCTCCTGGGGTAGATAGAAATGTTGTACCACAGGCACGGACAGTGAGTGTAGGCTTAAATGTTGGTTTTTAATATTGCATAAAAATAAAGAATATGAAAATTTTAAAAATATCTTTTATATTGATAGCAACCGTTTTTTTTGCCGGTTGTAATAAATCAAAGCTTGACCCTGTACCCCAAACCAGTTTAACAGAAGAAAATGCTTTTAAATCTCCTGATCGGATTTTAGGCCAGGTAAATCAAATGTATAACGCCGCTAAAAGCGGACAATTCATGGGAGGAAGGTACCAGGTATATAATGATATCAGGGCTGAAGAATTTTTAAACCTGACTACTAACCAGGTTACAGCTTCCAATACATGGGGACATACTTTAAATTCTTCTATCGATGAAGTGAAAACTTGTTGGAATGCAGGTTACCAGGCAATTAACAGGTGTAACATTGTATTGGATGGGTTAACAGCGAATCCTACAGTAATATCAACCGCTACAGCCGATCAATATAAAGCGGAAGCTAAATTTGTAAGAGCATTGTGTTATTTTTCACTTGTTACCTTATATGGTCAGAAACCATATACAGCAAATGCCGGAGCAAGCCTTGGTTTACCGCTTCGTATTATTGGCGAGAAAGATTTAAGCCATACTAATTTAGCCAGAAGTACGGTAGCACAAACCTATGCTCTTATTCTAAGTGATTTGAACGATGCAGAAGCAAAACTTCCTGCTAACTATACCACACCTGACCTGAATGTAGTAAGAGCGCATAAGAATGCAGCAATTGCCTTAAAAACACGCGTGTATTTATCTATGGCCAAATACCCGGAGCTGATTACAGAAGCAAATAAAATTGTGTCTGCATCTGCACCATTTTCTGCACCAACAGGTATTAATCATAAATTAAATCCAAGTTTTACCACTACGTTCACTAATTATGTAACTACTGAATCTATTTTCTCTTTTCCAATGACTTCCACGAGTGCTCCCGGAACACAGAACGGGTTAGCTACTTACTATAAAACAGAGTATGAATTGAATCCTGCAGGAATACTGGGAGACGCGAGCTGGAAAGCAACTGATGCAAGAAAATCATTTATTACAACTAATGCTGCTGGTAAAAAGTTTTATGCAAAGTTTGCAGATGATAATAATAATTATGTTCCGATTCTTCGTTACGCAGAAGTTTTGTTGAACCTGGCGGAGGCTTTAACCCGTTCAACCACTACTGTGAATCAAAAAGCGATAGACTTGCTAAATGCAGTCCGTCAAAGGTCTGATGCTTCTACAACTTTTACTATGGCAGATTTTCCTTCATCGGCTTCGCTGGTAAGCGCCATCCTGAGGGAAAGAAGAATAGAATTATTGAGTGAAGGTTTTCGCTCGATAGATATCCTGCGCCAGAATATTCCTATACCCGCAAAAGGAAATGTTCAGGCGGTTGACCCTACAAGTTCACTTTATGTATGGCCTATACCAGATAGTGAATTACTTTACAACAGCTTGGTAATACAAAATTGATTATTCTTTTGAAAGAAATACAAAAGGCCATTCATAAAGAATGGCCTTTTGTATAATAAGAATATTTAAATTGTCTTGTCTGCACTTGCTCAATTCATAGCACACTCTGATCAACAATTAACTGCATGTGAATAGAAATTTTAACAAAATAATATTTAAGGCAGCAATTTTTTTAACTTGCTGTCTTTATTTACATAACATCTTCTTGAAATTAAAAATTGATATAAATGTAAAAAATTATAAACCTTCTTTACTTTTCATCATATAACAGCTTTTGTTCAGCATAAATAATAAAACGCTTATGTTTTTCAGGGAAGTAACTCGTTCTTGCTTACTCTTAGGATTAATTACTACCTTTTTATTATCGTATATTGAATGTAATTCTAACAACCACAACTTAATTATATTTCTTGCACGGATTGAGATAATCTTTATAAATCAAAAATAGCTACATGAAAAAACTTTTACTTTTAATGCTTGCCTGCATAATGATTATCGGGCAACTGTTAGCTCAGAGCCGGACAGTTACTGGCAAAGTTTCCGATGAAACAGGAAATTCTGTTCCTAATGCATCCATTGTTATTAAAGGATCAAAATCAGGAACAAGTTCAAAGGAAGACGGAACGTTCAGCCTTTCAGTACCGGAGAATGCCCGGGCCCTTGTAATTTCAGGTGTAGGATACGATACAAAAGAAGCTTCTATCCGCGGGCAAAACAACGTGGAAGTTGCTCTCAATACTATTGGAAGAACCCTTAATGAAGTAGTTGTTGTTGCATATGGCCAGCAACAGAAAAGAGCACTAACCGGCTCGGTAACATCAGTAACTGCTGAGCAAATTGGAAGGCAGCAAATTACTTCCGTAACTCAGGCATTACAAGGAACAGCTTCTGGTGTTTTGGTAGTAAATACAACAGGCCAGCCTGGGGAAAGTCCTACAATCAGGATTCGTGGTATCGGTTCCGTAAATGCCAGCGCGGCACCATTGATTGTTTTGGATGGAGTGCCTTATGATGGGAACATTAATAGTTTGAATCCGAACGACATTGAAACTATGAACGTTTTAAAAGACGCAACAGCCACCGCTTTGTTTGGCTCCCGTGCTGCAAATGGCGTTATACTTATTACCACTAAAACAGGTAAAAAAGGTAGAGATGCCCAGATAAACGCCTATTCTTCTTTTGGAGTATCCTCCAGAGCTATTAAAGATTACGAATATGTTACTTCTGAAGAATATATGAAACTAGCTTGGGAAGCGCTTAAAAACCAACAAACTGATCTTGGTACTGTAAATCCTGCTCTTGCTGCAAGTAATGGATTAATTGGGTTGTTAAGGTATAATCCATACAATGTAGCAAAACCTATAGATGAAAATGGCAACCTGGTAGCAGGCGCCAATCTTTTGTGGAATACCGACTGGACTAAAGAAATAGAGAATAATTCTATTCAAAGAAAAAATGTCGGGGTGAGTGCCGGTGGTGGTTCAGATAAGATCAGGTATTTTCTTTCCGGGGATTATCTAAATCAGGATGGCTATATTATAAAATCAAATTTCCAAAGAATCACCTCGCGCTTAAATATAGATGCAGATTTACGGAACTGGCTTACTGTTGGACTAAAAACCAGTCTTGCTTCCTCAAAACAAAATTACCCTGATCAGTCAGGTTCTGCATTCCGCAATGCTGTTCAATTCGGAAGAATCATGTCATCCATTTATCCTCTCTATCAGCATGATGATAATGGAGCTCTTATTGTTGATGAAAAGGGCGTACCTGTTTACGATTTTGGATTTGCCAACAGTAGCAGAACGCTTAATGTAGGAAGGCCTGTTGCAAGCGGAGCAAATGCAGTAGCCATACAAAATCTCGATCTCTTTAATAATGATCGTGTTTTAACTTCTTTGAATACTTATGGAGAAATAAGATTTACCCCGGATCTTAAATTTCGATCCAATTTTGGTATTGACAGGGCGATCCTAAGCCAGACAAGGTATCAAAATCCATTGTACGGTGATGCTTCCGGAGTTAAAGGCCGCGTATCAAAACAGAGAAATCTTACTACTTCCTATACCTGGAATAATATGTTAAGCTATCAAAAAAGCGTCAGCGGTGTTCATAACATAGGAGCAATGGCAAGTACAGAAGCTTATGACTATAGATTTGAAAGTTTTTCCGCTGGTAAAACCGGGCTGCCTGCTCCGGGAATAACAGAATTAACTCCTGGCTCAACTCTTGAAAATATTGATTCTTACACTGATTTTACCCGTATTGTAAGTTATCTTGGACGTTTAACTTATAACTACAAAAGCCGCTATTTTATTGAAGGCACTATTCGCCGGGATGGTTCCTCAAGATTTCTGACTGATAAAAGGTGGGGCACCTTTTTCGCTGTTGGTGGTTCATGGCTTATTAGCGACGAAAACTTTATCAAAAACATAAGTGCAATCAATTCACTAAAGCTTAGAGCCTCTTATGGTGAAGTGGGAAATAATGCATTAACAAGTTATTTTCCTTACTTAAGTGCCTACTCAACAGGATATAGTGATCTTACCAATCCGGGTGTTATTTACGGAGGCTTAGGTAATCCAAATATTACATGGGAGAAGTTAGGAACTTATGATATAGGTATAGATTTCAGTATTCTTAAAAGCCGGATCAGTGGTTCAGTTGATTACTATGATAAAAATACTTTCGACCTTTTATTTGGCCGTCCTTTTCCAGGCTCTACAGGAGTTACTTCAGTTGATGAAAACATAGGCTCTGTCCGTAATTCAGGTATTGAAGTAGTATTAAACACAAAGAATATCGTTTCTAACAATTTTTCCTGGGATATGAGCTTTAATTTCGCTACAGTTAAAAACAGGATCACCAAACTTCCTCAAAAAACAATAGTCAGCGGCAGTTACAGGCTTGAAGTTGGTAAAAGCTTAAACAGCTTTTATATTTATGAATGGGCAGGTGTAAACCCACAAACAGGATTGCCTCAATGGAATCAGGATGAATTGGATGCAAGTGGCAATCCTACAGGTAAAAAGATAATTGTAAACGCAATTTCTAACGCGTCTCGTTATTATTATGGAACCTCCATACCTAAAATTACAGGTGGGTTTTATAATACGTTTACTTACAAAAAGCTCGACCTTTCATTCCTGGTAAATTATGCTTTGGGTGCCAAACTTTTAGATGCTGATTATATAGGGCTGATGCATGGATTTACCAACGTGGGCCAGCAATTGCATAAAGATATTTTAGCCAGATGGCAGAAAGCCGGCGATATTACTGATGTTCCCAGATTAAAAATAGGTCAATCAGATTATGGTAATCCTTCTACCCGTCACCTTTTTAGCGGAGACTATGCAAGATTAAGAAATGTAACACTTGGTTATAATTTTCCTGCTTCTTTGTTTAATAAAATAGGAACCCTTAAGTCTTTGCGGATTTATATTCAGGCTGATAATTACCTGACCTGGACAAAAGCCAAGCGTGGTTTAGATCCGGAACTGGCTATTTCCGGATCTTCAAGCGGAACATCTAATCAAAGTTCTTCTGCATTTAAAACAATTTCCGGAGGTTTAAATATTGGCCTGTAATAAGAATTATCAGAATTACACTTTAAGTTATTAATATGAAAAAATATAGTTTTGTTATTGTTGCCACACTATGGATGGCGATAACTATTACTGGATGCAGTAAAAAATTCCTGGATGAACCAAAACCCACCCAATCACTTGACCCGTCAGTAGTATATTCTTCTGATGCCGGAGTAAGATCATTACTTACAGGTATTTACCGCAGATTGCGTCAGCAATACGGAACATCAACCGATGCCTGGGGAATAGCATCTGTTTACCTTGCAAGAGAGGTGAAAGGACTGGATGTAACATTACCAGACCAGAACTGGTATAGCTTCGATTACCAGCATGATAACCGGGAGCCTACTTACCGCAGGGTGAGCTTCACCTGGAACTTCTTTTATGATATGGTAAACCAGGCTAATAACCTTATAGCAGGAGTAGATGCCTCTAAAACGCTTTCTTCTGAAGCTAATAAAAAAGCTTTTCTTGGCGAAGGTAAAGCACTCAGAGCATGGTGTTATTTTGAACTAGTTAGAGAATACGCGCATGCCTATGCAGAAAATCCCGCCGGCCCTGGCATTCCGTTATACAGTACACCTACCGGACTAGAAACCACAGGCAATCCAAGGGCTCCTATTGCAGATGTATATAAATTAATTACCGATGATCTTGAATATGCTGCTGCAAACCTGGGTACTGCCAGACAGTTAAAGGATGTAATTAATAAAAATGTTGCTAATGGTTTGCTGGCACGTGTGTACCTTGAAATGGGTCAGTGGGAGAAAGCAAAAACTGCAGCTATTACAGCGCGTACCGGTTATGCTTTAAGCGCTGCTGATTATAATACACCATTTACCAGTCTTGATAAGGCGGAAGTTATGTGGGGTTTCCCTCAGGCTGCTGACCAAACCATTTATTATGGTACCCCATCAGCATTCTGGGGCAGTGGCAGTACTGTTCCGGGCTATTACAATTTTTTTATAGATTCACTGTTCGCCAATACTTTTGCAGAAACTGATATCAGGAAGAACACGTTAATCCGCACTAGCAATATAACTGTAAAAAAATGGCGGTCATCCAAATTTGGACTGAGCACCACTTTTACTGATGCTATTATAACTATGCGAGCAGCCGAAATGTACCTGATAGAAGCTGAAGCTAAAGCTGAGTTGGCAGATGCTACTGCCGGCGATATTTTGTATACACTCCAAAAAAATAGAAATGTAAGTGCAGTAAAATCCGGTGCTACTGGTGCTACCCTGGTTACTGAGATTCTTCTTGAAAGAAGAAAGGAACTTTATGGTGAACTCGGAGTTAGTTTTATGGATATTAAAAGAAGGCAATTACCACTGGTACGTGATGCGGGCCATCCATTGAATTACAGGGTTAATTTGCCTGCCAACTCAAATAAGTTTACTTTAAAAATTCCGCAAACTGAAATGGATGCAAACAAAAGCTTAAAACCAACCGATCAGAATCAATAGTACTTCAAATTATAATGAAAAACCCGTCGTAAGGCGGGTTTTTTTTTGATTTAAATTTCCCGTTATGAATTTTAAATTTTTCATTAAGGTTTATAAAAACAATGGTCAACCAATTGCATTCAACATCCGGAATGTAACAGCTATTAAACCTTTAATAATATTGGCTTAATGATTAATAAATCAACGGCTTTAATTGTAATTTCAGAACTCCTTACCTACGCCTGAAAAATGAATAATGTTACGTAAAATAAAAATTGTTTAAATTGACCTATGCAATTAATGTTACCGTTATTTCCTCGGGATACCAGGATGATATCATCATGCCTG
>JAABUK010008449.1_pt1 | contig 14438 bp, 14 predicted proteins | sample 5559141 | NCBI WGS metagenome assembly JAABUK01 (sample SAMN10711869, study PRJNA513367) | rock metagenome | isolation source: Antarctica rocks | place: Antarctica: Victoria Land, Pudding Butte nord | collected 2016-01-03
GTTCGATCAGGTCTTGCCGCGATACGTTGTCCAGGAACCCAGGTCGGATCATGGGGCCGGTAGAGTCCAACTCGGACCCGCTTGGCAAGGGGGCGGGGCCGGATTTTCAAAGAGTCGGGGTATAGCTGAAATCATAGTTCCAGAAGTCACCCTGGCCGGTCTTCATGTCGGTGCGACGGAGGAACTTATCAAGCAGTGAGAACCCGTCCAAGGTCAGCGCGGCCCATGGATCATGACGATCGTCACCGAGGAAATCGCCATTGAAGTCGGAACGGAGTCTATCGATGAGGCTACAAAGGCCGTCGCGATCGGCTCTGGCGACGAGCTGGTGCAACGCATGAACGTGGCGCCGCTCGCGGTAGGTCACGCCCACAATTTCGCGGTGCTCAAGATAGGAGACGAAAAGCACTTGGCCCATCAGAAGCTCGGCTAGGCGTCGCCGCGTGCGATCGTCGGCGACAGCAGCAATCCCATTCTTGCTCAGCTTGGTGACGATCGTCGAAAGGTTAGCGAGCAGCTTCCGATCGACCCGGGCGTTGACGTCGAACCATCCCGGCTGACGGCGGGACAGGTTCGCCGATGCGATGTCCAGCGCAGAGAACGGCCCGTCGGGTCGCGCGTCGCTTAGCCGAAGCGGAACGCCAGCGTCCTTAAGCTTGCGAGCCGGTTGCGCGACGGCGGTTTCGCCTTTTACCTCGATCACGATCGTTGCAAGGTTCTGGTTCCAGATCCGTTTGCGGACCTCATCCAGCGACTTGGGCGAAAGCGGCTCGTCATTGTCGCCGACGAAGACGACTGTTGGAACACCTTCGACGTCGAAAACCGCTTTCGCCCGAACTGCACCGTCTGGCTTGAGCAGCGTCTTGATCTCTAGAGCGTAAGGATGGGTATCCGGGACCGTCTCGTCTTGAAGGTGCAGAACGGCGGACTCGGCGTCATAGCCAAGCTTTTCGAGCCAGTTCTGCAGCGTGGCGGTCACGCTTGGACCTCTTTTTTCTGTAAAGCACCCAACCAGAATATGGCACCGACGCAGCGCGGCAGAAATAGCCTCGCAGCTATTATAGGACGCGTAATGGCCGTTATCACGCGGTCTTTCGATCTGCTGCGACGCTGGTCTGGCGGCCAACCTGTGTTCGCTTGCGACCCTGCAAGTTGGGAAGGGAGAACAGGTCCAACTGACCCGCTGCCGCGGCTGCGTCTGGCAACGCGAATCGGTCGCGCAGAATGCAAAGGTGGGGATCAAGCTCTACGATGAGGAAGTCGCCACTCGGCAGGGTGCCCTCTGTCTCAAGGAAGACCCAAGTACCGGCCGGACTCAGAGCCAGCCGACATCCCCAAAGGCCGAGGAAGGACCTGTTACGAAGGTCGGTGCGAAGCTCTGCAAAGGCCGACTTGTGCGCCGCTAGTTCAAGGCCGAAGCTGTCGCGGAGCAGTACGGCCAGCCGAAGGACAAGGATCGTTTGCCAGCCGAACTTGGCAGGCGAGCCTTTCCCCTGCGGCCTTACATCGGCGGGCACCAGAGCACGCCGACTCGTCCACTCACGGAGCTTGTCCGTCGAGAGACCGGTCAGCTGGCTGGCGACTGGTGTCGTTACAAAGCGCAGGAAAACCTCCTTAAGAACGGGCAGCATATCCGATCTCAGCACGAGAACGGGTATTAGACCCGTTCTTTTCCGTGGACAATGTACCTAGCTATGTAGGAGCAGAGCGCCGGGCTACTGCTTCAATAGGCACGTGAGCGGTCGTTGGCCGTCCGCCCTTGGCGGCGCTCATCAGCCCAGACCTGTAATTCGGAAACGGCGTAGCGTGATGTCCGCTTTGGAGCAGCGTTGTAGTCGCTCTGAACGATCGAGATGGGCGCAGAGCCGCCGGGACGACGTAACTGCCGATGTCCGCTTTCGGGACTATCCGACCGTCACTTTGGTGACCGGCTTGGGTCGTAAGCCGACGTTCAAACTGAGACCCTACCGCAGGGACCGGGTTGTCGCCTGCAGACGCCTAGTGTCCGCGGGATGCCCGAGGTCAGATGGACCAAAGGCCCATTGCTGCGGAGCTAGCGTGAGAGGCGAGCCAAGACATCTTCCGCGCGGGCCAGCACCGATGCCGGCATCCCAGCCAGGGCAGCTACCCTCAAGCCATGCGAGTGGCCAGCACGACCGCGGCCGACCCGGTAGGTGAAGATGTCCCCATGGCGTCCCGCAGAGGCCTCCATCGCCATGCAAGCTGCGCGCGACATCGCGTCCGCCGCATCTGCAAGCTCGTGGAAGTGGGTCGCGAACAGGGTCCGGCAGCCCACGGTGTCATGCAGGTACTCCAGGCAGGCCTGGGCGATGGCCAGGCCGTCATGCGTGGAGGTGCCGCGCCCCACCTCGTCCAGGATCACCAGCGAGTTGCCCGTCGCCTGATTCAGGATGGCCGAAGTTTCCAGCATCTCCACCATGAACGTGGACCGACCGGCAGCCAAGTCGTCCGATGCGCCGATGCGGCTGAACAGCTTGTCCACCACGCCGATCCGGGCGCGGTCGGCCGGCACGAACGAGCCAGCCTGGGCCATCAGCGCGATGACCGCGACCTGGCGGAGGAAGGTGCTCTTGCCTGCCATGTTCGGGCCAGTCAGCAGCCAAAGCCGGTCGGCACTGGCCATCAGGCAGTCGTTGGCCACGAACGCCCGGCCGTCCGCTTCAAGCAAGGCCTCGGCCACGGGGTGGCGCCCGCCCTTGATATCCAGGGTGGCGTCGTCAGCCATCTCCGGCTCGGTCCAATGTCCTTCGGCCGCTGCCTGCGCCAAACCCGCCACCAGGTCCAGCGCCGCCGCAGTGTGGGCGATCCGGGCCAAGGCCTCCCTGTGCTCCATGACGCCCGCGGATAGCTGAGCAAAGGCAACCTGCTCGGCGCTGAAGGCGCGGCCGGCTGCCTCTTCCAGGGCGGACGCAAGCGTGTCCAGCTCAGCCGTGCTGAAGCGGGCCGCGGAGGCCATGCCCTGCCGCAGGGTGAACCGAGGGCCAAGCGCCTTGGCGTGCGCCGCTGGCACCTCGACGTGGTAGCCCACCACGCCATTGGTCCGTATCTTGAGCGACTTGACAGCCGTCTCCGCCGCATAGCTGGCCTGGAGCGCCTCGATGGCGTCCTTTGCGCGAGCCACGTCGGCGCGGGCAGCGTCCAGCCGGGCAGCATAGCCGGCGGCGATGAAGCCGGGCTCCTTTGTGGTGGACGGCAGCTCCGCCGCCAGCGCGCGCCGGAGCGTGGTGGCCAGTTTGGCTAAGCCGTCCCCGGACGCGGTAGCCAGGTCGCGGGCCACGGTGGACAGACCCGGCGGCAGACCCGGGGATGCGCCCAGCCTCCTGGCCAGCGTGGCGGCGCGGTCCAGGCCATCACGCACGGACGCGAGGTCCCGCGGGCCGGCTTTGCCCAGGGACAGGCGCCCGCAGGCGCGCAGCACATCCGGCATGCCTGCCAGGGTGTCGCGGCAGTCGGCCCGCAGCCCGGGCTCGTCCACGAGGCGGCGAACCATCGCAAGCCGGCGGCCGATCGTGCGCGGGTCAGTCAGCGGAGCCGACAGGAGCCGAACCAGGAGCCGGGCGCCCGGGGCGGTCACAGTCCGGTCCATGACGGACAACAGCGAGCCGTCCCGCCCGGAGGGCGAGGTGAACACCTCCAGGCCGCGCAATGTCGGGCCATCGATCTCCATGGTGTCGCCGGCCGCCACACGCCGGGGCGGGGCATGGCCTGCCGGTAGCTGCCCCAGAACGCCGCGCACGTAGGCCAGGAGCGCAGCGTGGGCGGTCAGCTCGGGCGGCGACGAACCCCGGAACCCATCGCGCCACGCCGGGCCGTAGGCCGCAGCCAGCGTGGCCTCTACGTCAGATGGCGACAGCCCTGGCCGCGGCAGGTCGGAGAACCTCACACTGGACCCCCGCACGGCAACCGCCAGGGCCTCTGACTCCTCCGGCCACCGCGATACCAGGACCTCGGAAGGCGTGGCCCGCGCCAAGGCGCCGCCGCAACCGTCGAGGGACGCCATGCAGGTGCCGCCCTCGCCGGTGGACAGGTCCATCCAGGCGAACCCAACCATTCCACCCTCCGCATGGGCGACGACTAGGTTGTTCGGGCGGTCCGCAGCCAGGACGCCGGCGTCCACGGTGGTGCCGGGGGTCAGAAGTCGGAGCGGGCGCGCGCCGGACGGCTCCACCGGCTGCTCCGACATGGCGACCTTGCGCCCGGCCACTAGCAGCCGTGCCACCGCGCCGTCGGCCGAGCCTGCCGGGATACCGCACATCGGGATGTCGGCGGCGTTCTTCTGCAGCCGCCGCGTCAGGGTGGTGCCAAGTAGGCGCGACACCGCCGCGGCGTCCTCGAACAGGACCTCGTAGAACTCCCCCACCCGGTAGAGCACGAGGTGTCCCGGCGCAGCGGCCCGTGCCGCGGCATAGGCCTGCACCATCGGGCTGGCAGTTGCGGGCATGGCACCATCCATCAGGCGTCGCCTCCGGACGGGGTGGCAGGCTTCGGCATGGGTTGGCGACGGGCCATGGTCATCAGCACCGATATCTGGTGGTCGCGGGCTGCACAGCCAAGCTCCGCCGTCATCGCCGGGGTTAGTGATCTGCTTGGGCGTGGTTCTGGTTTGATGCTGTAGTCCATTACGATCATCCGAACCCTGCCAGCCCCGCCGGCATCCGCATCACCTATCGCTAGGAGTGTTCCCAATGCGGGGAGGATGGCCGGCAACCAGCTCCTGCTGCTCCTTCCAGGGCAAGACGTGACCAAGCCACCCCTCCGTGAAATCGGCGACCCCGGCGTCCGTGAGACGGGTCGAGACAGCACGCTCCTGGGAGGGCCGAGCAAGGTTCTCCGTCGTGCAGGGCTGGGGTAAGGGGCGTTGCTGCTTGTGCAGCCAGCCATGGACGATGTTGTCGCTCGGCAGGTCCTCGATGAACAGGGACGGCTTGACGAAGCCGCGTCGAAACGCGCAATGAGTGATGGTCACGCGCATCCGTCCGCGGGTCAATCCGACATAGGCCAGACGCCGCTCCTCTGCCATGTCGCCATATTCGGCCGGAAAGACGCCCGCCTCCCATGCCGGCAGGAAGACTTGATCGAATTCCAGCCCCTTGGCCTTGTGCAGCGTCATCAGCTTGACGCAGCCCTCGCCGTCCCGTTCCCGCTCGGACCCCTGGCCAGAGAGGGCGGCATGCTCCAACAGCTCGGCGACGCCATGGAACGAACCAGCCAGGAGAAGCAGCTCGTGCAGGCTTTCCAGCCGGCCCTCGGTCCCGTCGGCTCGGCTGTTCCGTAGCATCTCCCGGTAGCCCGTGCGGTCCAGCAGCAGCGACATCTGGTCTGCCAACGTCAGCGATATGTCCGCGCTTGCTTCCAAAATCAGGTCCACGAAGGCAGCGGCAGACCTCTGGGCTTTCAGATCGAGTTTAGCCGTCCGGGCGGCAGTCAGCAGTGAGGAGGTTTGAGCCTGCGCCTCCCGCTCGATCGCCTGCAGCGCCTTGGCGCCCAACCCACGGGCTGGCACGTTGGCGACCCGGCGGAACGCCTCGTCGGATTGCGGGCTCTCGGGGGTGGTCGCCAGCCGCAAGAGGGCGAGCGCGTCCTTGATCTCGGCTCTCTGATAATAACTGGTGTCGCCCACGACCAAGTGCGGCACCCGCGCTCGCAGCAAAGCTTCCTCGTAGCCCCGCGCCAGTGCATTGCCACGGTAGAGTAACGCCATGCAGTCCCAGGTGACACCTGCGGCGTTGCGGCGGACCATCTCCGCCGCGATCCCGGCCGCCTCTTCGTCCGGCCCCCGGAAGGCCACGACCTCGACCGGTTCGCCCAACGCCTTGGTGGTGAACAGTGTCTTGCCCAGGCGCAGGGCGTCGCAGGAGATTACCGCGTTGGCAGCGGCCAGGATGTGTCCAGTGGACCGAAAGTTCTCCTCCAAGCGGACTTGAACGGCGTCGGGAAAGTCCTGCGTGAAGTTGCGGATATGCTGTAAATCTGATCCGCGGAACGAATACACGCTCTGGTCATCGTCGCCGACGACGAATATTTGACGATGATCCTTCCCAAGAAGCATAAGCCAAGCATACTGACCCCCGTTCACGTCCTGATACTCGTCGGCTAGGATGTAATCGAAACGGCCGGCCCAGCGCAGCCGGTAGGCTTCATCGGCCTGCATCGCCACGGTGGGCCAAAGGGGGAGATCACCAAAGTCCGCAGCGTTCGCCTCACGCAGGCGGCGCTGGTATTCAACGTAAACCCGGGCCGTCATCCTCGCACCCGTGGCGTCCATCTGCGCCCCGTCTGCGCTGGATATCTCAGCCTCCATGTAGGCCACGACCTGATCCGAGGTGACGAGCCTGTCCTTGAGCCGGCTGATCGTCTTGCAGACTCCCTTGGGCGAGAACCCGCCGCCCTCGGCGCCAGGGCGGGGATCGATGCCGAGTGCGGCCATGCTGCGCTTGACCAGGCGTTGCGAGTCCGCGGCATCCAGGATCTCGAAGCCGTGTCGCAGCGCGGCGACTTCCGGCTCGTAACGCAGCTGCCGCGCCCCAAGGCCGTGAAAGGTGCCGAGCCAGTGGGGCGCAGGACCGCCGCCAAGCATGGCCTGAACCCGGCCACGCATCTCGGCCGCGGCCTTGTTGGTGAACGTCACGGCCAGAATGCGGGAGGCCGGAATGCCCAACACCTCGATGCGCCGTCCCACGGCGGCAGTGAGGGTCCTGGTCTTGCCCGACCCGGCGCCGGCCAGTACCAGGATGGGACCGTCATGGGCCGCAGCCTGCGCCTGGGCCGCCGTTAGTCCAGCCGACAGAGCGGACTAGCCAGGCAAAGCAGGGTGCTGATCACCGACGCGGGGGAGGGCGCCCGGGGCCATCCTGCCCTACCGGGGCCAGTTCCGGCGACGGTGTGATCGGCGGTCGCGGACTGCATCGAGCATCGTCCCCAGGCCGTCGGCAATCAGGCGGAGCAGCATGGCCACGGTCGTGTAGGTTCCAGCAGCAGCGCCTAGAATGCCGCCAGCAGCCAGCGCGCCAAACCCCATGTACATGAGATGGTCGCCGTGAGGGTCGAGCATCATGTCGCAGGTCTCGGCCTCGGCCGGCTTGGGAACATATGGCGTCGTCGCGATAGATCGTGGGTCAACATCGACGACTTGGTGCCAGGCTGTGCAAGCGCCTCGGAGCGCAGCGGCAGCAGTACGGACCGCCTCGGGCGCTTCGGTCCACATTGCTGGCAGCGGCGGCCTCTGCGACTGGGCAGGGGGCGCCGCGGGATCGGCTTGGGCGCTGCCCGAAGCGGACAGCAGGACGCCGCAAGCGACCACCGCCAAGCTCAGACGGGTTCTGATATAGGACACCTCAGCCTCCACGCAGAGAAGGCCCAGCATCGCGCCGCTTGGCGCAAACAGCGTTACGAGATGCGGTTGTTCAGGGCGTAGATCAGGTGCCCGTCCTTCGCGCGTCCCACGAAGCAGGACTTCGCGCTCGAATTGCGCAGCGTCTGGGCCGCCAGGACCCAGGCCTTGCGTCTGCCGTCCAGCTCCACAGGCACCCAGTCGCCGACCGCAGGTCCAGATACCGCCATGACGCTTATGATGCGGGCAACCAGCGGCGCCGATGGAGATGGCGATGCGAAGGCGAAGATCGGATGGGTGGTCTGCCGGCACTCCAGCCCCGGCGCATTGGCGCGGCTCGGCGCGTGCTGGGTGGAGTCGATCTCTCGTCCTCCCGCGGCCCGGGTCGGAATGGCGACGGCAAGCATGGCCGCAGCAAGGCCAACCCGACCCAAGCACTGATAGCGCAACGTCCAGTTCTGCATCGTCACTTTCCTTGTTCCAGTTCCAGGCCACGCCGTCAGCTTCCTCACTCCGCGGCGTCCTGCCAGGGGCCGACTTCCTGCACCGCCGAGTGAAGCGCGGCGAACCCTGCCGCCAACTGTTCCAAGCAGTTCAGCAGGTCCGCCTCGGGCATGGTGGGCTTGCGGGGGAACGCGATAGTTGCCAGCGCCGCGTCCCGTTCGCCCAGGGTAGCTGCCGCTGCTGCCCGTGCGGCGGACCTTGGCAACCCAGCCGCGATCTCGATGGTGGCGAAACTGGCCAGCAGCTGCACGTCCACAGGCTCCTGGGGCGTGCTGGGCAAGGCGGGTTGGGCCGCAGGCGTCTCCTCGGCCTGGCCCAGCATGGGAGAGAACTCGGTGATGGGTACAACGCGCGGAGCGGCACCCCCGATTGCCGCTTCGGCGTCATCCTCACCGTCCTCTTCCTCACCCTCGTCGATGACGGGTCCGGCGGGGTTTGCAGCGGCTACCCCTGTCACCGGGGGAGGCGGCAGAAGGCGACTGCTCGCCGTTGCGGCCGAGCCAGCAGCCTCTACCGCCGCGCCAATGCAGGCCGGCGCCGTGCCGCCCGCGGCCACCGCGGCTGCCAAGGTGCTGATCATCGCCTCCAGGACGGGGTTCGGGGACACCGCCTGCTCGCTGGTGAGCAAGCCACCCTCGATCCGGTCCCGGATCGCCGCCACCCGCTCCGCTGGCCCACGGACGGCGGCGATGTCCGGGGCCGTCAGCATCAGCGGCCGGTTCAGGCGCGGCCGGCCAGTGATGTCGAGCTGCACATGGAACAGCTTGGCATAGACCCGCCGGCCGCCGAACAGCACGATGGCTTCACCGGGGAGCAGGCGCTGGAAGTCCTGCCAGTCCACCCGGTTGACCTGTCGCACCTCGGCCTGCTGCGCCTCCCGGTATGACGTGCCATCCATTGCCCCCTGATAGGAGGTGGCGGACGAGACCCACGACTGGCCTGCCGTCTTCTCCAGCCACTCGCGCGTGCGTCCCGAGTCCTGCTGGCGCATCCCGACCGTCAGGTTGGCGTTGCCCAGCAGGGAATAGGTCTTCTCGCCAAGGCGCGCCCATATGCCGCCCAGTTCCTGGAAGGCGATCCGGAAGGCCATGTTGATGCCGCGTCCCATCGCGAACATGCGGTCCATGCCGGCGGTCGCGTAGTAGGCCAGCTCGTCGAAGTCCACCCAAAAGGAGCCGACGCCCATGCCGGGCTTGTAGGCAAAGATCTCGTGCGGATCGCCCTCCAACTTGGCGCCGAGAAGCTGCGCCATCATGCCCCGTAGCGACGCGACGACGATGCGGCCGAGGGCGGCCAGGTTGTCGTCCGACTTCTCCAGCGCCGGCAGGTTCACGATCAGGATGCGCCGGTTCATGACCACGTCGCGCATGTCGATGTCGCCGGTCTGCACCTTGAAGATATGGCCGAGGCTTACCGCCAGCTGCGTGAAGGTCTGGGTGAAGTAGAAGATCGCGTAGCCGTGCTGCTCGGAAGGCTTCTCCGACCGCTGCTGGTTGTAGGGCAGCTCCAGGTCATAGCCAGGTATCTCGCCGAGGTAGGCCAACAACGGGTAGATCAGAGCGTCGGGAATCTCCGGCACGTCGTGGCGCGTGGGCTCGCCGCCGTTTGGGTTGCGCGCGAGGAACACCTTCTGCTTGGCGAGCGTCCAGATGCTCTTCAGCTCCACCATGTAGCGCACCTTCTCGATGTCGATCGGGATGCCCTTGTGGTCGCGCATCCACACCAGCACCGGCGTCAGCGTGCCGATCAGCGCGATGGCGCGGCCCCGGAAGACGCCGTTGGCGTCGTTGGATGGAGCCTCGCCCAACTGGCTTGCCAGCAGCTCCTGCACCGCGTCGGCGTTGCCGGAGGCGAAGGGATTGAAGCTGTTCGTTTGGGTGTCCGGGTTGTAGCCGTGCGCCGTCGCTTCGGTCGGCAAGCTGGCTGTCAGCAGGTTCAGCACGCGCATGTCGTCGTCGCGCCCAGAGCCCCGGGTCAGCACATAGGCTTGACCATACAGCTCGGAGTTGGCCTTGCCGTCTACCAGGCAGAAGCCGCTGCCCTGGGAGAGCGGGTTGACGTAGCTGCTCAGGATGGTGGTGGTCTTGCCCGCGCCGGTGGTGCCCGGAATGGTGCCATGCTGACGTGTGTCCTCGTCAGACAACCAGATTTCCTTGCCGGTGCCCACCTCCCATCCGATGAAGTGGTTGCCGGACGCCATGCGCGCCTTGCGGGTGGCCGGGTCGGGGTCGCTCCAGTCGCGCCGCCGTGCACCGATGGGCAGCCGGATCGGCGCCTCGATCCGCCGGGTCAGAACCCAAGCGGCGTAGAAGACGCCGGTGGCAAGCGTGACGTCCACGAGAGCAGGCGCCAGGGCGGTCGCTCCCGCCATGCAACCCAGGACCAACCCGGAAGCCCGGCCCTCCAGCCACTCCGATAGCCGTAGGGTGAGCGGGCGGATGTCGCGGAGCGTCTGGTCGCCGCTGCGCTCGTGCGACGCCTGCGGACCCGCGATCTCACGCCGGATCATCAATGGATGGCCTCAGACGTTTGCGGGGCTGCGCCCCAGTGGCCGATGCTGCCACGGACCTGGCCCAGACCATGGCGTGCCGCCCAGTGCGCGAAAGCGGGCTCGTCAGGCCAGGGCACAGGGCCGTGCATGCCCCCGTCGATCCAACCTTCGAGGGCTTGGGTCACTGCGGCCGACCGCAGGCTGCTGCTGCCGCTCCATGCACGGAGAACAAGCACGGCGACCTGGAGGCGGAGCAGGCGATGCCCCTGCTCAGCAGCGATCTCCCGCCAGTTGTGCTCGGCACTCACGGCAGGGGCCTAGTTGCCGAGGCCGAACGGGTTACGGGCAGGGGTGCCGGGTGGGCCGCCGCTCGACCCTGCAGCGGCTCCACCCGGCCGGCTGATGACCGGCGGGCGAGCAAGCTGGTCCCGGACCGCCTGGGGGATCTCGCCAGTCAAGCCAGGCGTGAGCGGCAGCACGGAAGGGGCAGTGAGGGCAGCGAGCGGACTGGCCTCGACCGGTGCGTCCGACCTGCGGGAGCCAGCCAGGTAGCCGCCGCCGAGCAGGGCCAATGCAGCCAAGCCGGTCAACACCGGGTGGCGCCGCACCGGTGCTGATGCGGTTACATGACCAGTCGGCGCGGCCGTGCCAAGGTGGATATGCACCACCATGTCGGGTGAGGGCTGAAGCTGGACGGTCGCGTGCGCTGCAGCGGGTTCAACGGCTGGCGCCGATGAAGTGCTACCCTGCAGCAGGATGAGCTGCGGCGTGGTCATCGCGTGATCCCGATGCCCGGAGCTGGCCTGCCCTGGCGGAACACGGCGCCGCTGCTGTCCACATCGGGGTGGCAACGGTGAATCTCCTGGATCAGGAGATCGCGCACGTCGTCGGCGGTGGCGGTGACGAACGGATCAGGGCTGTTCGGGGGTGGTGGGGTCATCACGGCTCCTGCTTTTGGCTTGCCTGAGCAATATTGCCTGCCACGGCGCAAATGGCGTCCATCGCCCGCTCGACAGAGGGAACGACGAGCGGGGCACGCGCGGCGCATTCCGCCGCCCAGTGGTCGCGGGCGCCGATGGCCTCGATCAACGGGTTGGGATGCTGGTCCTGGCCCAGGCCCTCTGCTGGGAAGCCCAGCGAGTGCAGGGCATACCAAAGCCGGCGGTCCACCAGCTTGAGGCCGTTGAATTGCGCCGGCGCAAGCACGCCGCTGCGCCGGCGGGCCTCGTTCAGCAGGCGCATCATCACCGTGGTCGTATAGGCGTGCAGGGCTGTGACAGCCTTGGCGGCGTCAGCGACATCGGGGTCCAGCAGCACCCGGTCGGCGCGCGCAGCCACCCATGCCGGCAGCATGAGTGGGGCTTCCGGCCCGGCTGGACCCTCGGCGCTGTCGGGCTTGGACAGGGTCTCGGCCATGTCGCCCAGCAATGCCAGCGAATCCTGCCGCCGCTGCACGAGGTGCAGTCCAAAGGCGGCAAAAATGACGCGGACATGCGGAGCGGCGAGCGCCACGCCCTGCCAGACCGGGCCGAGCTGCCGGGCAAGCTCCATCCCGGCCGCGACCTGGTCATAGTGGCCGTCCTGCATGGCGTGGCGTGCGATCCATTCGTCGGGATGCAGCGCCGGGTCCGCGGGCCGTGGTTCGCCGGCCCGGGGCGGCACGATGGCAAGCCGGCGATGAAGGAACGAAGCGCTGCTCCGGAAGGTCGCCGCCTGCTCGCGCGCCAGGCCGTCCAGGTCCAGCTTGCGTGTAAAGCGGGCCGGCGCCGCGCGCACACCGCACCATGCAGCGAGGGCACTGAGCAGCAGCACCGCGGGCAGGCGGAAGGGGGTGCCGACAGCGGTGCCAACCTCGCGCAGCTTGTCGAGGGTCATGCGGGCCGGGTCGGCACGGAGCATGGCGGCGTCGAGGGCGTCGAGGTCGTGGGTGAATGCCTGCACAAGCCGGATGTGCCAATGTGCGACCTGGACCACCCCGGCGCTGATGTCCGCGTGATAGGTCGTCCACGCTAACCAGACGAGGGCCGCTGAGCCGCCAAGGTTGATGACCAGGCACCACAGGGTATGGTCGTCACCGGAGGGCCGAGCCGGACGGCCCTGTTGCGCGGGGGGCACCGGCTAACCCCGTGGCGCAGTGCCGGAAGCCGGCTGCGCCGCCGCCGTGGCAGCCCGCCCAGCCTGGTCCTGCAGCTTGCGGCTGGCCGCCAACACGAGGCGCAGGTAGTGCTCCTTATGCCCAGGGTTGTGCGAGTGGTAGATGCCAACGCCCTCCCAGAAATTGCCGCGTACCTCGGCCATCGCCTGGGCCAGTATCCAGGCCCCGCCCTCAAGGTTGGCGCACAGGTTGTCGCGCAGTGCCAGGAACGCCGCGGCGGGGGTGGTGCGCCAGTGCGCCGCGATCTTGCCCACCCATATCGTGTTCACCTGCATCGGGCCGATGTCCAAGGTGCCATTGTCGTTTCGGCTGACCGCACCGAGCTTGCCGCCCTCGACCTTGAGCAGGATCAACAGCATGGCGGGCGGCACCCGATGGACCTCGGCCGCGGCGAGCAGGCACTCGCGGGTCCGGACTTCTGCTGGCGTTGCGACCTCCGAGGCCCTGGATGGCACGGTCAGCCCGCACAGCGCCACCGCTGCCATGCCAGACAGGAGGGTTCGGCGGATCATGGGCTTGGACCTGCACTGGCCGAAGGGGCACGGGGTCCGAGAGGGGTAAAGGCGGCGACCCGATCGGTGCGATCAAGGGCGGCCTGCCACACCGCATCATGGAGATCGTTGACCAGCAGGCGCCCGTCTCGGAGGCCGGCCTGTTCGACGGCTTCGATGACCGCCAGCATGACAGCGGAGAACGGGCGGGCGTCGATCCGCTCCACCCGGTAGCCCAGAAGGGCCAACGGGTCGCGGCAGATGTGGAGGGACAGGCTCTTGCCAGTCGCCTCCTGCCACACTGCCTCACCAGCCACCAGGAAGACCGGCAGCAGACCGTCCGCGAAGCCCGCCACCTCGTTCTCAAGGTTGAGCATTTTGCCCGTGGCCTTGTCCCGCAGCTGCAACGTGATGCCGGCATCCCCGAGGTAGGATGCCAGGACGCGGCCCACGGCGGCCAGGCTGACAGGCGGGCTCATGCCAGCCTCCGCCGGCGCCAGGCGGGCACCGCGGACCGGACGGGGCCGACCATCCAGCGCCGGGCCAGCCGCAGGGCGGCCGGCACCGTCAGGCCGAACCAGGAGATGGCGCCGAAGAACAGCGTGCCGCCAAAGGCCACGTAGAAGGTGGGCCAGCTCCAATAGACGATGAACGCCAGCATCGGCAGGCACGCACGGGCGTCGAGAAAGCCAACCCGGACCGGTTGACCGGTAAAGCGCCACATGGGTCAGCCCCCCTCCATTCTGAGCTCCGCCATGGCGGTCGCCTCGGTGATACGGCCCGCCTCCAGCGCCAGGCGTATGGCCGTGCGATACGACTGCCCCTGGCCGTCCAGCGCTGCCCGCGCCACCTCGGGCCAGTCGCGGGGATCGGCCTGCTGGAGCTTGCGGCGCAGCGGCGCGTCGAAGACCAGGAACTCGCGGAGGGCCACGCGCTTGCCGTCCGTCGAGGGCGCCAGACGTTGGTTGACGACCAGGCGCAGCGACTGGCCAAGCGCCGTGATAAGGTTGGCCCGCTCGCCTTCCGGCAGCAGGCTAACCACGCGCTGCATGGTCAATGGCACGTCGTTGACGTGGACGGTCGTGGTCAGCGCCGAGCCGGCCATGGCGGCGTTGACAGCCGCGGCCATCGTCTCGCCATCGCGGCACTCGCCGACGATGATGTCGGTCGGTTCGCGCCGCCAGCAGCCGCGGATGAAGTCGGCGAAGGTATCCAGATCCCGCGGAACTTCGGTCTGGTCGATCGACGAGCGAGGGCTCTTGATGCTTTCGAGGAGGAACTCGACCGGCGCGGCTGCCTCCAGAATGTTGTAGTGGCCGTTAGGGTCGAGCAGCTTGCTCACCGTCATGCCGGCGATCAACGTCGATTTGCCGGAGCCGACGGAGCCACCCACCAGGACCATGCCGTTCTTGGGATTGCAGGCCTCGCGGATGGCGGGCTCGACGA
>JAABUK010008452.1_pt1 | contig 14436 bp, 14 predicted proteins | sample 5559141 | NCBI WGS metagenome assembly JAABUK01 (sample SAMN10711869, study PRJNA513367) | rock metagenome | isolation source: Antarctica rocks | place: Antarctica: Victoria Land, Pudding Butte nord | collected 2016-01-03
AGCCTGTGACATGGGATGCTCGAACCGGTCGCGAAGCTTCGCAACCTGACCATCCTGCCCCTTGCGAGCCTTAGGAGCGTGAGCAACGCTGCCTGCGCTGCCGCTGTCGCTGTCGCTCATCAATGCTGACTGTCTGTGTAAGGCTTCATGTAAGGGTCATGCACTCATCCCTTTCCGTTGTCCCCAGTCGCAAGCCTTGACGCGCAGAGCGTGGACTCACGGCCGAGCCTGTCTGTGCCGTGCTGAGTGTGTATACGATGTTAGCTGAGTCCGGATGCTAGATCTGAGCTGAGCGCTGCTGGTCACGAGTCATTAGACACAAGCAGATATCCGTGGTGTGATAATTCGTTATACCTTAAAAAAAAAGGACACGAACGGCCTTCAGCACGAGCAGCAACTCCAGAGCGAGGATGAGGTCATGCAGTCCGTCCAGGCACAGGCACACGAATGTGAAAGGGCATACAGGAACTCGCGACCAGCTCTGTCTGCAGGTGAAGATGGCGTCTGCGGCTCTGTCTGGGCGTCTGTGTTGTCTGGTGTTCAGTCCGATCAGGAGTCCTTATCCTGCGTAAGCTCGCAGAGAAATGGTCAACGACAACAGGGCGCCCTGGGACAGCCCCAGGGCGCAATGCAGAGAATAGCAGCATCCAGGCAGCGTAATGGCATCATCTGAGCAGGCTGAGCACACCATTACAGTGTGTAACGTACAAGCGCCCATGTCCGATATCCAGTCAGTCCCATGCACTCATCCCTTGCCATACCCACTGTGGTTATCACATAATACGAATCGAGTTGTCTCCGGGGTGATGATCACATACGGATTGCTCTGTTGTTGGGCTGACCTTGGCAACGGGCACATTGCTTTCAACAAATGGACGGCCTCTCTGAAATTTACCAATAGCGAATGCATGCGAAGGCCTTCCCCTAGGGACACTAATCAAGAGTGCATTGATGATCGGCAAGTTTTGTAGCTGCTATGCATATCTGGATACGTACATGTGAATGCTCATAACGATAAGGTGCACCCGCTGTCACAGCACTGCTAGGGTGCAGACCATGCAGAACATCGTCGTGCTTTGCATGATTTTGCAGTGAAGATTTGGGATCTACCTAGACTCAAGGAAATAACCTATCTAAAAACCTAACGAGCTAATCTTCCCGATATCCTGCTACAGAAGCGCTGACTGCATTTCGCGCATACCGGAAAGCTTGCCGTCTTTGTACACGCTGTTATGACATCCTCTTTTGCGTTGTTGCACTGCGTGGGGTGCTTACCACACGTAACATCCGCCCGCCAGGCGCCTTACAGACTCTGTAACGCTCAACGCGTTCACTCACAGAGGCAACTGATCAGTTTGAGAAGCTTCACATCGCAACAGCCTGCACAAAGTCGCTGCTCGCAGATAAAGACGCAAGCTGGACTTCATGGAGACGACTGGAGCACAGCACCGGACTCCTATTTGACCTTGGTATGCCTCTCTGCTTCAAACAGCCTTTTCCTAGCAGTATTGTCCGTCCGATCCGATCTTCAGGTTTCTTGGCACAGGGCCTGGCGCATTGTTTCGAGAAAAAGGATGATGGGAAGCTTCAAGACAAATTTGTGATAGAACCTATCACTGCCAACTCGTTGGAATGCATGGCTGCAGGTGTCTATCTTTGCTCTCTTGCTTTTCAATGCTTGCAGTGTTACTGCTGAGACGCATTGGTATTTGCGCAGGAGCAAAGACCTGCTTTAAGCATGTAACCAGTCTCAGGTTTGAAGAAGCTATGACCAAGGACAGGTCGATTTTGCCGGACACTTTTGCTGAGGGGCTCTTCTGCGAAGACTTCGATTTTCGCTGTGGAGCAAGTGCCAGAACGTGGCAGAGGTCACATGCTCAGGATAACCTGTTGTAAGTGCACAAACATGATTGTGTGTAACTTGCTGGTGACACTCACGCACATACAGCATGCGGTTGTACTGTGCTGTCAAATGTTCATTTGCTGAAAGCTGGTGACTCCATTGCAATGACTGGCATGTGTATCAATGCATTTGAACATTGCTGACTCAGTGCATGTCATGCAGAGATATTGTACCACTGGGACAAAACAAGAGCAATTTCAACTACAACCTGGATGAAAAACGTGTGCTCAACTTTGAAAATGTAGTCGATGACTCTGACAATGTCAAGCAAGACATGAGCATTGATGTGTATGGGAGACAGAAGGACAATGAGGCAGATGCATCTCAGCAGGCTTCACCAGACACTAAGGACATCAAGGTATACAGCTGAATGCAGCTTGTGTTTTACGCTTGCTAGTAAAGGCTACATGCAGTCTGTTGTACTGCCTATGCTTTATTCACATTGGAGGCCACAGCTTTGTCCTGAAGCTCATAACATCGTTTGTCTGTCTGAAAGTATGCACTATGCATCAAGGGCTTGGTAGCTTGGAGCGTCCAACATGTGATCTGGGTACTGTGTCAAAATGCAGGTCACTGAAGAGGCAGAAGATGAAATGGATGCGCTGTTGTCAGCCTGAACTTTAATGCGCCCTTGAGTGGGACTGCAAATGTGGCTTTGATGTCATTCTGAATGGCAAAGGCGCTCACTAAAGCAACATGATCCTACAGTGCTGCTCGGGTGAGTACATGATCAGTAAAACCAGGTTCAGCTTGAAACACGAGTTGCTGAGCCTACCTACGGGGTAGCAACCTTGCTAGATTAGCAGTGTCAAGCAGTCAAATACTCTTGTTCTTCAAAGTATCAGTTTGGGAAGGAATGTTGAAGATGCATCAATATAGGCTGGGTATTGTAAGTGTCTGGTCGTTTATGTTTGCTGGTCTCTTCATGTTTTGTGAGCTAAGTGTCAGCAGTGTCATACAGCTTATCTGCGATCCATCATTTTTGACATCAGCATGCCTTAGTAACGCCTGTACGAGATAGTCATTTGTTGTACTCTTAAGTTGTTGCAGTTTGTTCAATGACCAACAGCCAAATTTGTTCCATGACTAACTGTTACAGCCATATTTTAGCACAGGCCCTAGGGCTATGCTGTAAAACTCGTCAAGCAAGCTGGTAAAAACAGGTGTACTTAGAGATGTTAATGCAAGGTACGTGCACGTTCAATCAACATTTGCTGGAACTAAAGTCTGTACACTCCATACTCACACTAAATGTGCACACTGACAGTGTCCTGCAAGAGAGATAGCTGACACCGAAGTGACACTCAAACGCAATCCGAAGACAGACGGACCGCGAAGACTCCGTCAGTCTGAGCTACGCAGAAGGCAAATATGAAATGCAAAGAGCGATAGATGTCCTGCAAGTCGCTACATGATGCCACGTGGGTTTCAGTGCTGCACTGTGTTGAATGTTAATGCACCACATGCCTGATAGCTGAAGCTGCTATACACATTTGTATATGTATATGTATGCATCTATAGCTATCTTGCAGTATCATTCGAATTACTTATTGAATGTTGACTACGACGTAGACATCTCATCAGTATGAAGAGTGCAATGGTCGTGGATTCAACTTGTTCAGTTTAGATGCCTGGTCATCGTGATGCTGGACGGTTAGTAAGCCCAGTCTGCCCATGTGCCAGTCTGCCCATGTGCCAGTCGTGTGTACGGCTCGGATCGCGTCGCACCGTCACATGCGTATACCATGGTCTCACGGCTGTCAAATGGGCAGGTGGATGTCGATACCCTTTACGTACAGGTTTATGCATACAAGTTTGGTTTGGTTTGTGGCAACTAGTGCCAACGTCGTTGGACGCGACCTGCACACTTTTCTGATCGCCGTGATCTGTCAATCTTTCAGCGGTAGGCTGATACTGCCCTGAGGAGGGTATTGGTTTCGTCAACAAGGCACCCGCCTGGAGGCGACTTGCACTAGACATCAGCAGCCATGCTGGAGCGTATTTCCGCGCGCTTCAGCCGCAAGCACATTAAGCAAGTATCAGCTGCACCTCTCCGCTTGCCTAGCGCCAACAAGGGGCTTGAAGTTCACGACCGTCACGTCCCGCCTTCTTGGCTCAGTCAACGCAGTGGCGAGGTCAGATGCGCCTCCAGCACAGAGCTGGCACAGCCTCGAATAGAGTATTCCATGGTCGGCTACCAAGCGTTAGATCCTTATGGCGATGCGCACATTCTGGAGGCAAGGGTCTCTTGCTCTGTGTCATTTTACTTACTGCTCGCTTTACGCGATATGAATGTAGGCAAGCCCGGTCAAGCGTCCGACAGAGCTAACCGCACTTGCCATGTATCATTAGCACTTGCAGTATGCAGTAAGCGCTGACCCATCTTGGCTTGACGCAGGTTGACAGCACTGGACCAATCAAGCACTTATTTGCTGCTGTCATTTCTGCCAGCAAAACTGCTCAGGGGGGGAACTTCCTCAGGCGCAACATGCACAGGGAGCTCATGCACCAAATCAGTGCAATTGGAGACGCCCACAAGGCCATCAGAGCAGCCATATTCTCATTGGATCGCACATGGCGAGACATGCACCCATTCAACAGGAATGTTTTGGATGGAGTCAGCCTGTCAGCAGCATATGTGGATTTATCCACCAACACTTTGTTCCTAGCAAGCACAGGAGCATGCAGAGTAGTTGTTGGCAGCAGGAACAGCGCAGGAGAGGTGCATGTGGCAGTAGATGTAGGCAGATCATCAAAAGCCAGCACACCAGGCAGCTTGAGCAGCGGCATAGCGACAGTGCAACTGACACAAGCTGTTGATACTGTCATCATCGGCTCCCAAGGGCTTTGGTGAGCCTTTTAAATGCTCTCGCATCTGTCCACTTAGATGTCCATGCTCAGCTATGCTTGCTCTGTCTGTGCTCAGCTCATTGTAGTTGTTTCGTTGTCATTCATCAGTTGTCTGTTGTCAATTATGCGCAGCAGTTCTGCCATGTATCCAGTCAGCGCCAATCAAGGTGTGTTTCTATATACTGGTCTTGTTCAGCGTATGCATGCAAGCTCTCTGCATTTGCATGACAGTCGTTTGTGATGGTGCAGGCGAGACGTTACAGCCCAGAACGCGCTTCTGCGCATGCAACACTTCTATGCGTCAGTTCCCACAGCTTCTCATGGCAATGGCGCAGCGCATCTCACCAACTACGCTCTGCACAATGTCACGCAGCGCACCAAGCGCATGAGGGATCCCAGAATGCGTGCCATAAGGCATGTGTCCCAGCTGCAGTCCTTGTGGGCAGGTGACGTGGGTAACTACAAGTGGGGCGGCCGGCAGCCTGTCAGACGCAGGAGGGGTGATGTTCATGGTGACATGACATCAGTTGTGCTGCGTGTCAACTGGCCAGGTCAGTCACAGGACTCCTCTGATTGCTTTGCCTGGTCCGATGATTCAGCTGCTGTTGATGCAAACTTAGTTCCAATCCCATTGTGTAAAGTTCTGATGTCTGCACCTATGTTTTGCATACTCTTGTCACTTTCTGCTTGATCTTGCAGTTGCATTTTGTGCATGCTGCTGGGTGGTCTGCCAAACTATGCAGCTGAGAGCTTTACTTTGTATCTGTAAAACAATGGCTACAAACCTAGACCGATTTCTGATGCAGCTGAGTGCAATGCCTTTCTACAACTAAACAAGTGTATTGAGTTCAGAGCGTCTGTGGTGCAGGCAAGCATCAAGGTCTGAGCAAGGCAGGTACTGTGTTGAAGCGTCAGCGCATGGGCATGGGCGTCAACGCAATGCCTAAGTCTGCTTCCACATCAACCCTGAGCGCCATCGGTTCAAGTGCGCAGTCCAAGTGGGAGTTGATACGCATGCATTTTTTAGACTTTCCCCGAGAGGCCAAGCAGCATACACGGCTGCAATGGTATGAGGCTGTGGATGGGGTCATGCAACAGCTGCAAGAAGCAAAAGAAATAGAGTCACAGATACAGCACAGGGCGCCGCACAACAGGCATGCCTCTAGTATACAGCAGTCAAGCTCTCTTGTGGGCGTCAGCGCTTGAAGGTTGGAAAAGCAGCTGTGACAGCTGTTCCACATCAATAAATGTTTGTCTTGTGTAATCTCCAGGCCCCCTTGTTTCTCGTAGCTCAGGAATGTGTGTGTACAGCTTGGTTCATGCAGTCACTGCTCCAGACTTGTTATTTGTGCACTGGTATGTACAGGTTCAGAATATTTGAGCTCATGCTAGCAGAGTGTTCCAGCATATCTGTAGCATCCTGGCTTTCGCATCAACAACAGAATTCTTTGTTGCTATTCGTTTGTATGTTTGTGACAGTCATACAGTCAGTCTGCTAGGTAGTCTGCAAGATTGACAGCTCAGCTCAACAGGAAGTCTGAGTGTATGTTAGCTTGCAAGTGCTCCTTCGTTTATCTTGACCTTGTGACTTTGGGCCCAGTGTTCAGTTGGCTGCATCTATGTGCATCAAGTATCACAACAACATTTTATGGTGTCAGTTCTCAGTTCTCAACAAATGCCCAGAATGAATTATAGGTCACACAGCAGTGATAGTGATTAATTTATGAGTTGTGTTCTCACAAGCTTGTTACTGCTCAGCTGTATGCAGCTCACCCTTGTCAAAAGGCAGACGGATGTAAATTGTCGCAAGCATTACGACTGACAATTTGTGATGCTGCTGTCTGCATAATTCAATTAGCACTACTTGTTCGTCAGTATGCGTATTTTCATGCTGCAAGCGAAAGCAGCTCGCACAGCAGAAGGACATGGCATCAAGGTCTGCGTATTTTCATGCTGCAAGCGAAAGCAGCTCGCACAGCAGAAGGACAGACCTTGATGCCATGAGGCCTCAGATGTGTATAACTGCAGCAGAAGGTTGACACAGCCGGTTTGCAACCAGCAAGAAAATTGGTCACGCGATCTTCCTGCATATCATGATCATGCCGTGTTGTGAAGCACATGCTTGGTCAATAATGCCAGCCACAGTTGCAGTTTAGCAATGCAGTGCAATTACTGCTTCGTCCAAACCAGCCTTACATGCCTAGCGAGGAGGCAGGCGCTGCTCAATTTGAATTGAGCCATTTGCAGCCTGATTTGCGGCTAGCTGCCTGAGCCAGCCTTCATCGTAGAGCTGGTAATTGCACTGGTAGTGCAGATCTGCATCCTGGTTTGAGTAAGCATGCCATTTGAAGCAATGCTACATCAACATCAATGACAAAACGCTATGCCAGCGCCCCTTCGAAAAGCAGGTGATGCATCAGACACCTGCATAGGGAGTGTGCACAACACCTACCATCACACTTGCTGTGTCACCCCATGCAAAGCCTTCCCATTTTCCCATCATTTTGTATGCGTTACAATTCCTTCACGGTCAACTTTCTGCTGTGCATCATTACTTCAGTCCTCGATGCTCCAGCTAGGGAGTCACATCTTAATAATCACTGGCTGTCAACTAAGCTTTGTTACAGTGTATTTTATCGCTTGCCCAGCAGCTCTACATCAAAAAGCAGTGTAGCGTCAGGAGGGATGACCCCTCCAGCACCCCTCTTGCCATACCCTAGCTCTGGGGGTATGACCAATTTCCTCTTGCCCCCCTCCTGCAAGCATTTCAGCCCAAGCTGTTTGCAGTCTCACGCTAAGACTGGCCTTGCTGCTTGACATATGCACATGCCAGGAAAATAGACAAGTAGCGCTGATGGTCTTGTCTGAAGCATCAGTGGTGCTGAACAAAGCAAGCAGCAAGGCAGCACCACTGATGCTTCAGACAAGACCACTAGCGCTACTTGTCACTTGTCCTGGCATACTCATATGTCAATGGCCATCAGTGTAGTTCAACAACTTGTTTACAGATCTAGACAGATGCCCGGAGCCAATGAAGCCTTGTGCATCTTGCATGGTAAATAATATTTCAGAACACCTGGTCCTGTTTGCAATGCAACCTCGTGCATGCGATGGAGGCAGAGCTCCGTGTACTATTCATACACATGTCAGCTGCAATCATGATAATCATGATTGCCTTGCATCATTGCTGTGACTGTAACAGCAAATGTGACTGTAACAGTGATGATGTCAGTGTAACAGCAAACCTATCTGTTTGCAGCAGCTACACAACACCCCTAGCCAGCAGCATGTGCAACTGTTGTCGCAAGCAGAGTGAGGAGAAAGGTACCTTCATGGGAGGTACATCTTTGCCATCACCTAGTATCCCTTCGTCCCACCCAGCTATGACCTGTCTAACCCCGATCTGCATCCCAATATTATCATGTACAATGATTAAGCTGGTCATCAATTGTCAACATGCATGCATGTAAACAAGAAGCCCAGCTGACCTTGAATGTTAGTGGTTTACGCCGTTCATAGCTGGAATCAAAGACTGCACCACTGGTAAGCTTGCCAGTGTAATGACACCTGCATGTCATGCAAACTCATTATTTTGCAGCCTGCATTGTACCCAATTGGCAGGCACAACGTCTTTTCACATCATCATACAGCCATGATAGCACTGATGCTCTTGCCTGATATTGGCACCCTTGGCTGGAGCAGGGCCAGAGCCCTCTTGAGTGTCTAGCCACTTGAGCCCACTAGGAGCAGTGGTGTAATTCTCAAAGTTGGCGGCCTCGGCGGCAGCTACCACGCTTCCTGCATGCGAGAATGGCTGAATGTCTCGAATTGAAAGTCTTCGTGCTGTTGAGATTCAGTCTGCGAGCAGATTTCGGATGGATCTCACCTCCCAAAGCAGCCGTGGCTAGCAAAAGAGCACGTCTGTTAACGGGAATACGGTCCGTCTGATCTGCTTGGCATCTCAGACGTTTTGTCTGCTGGGGCTTTGATTTGCTGGCTGCACCTGCATTGAATGGCTTGCTGCAACCTGCATGCCACAAAGCAAGTTAGCGTGGCAGAGTGCATGCACACGAGCAAGCTCAAAGATAGTCTTGATCATGCCTGCTGGTCTCAAAATTGATTTGTTGGTGCTAATAGTGCTCTGCATTCTGTCAAAATTGGTGTACGATAGCGTAGCGTAGATCAAGCTTTGCAACAACCAGACAGACTGTAACGCCAGCTCGTGTCCGAGCGCGAGTCACGACTTCGACCTTCGACTTTGATGGCTCGTTACTGGCATCGTCCTCCAGGACTACTGCGACTGCATGATCACATGTAAATCGAGCTGTTAGCCACTCAAGGACGATACTGCACGTCCGTTTGAACTGATCAGTGGCATGCAGATAACGTCAGCCTTTGCCAAGTGCTCGCCGCTTGCAGCTCAACTGCGCTGTTGGCTTGGCTCGTCTTGGGTATGCAGTCTGGCGTAGGCTTTTGACTTGTCCGGTGTTGTATGTGCCCCGTCATACCTGCAGCTGCTCACCATCGGTACTCCCTGTGCTCGTCCAGGTATTGGCTTCCCACGCCAGGAGCAAAAGGCCCTACACAAGGTGAGCGCAGTCAGCAGTTTGGTTGCGTGGGAACGAGACTGTCACGAAAGGCACGCAGTCACGCACGTTGCCACAGCAAAGCTGCAGGCAAAACAGATTTGCGTGGCCTGCAGGCCTACTAGCAAGCCTGGTAGGAGTGTCATGGATGCATCCGTGGTTTCTCCTGGCTGGCTGCATAGCAGGTGAATAATTGTGCAAAGTCTCAGACCAGTACAGTGCTGAACACGCCTTGCAACTCAGCCTCTTGTCGGTTGCCGGTTGCATGAGGTCTTCAGCTTGCTGTTACTGCAGGCTAGGCGATAAAGATCTTAAGATACTAGATGGAACTTGGTACCTTCCAAATTCAGGCATGTCCGGTTCTTGCTCAGCATAATGATCGATTTGTTTGAGTTATGGTTGCAAAGCCGTCGCACATCAATGAGTACGAGGATCCTCTCCAGTCTGTACACTGAGATGTTGTGGAACACCACCAAGAGGTGGCTTTGCGTTTCTGAATAACCATCTTCCAGAATAGGATTTCAGGCCGCAGCAGCGTTTCACCAGGCACTGCTCAGAATAGGGCTCTTCCAAACACCCCTACTCCTGAATGCCTTGCATGCATGCATGGCATGTAAACAACAGTCAGCCAAGTGCTATACAGCTCAGCTCTCACCTATGGCACTAAATCTGCACCACTTGCTTTGAGAAACATTCACGCAGAACATGCATGCAACTCAAAAAGCGTGTATGACACGCCTTGGCTTACTTCCCAACAGGAAAAGGCGACCCAAAGGAACAGTTCAAGACAAGTCGCATACCCGGCAGCAGGTTCTTTGACATGGACAACATAGCAGATAAGAGCAGCGGCTTGCCACACATGCTGCCTTCAGAGCAAGCCTTTGCAGCTGCAGCAGACTCTCTGGGCATTGCAAAGGACAGTCAGGTTGTGGTGTATGATCGCTCTGGGCTGTTCAGTGCTGCCCGAGTGTGGTGGACCTTCAAGGTATTTGGACATCAAAAGTGAGCACCAGCACACTTCAATTGTCCTCAACTTGACATGTACTGGGGATGCATGTAAGCTCACATCTATTCATGTTCCTTGCCACAGTAAGTGAGGATACAGGCTGCCTTTCAGCCTTGTGAGAGATTTGTGGGGCCTGCAAGTATTTGTCACAGCCAGCATTGTCTCTGATCCACAGACAGAACTCTGCTTGAATTTGGCATGTAATGGCCATTGACGTACAATTTCATTCCGGTGAGCTTGTAAGTCTGTTCTTGCTGTGCATATCACCTATTGTGGTGTTTTCTTGTCCTGTAGAACCTCTACATCTTGTGGTTTGCTGCCAGATGCAAGCCCCCTGCTTGCTGATGGGGCCAATTCTGCAGGGTTGCAGTGCTTGATGGGGGTCTGCCCTTGTGGGTCTCAGAAGGGTACAAGCTAGAGGAGAGTCCTGCCTCAGACGATGAACTTGAAGGCCCCCTGCAAGCTGCACAGCGCCCTCCTGCAAACGTGCACTACAGTGCGCACCTGCAGGCAAGGTCCCTGCCATCAACAGCCTGCACAGAGTCACATTTGAGACAAGGCTCCAGAGAAGAAAAGAAAAGAAAAGACTACGGCTTTTGGCATCAATTCAATGAGAAGCCAAGAATTATACTGGGCTGCCCAGCAGACAAGGCTCCACACATGCAGCTTGCAGCTGTTGTTGTGGCAGTCTGACAGACAAACAATGCAGCATACATTTCATTTCTTATATCAGTGTGTCTGTGTTGCCTTGCTGGTCATTCATGTATACTTGTTTTGACATTGCCACACGGCTTGCTGAAAATGCAGCTGCTATGATTCAGAAGGCTGACCTGCAACAGGGCCAAAGATGCTTCATTTTCTAGCTCAAGCAAATATAGAAGAGTGATTATCTGATTTTGCTGGGTGCCATCCTCATGGTGTTGTGCAGAAGGCAGAGGTGCGCACTTTACAACAGGTCCTGGATAATGTAGAGGGGCAACGGGAAGTTGTGGTGGATGCTAGAGCAGCAGCTCGCTTCCAGGCAAAGGCCCCAGAGCCCCGTCCTGGGATGAGGGGGGGTCACATACCCCACAGCAAGAATGTTCCCTTTGACTCATTGCTGACAAATGGCAGGTATGAACCGTGTTCTTTGGGTCCAACATTGCAATAGGCATGCACAGAGCTTGAACCCTTTGACCTATTCCTGTCAAACATCCAGATACACACGCCATGGTAGTGTGAGCACTTGACACTTTGTTCTGTTAGGTGTTGTGGACCAAGGGCAGAACCGCACACAAGCTTTTGGGTGCTTTGCAGCTCAAACATACCTCAGACCTGATAGTTACAGCAGTTGAAGCTGTACAGACTCACAAGGCAATTTGCCACAGTGTCAGCAGCTTGGTGTGAAGCTGGTTGTGTCAATGGCAGGCTGAAGGGTCCTGAAGAGATACAGGCTGTGTTCCGGACAGCTGGCGTGGACCTGAAGCAACCACTGGTGACAAGCTGTGGCACAGGCGTCACTGCTAGTGTACTCGCATTGGCTCTACACCAGCTCTCACCCAGCCCTCAGGTATATGACAAGCCAAACATCCTGACTTTGCAGAGTTGCATTCCTGGGAGTTGTGTGGGCAATGACTGAGCTACATCATAGCCATGCAAGAAATGCTTCTTGCAGTGTTCCCTTTCAGATTGGAATCTGGCATGCTGCTTTGGAGAGTCTGTCAAGGCAGCTTGCAGGTCCCTTGTAGCGACCAGTAACTTTCCTGTACTGCGCAAACAATGTCGATATGAGATGGCCTGCTGCGTTCCATTCAGCAACTTTAAACACACAACCTGAGTTGCCTGAGCGCCTGAATCAGCTGGCATGGACAGACAGACAGCTCATGGCATTGGCCACTTAGCATCGTGTGTTGTCATGCAAAAGTGAGAGCTTCGGGCTGCCGCCTTAGGAGGCCCTTGTTATGATTGCCGAAAAGCGTAAACTTTTCTTTTCTTTTCATGCAAAGTGAGGATTGCAGGTAGCAATTTATGATGGATCGTGGTCAGAGTGGGGCAGCCGGCAAGACACGCCTATTGAGACAGGAGAATGACACACAGCCATGCAGGCATGTGTTGAGCAAGCCCAGTCTCTGTCTGAGGGTACTGTACAATACATGAGTATGTCAAAACTGGCAGGATTGCAGGGAATGTGACAACAACCAGACTAGTGCAGGATGACCTTGCTGCATCAAGAGTGTCATCTACAACCAATAGGGAGCCAAAAGGACCATTGTTGGCCATGTCCATACCAAATTTGCAAAGGCAGCCTAGAGCTCATCCCATTGTGCTAGCAAGTCTCTCCAGCTGGGTTGTTTGCAGTCAAATGATGACTCGAAGCTACTGCACAATGCAGCTGTTTGATTAGCAGAAAGGCGAATTGACCGCTTGTAACTTCCAATTCTGTGTCTGTCAGCACAGAACATCTTCTTAGTCAGACCAGGTTTTTTGGCAACAGACCCGGTTTGCATAATTGATCCAGCCCAAACAGGTTCTGGCATGCTCAAGACCACCCGTCCATGTCTGTCCACAGCTTGTACATCACATCCATTGTCTTGTTCTAGCCAGTGTTGTTTACTTGCACATCAAGAGTAACAAAGCAGGCATCAAAACTACTTCAGCAAGGCAAAACATCAATTTGAGAGTAATACAAGGGACAGCAGGCCGACCGTCCTGCAAAGTGCATACTCTTCTTGTAACAACTTTGCTTAGTTACTGTGCCTTACTGTGTGTGGCTGCCATAGCAATGCTGCTCGAGACTTGGATCCTCCGCTGATCATAACGAGCAAAAAGACGTCTGGTAACCGCCAGAACACATCCATATGCAATCCCACCAGCTGACAGCATAAGGCTCAACTGCCAACGAAAGTGAAAAGGCATGTTGAACAAGTGAAGGGGATCATGACCCATGAAGAAGATGGCAGGACCCAACAGGCCCAGCAGGAAAGCCAGCATATAATAGATAGCCTGTAAGCCAATTTCAGCTGCACTCATCCTTGCACAGAACAGGCGCAAGTCTGCTGAAATGCTGGCCATGGGGGCCAGCGCGTGGCAGACTGCTGCAAACCAGCACATGAACACCACTGGATTCTGCACAACAGACAACGGCATGTGACTTGGGCATGTGGCTCCCTGTCCTTACATCTAGATCTCACATAGACCACTATGCCTTGAGCATCAACTGACGCTTGCAACACAATTCATGCACCGTTAGGATCCAACATGGCTGAAACAACTGGTTGCAGGAATTCCACTGCAAGCTTTGATCACCTCTGTTATGGCTTGATTGCAGAAGCACGCTGTACATAAATTCTCAGACTCCAAGCTGGATGTACACAACATTCTCAACTGCATGCATGAGCATGCGCCAGAAAGCCAGGTGGCTGTGGACCTGATGCAGGCAAAATGCCAGAAGCAGTGAGTCGAAGCCATTCACCTCGATGTTTTGCCCTGTGCCGCCAGTAAACCAAGGCTGCTTTGTCATGACATGCACCACAATGGCCTCTGATGCTGCAAACACCAGGATCGACTCCACAACCAACACAGCAGTCTTGACTGTGCACAGACCCTGGGGAGGTCTGTGGGCCTGAAGCTGTGTGGCAGCTGGCCGCAGGGCTGACACCAGCCCAAGTGACAATGCCAGGAAGTCCAACACACGCAGCTGCAATTCATGGCACACTCTTGACTACATTACAAGACGTTGACAGCAGGCTGAAGATCCATGACTTCAGTTGCAATCAAGCTGAGGGGCCTTACATGAGAAGCCCCTTGACAGCAACAAATCTTGTGAGGTCATGCAGTGAACAAAGAAGCACAGTACATAAATACTGGATTGATCAGGAGCATGGATACAAGCAGCAGCAGCAGCTTGCTCAAAAGGTGCTTGACTGGCAAAGCATCGTAGCAGCAGGGTGAGCACAACAGCTATGCAGATCAGTCATCACATGTGATGCTTTCCAATCCCAGCTGCACACCCAAGGCTGAATACTGAGGAGTCAAAGAACGAAAGCACAGCAGAGAATGGGCACATGATAATGTCAGCAGAACATTGGGGGGGGGGGGGGGGTGCTGAGCAT
>JAABUK010008453.1_pt1 | contig 14435 bp, 14 predicted proteins | sample 5559141 | NCBI WGS metagenome assembly JAABUK01 (sample SAMN10711869, study PRJNA513367) | rock metagenome | isolation source: Antarctica rocks | place: Antarctica: Victoria Land, Pudding Butte nord | collected 2016-01-03
GAGGTCGAGCGGGTGGACCTGCATTACGGCGCGGCGATCGCCCTGCGGCAGATTTCGGTTGCGGTGGAGACGGGCCGGGTCACGTGCCTGCTGGGCCGCAACGGGGTGGGCAAGACCAGCCTGCTGCGGGCGATCACGGGGGCGCACCCGGTGAGCGCCGGCTCGATCCGGTGGGCGGGGGCGGACATCACCCGGCTGCCCACGCATGAGCGGGCCCGGCGCGGCGTCGCCTGGGTGCCGCAGGGGCGCGACATCTTTCCGCTGCTGACGGTGCGGGAGAACCTGGAGACGGGGTTCGCGGTGCTGCCGCGCGGCCAGCGGCGGGTGGACGACGAGATCTTCGCCCTGTTCCCCATCCTGAAGACGATGCTGCGCCGCCGCGGCGGCGACCTCTCCGGCGGGCAGCAGCAGCAGCTCGCTATCGCGCGCGCGCTGGTGATGAAGCCGCGCCTGCTGGTGCTGGACGAGCCGACGGAGGGCATCCAGCCGAGCATCATCAAGGATATCGGGCGGGTGATCGCGCTGCTGCGTGCCCGCGGCGGCATGGCGATCCTGCTGGTGGAGCAGTATTACGACTTCGCGCGCGAGCTGGCCGACCATCTGTGCATCATGGACCGCGGCGACATCGTGCTGAGCGGCGCGCCGGGGTCGCTGGACGAGGCGGAGGTGCGGCGGCGGCTTTCGGTGTAGGGTGGCGTGGCAGGCGGACCATCTTCTGTGCCGGAGGCCGAACGTCGTCGAGACCTCTCACCAGCGCGCCCGCGGCGAACTTCGTCTTACCTTCAAGTTGCGCGGCGATCAGACCGTGATCGACGGCCTGCGCCAGGACGGCTGCCTGAAGGCGCGGTTCCCCCGCGCCGAGCCGGGCGCCTGGGCGGGCGCCGTCACGCTGAACACCTCCGGCGGCGTGGCCGGCGGCGACGCGCTGAACACGATGATCGCGGCCGGGCCGGGCACGCGGGCGACTGTCGCCTCGCAGGCGGCGGAGCGGTTCTACCGGGCGCTGCCGGGCACCCGGGCGGCGGTTTCCACCCATCTTGCCGTAGCACCCGGCGCCGCGCTGGAGTGGCTGCCGCAGGAGACGATCCTGTTCGACCGCTGCGCGCTCTACCGCCGCCTGACGGTGGATGTGGCGCCGGACGGCTGGTTCCTGGGCGTGGAGAGCCTCGTGTTCGGGCGCGCCGCCATGGGCGAGGTGGTGCACGAGACCGGGTTGCGGGACCTGATCGAGGTGCGGCGCGGCGGGCGCCTGCTGCTGCACGACGCCGTTCGGCTCGAGGGTCCGGCCGCCCCGCTGCTCGCCCGTGCCGCCGGCGCCGCTGGCGGCGGCGCCGTCGCCACGCTGGTCCACGTGGCGCCGGAGGCGGAGGCCCGGCTCGACGCCGTGCGCGCGGCGCTCGCGACCTTCGATGCCGGGGCCTCGGCCTGGGACGGGCTGCTGGTGGCGCGCATCGTGGCCGCAAATGGGGCGTGCTTGCGGGAAGCGGTCGTGGCAGGGTTGGCCACGTTGCGCGGCGGCCGGACGCTGCCGCGCGTCTGGCTGTGCTGAGGAACGATGAACCTGACCCCCCGCGAGAAGGACAAGCTGCTGATCGCCATGGCCGCCACGGTGGCCCGGCGGCGGCTCGAGCGCGGCGTCAAGCTCAACCACCCGGAGGCGATCGCGCTGATCTCCGATTTCGTGGTGGAAGGGGCGCGGGACGGGCGGTCGGTGGCCGACCTGATGGAGGCAGGGGCCGGGGTGATCAGCCGGGACCAGGTCATGGAGGGGATCGCCGAGATGATCCACGATGTGCAGGTGGAGGCGACCTTTGCGGACGGCACCAAGCTGGTCACCGTGCACGAGCCGATCCGATGAGGGCCGAACCCGGCCGCCGGATCGCCGTTGGAGGCGCATACCAGTGCGAGGCGTGTGATGGCGGATCCCAAGAACGACGTGGTCCCAGCCTATGGCGAAGGCGATATGGAGGCCAAGTCGATGGACAAAGCCGCGGAGAAGGCGCCCGCGGCGCCCTCGGCGGCGGCAGAGGCCAAGGTGCCGCCGCCGGACGTGGCCATGCCCGCCGCGGGCACCACCGAAACCGACCTGGCCCGCAATATCCGCGAGAAAGCGGCGCGAGAGGCGGCCAAGCCCTAGCGGGCCTGAGCGCATGATCCCCGGCGAGATCGTCACCGGGGATGGCGAGATCGAACTGAACCCGGGCCAGCCCACCACCCGGATCACGGTCGCCAACACCGGCGACCGGCCGATCCAGGTGGGCAGCCACTATCATTTCGCGGAGACCAACCCCGCCTTGCACTTCGATCGTGCGGCCGCGCGCGGCCAGCGACTGGATGTCGCGGCGGGCACCGCGGTGCGGTTCGAGCCCGGCCAGACGCGGGACGTGACCCTGGTGCCGTATCGCGGCCGCCGGGTCGTGCAGGGGTTCCGAGGCGACGTGATGGGGCGGCTGTAGATGGCCCGCATCACCCGCCGCGCCTATGCCGACATGTATGGCCCGACCACCGGCGACCGCGTGCGCCTGGCCGACACCGACCTGTTAGCCGAGGTCGAGCGTGACCTGACCACCTACGGCGAGGAGGTGAAGTTTGGCGGCGGCAAGGTGATCCGCGACGGCATGGGCCAGTCCCAAGCCGCGCAGGCCGAAGGCGCCGTGGACACCGTGATCACCAACGCGCTCGTGATGGACCATTGGGGGATCGTGAAGGCTGACGTCGCCCTCCTCCACGGCCGTATCCACGCCATCGGCAAGGCGGGCAACCCGGACATCCAGCCCGGCGTCGACATCGTCATCGGCCCCGGCACCGAGATCATCGCCGGCGAGGGCAAGATCCTGACCGCGGGCGGCGTTGACAGCCACATCCACTTCATCTGCCCGCAGCAGGTCGAGGAGGCGCTGGCGTCCGGCATCACCACCCTGGTCGGCGGCGGCACCGGCCCGGCCACCGGCACCTCGGCCACCACCTGCACGCCCGGGCCGTGGCACCTCGCCCGCATGCTGCAGGCGGCCGAGGGCCTGCCGGTCAACCTGTCCTTTTCCGGCAAGGGCAACGCGTCCCGCCCCGCCGCGCTCGAGGAGATGCTGCGCGCCGGCGCTTCCTGCCTCAAGCTGCACGAGGATTGGGGCACCACGCCCGCCAGCATCCGCTGCGCGCTCGAGGTCGCGGACCGGTTCGACGTGCAGGTGATGATCCATACCGACACCCTCAACGAGAGCGGTTTCGTGGAGGACACCATCGCCGCCTTCGAGGGCCGCACCATCCACGCCTTCCACACCGAGGGCGCCGGCGGCGGCCATGCGCCCGACATCATCAAGGTCGCCGGCCTGCCGAACGTGCTGCCCAGCAGCACCAACCCGACCCGGCCCTACACCAGCAACACGCTCGATGAGCATCTCGACATGCTGATGGTGTGCCACCACCTCGATCCGGCCATCCCCGAGGACGTGGCCTTCGCCGAAAGCCGTATCCGGCGGGAAACCATTGCCGCCGAGGACATCCTGCACGACTTGGGCGCGCTGAGCATGATCTCGTCCGACAGCCAGGCGATGGGCCGGGTCGGCGAGGTGGCGATCCGCACCTGGCAGACCGCGCACAAGATGAAGCAGCAGCGGGGCGCGCTGCCCGGCGATGGCGCGGCCGACAACGCGCGGATCAAGCGCTACCTCGCCAAGTACACCATCAATCCCGCCATCGCGCAGGGCCTCGCGCACGAGGTGGGCTCGATCGAGCCGGGAAAGCTCGCGGACCTCGTGCTGTGGTCGCCGGCGTTCTTCGGCGTGAAGCCGGACCTGGTGCTGAAGGCCGGCATGATCGCGGTGGCACCCATGGGCGACCCCAACGCCAGCATCCCGACGCCGCAGCCGGTGCACTACCGGCCGATGTTCGCGCAATATGGCCGGGCCATGCAGGCCTCGTGCCTCACCTTCGTCAGCCAGGCGGCGCTCGACGATGATATCGGCCGCAAGCTGGGCCTGGCCCGGCCGCTCTCGGCCGTGCGCAACACCCGCGGCGGCATCGGCAAGCGCAGCATGCTGCTGAACGACGCAACACCGCACATCGAGGTCGATGCGGAGACGTATGAGGTGCGGGCAGACGGCGTGCTGCTGACCTGCGAGCCGGCGACGCTGCTGCCGATGGCGCAGCGATACTTTCTGTTCTGATGCGGGCTGTTCTGATGCGGGCGCAGCTTGTGTTGCCGGCCGGGTCATGGGACGCCGCCGCGGAGGCCGGCCAGGTGCTGATCGACTTCGACCGCCGCCACCGCCGGCGCATCGTGCTGCGGACGCAAGCCGGGGGCGAGCTGCTGGTCGACCTGCCGCAGGCCGCGCGCCTGCGCGACGGCGACGGACTGGTGCTCGACGGCGGCGGTATCGTGCGGGTGGTGGCCCGGCCGGAGCCGCTGCTGGACATCCATGCGCACGACCCGGCCGGGCTGGTGCGGATCGCCTGGCACCTTGGCAACCGGCATCTGCCGGTGCAACTGCTGGGCAGCCACATCCGGGTCCGCCGGGATCATGTCATCGCCGACATGGTCCGCACCCTGGGCGGCCATGTCCATGAGATCGAAGCGCCGTTCGATCCCGAGGCGGGGGCCTATGCGGGCGGGCACGCCCATTTGGACGGGGATGACCACGATCACTGAGCCGGTCCCGCCCGGCGGACCGCATGGCAGCCTGGCGAAGCTGCTGACCTGGCTGTCGCCCGCGTTTCCGGTCGGCGGCTTTGCCTACAGCCATGGGCTGGAATGGGCCGTGGAGGCCGGGGACGTGCGGGACGAGGCGGGGCTGCTGGCCTGGGTGGACGACGTGCTGCGCCACGGCTCCGGCCGCACGGATGCCGTGCTGCTGCGCCACGCGCACCGGGCGGGGGACGCGGCGGGCCTGGCCCGGGTGGCGGCGCTGGCCGAAGCGGCCCAGCCCTGCCGCGAGCGGCGCGCGGAGACGCTGGGGCAGGGCGACGCCTTCGTCATCGCCGCGCAGGTCTGGGGCGCGCCGCTGCTCGACGGCCCCGTCGCCTACCCGGTCGCCTACCCCGTGGCCTTCGGCGCGTTCGCCCGGGCGCACGGGGTGGCGGAGGACGCGGCGGCGCTGGGCTTCCTGCACGCCTTCGCCGCCAGCCTGATCAGCGCGGCGGTGCGCCTGGTCCCGCTCGGCCAGACGGCGGGCTTGCGTGTCATGGCAGCACTCGAAGCCACGGTGCAGGCGGTGGCGGATGCGACCCGCGATGCGACCCTGGACGATCTGGGCGGCGCATGCTTCAGGTCCGATATCGCCGCCATGCGGCACGAGACGCAATATACGAGGCTGTTCCGCACATGATGTCCCCGAACGGCCCCCTCCGCGTCGGCATCGGCGGCCCGGTGGGCACCGGCAAGACCGCCCTGATGGACGCCCTCTGCCGCCAGTTCTCGCCCCGGTTCGACGTCGCCGCGATCACCAACGACATCTATACCAAGGAGGATGCGGAGTTCCTGACGCGCGCCGGGTCGCTCGACCCGGCGCGGATCATGGGTATCGAGACCGGCGGGTGCCCGCACACCGCGATCCGCGAGGATGCCAGCATCAACTTGGCCGGGGTGGCCGAGATGCGGCGGCGGTTCCCCGCGCTGGACCTCATCCTCATCGAGAGCGGCGGCGACAACCTGGCGGCGACCTTCAGCCCGGAACTGGCGGACCTCACCATCTACGTCATCGACGTATCGGCCGGCGACAAGATCCCGCGCAAGGGCGGCCCTGGCATCACCCGCAGCGACCTGCTGGTGATCAACAAGATCGACCTCGCGCCGCACGTGGGCGCGAGCCTCGAGGTCATGGACCGGGATAGCCGGCGCATGCGCGGCGAGCGGCCGTTCGTGTTCGCCAATATCCGCGCGGGGCAGGGTGTCGCCGAGGTGGCGGGCTTCATCGAGCGCGCGGGAGGGCTGGACCGCTAGCCGGACTGCAACTATGCCGGGCCACTGAACACGTCCGCTGCTGCCGGCCGGCGGCGGCACAGGAAAGGTGACCTCGGTGCGACCTTGACGGCAGACCGCGCATCCCTGGCTGCGGAGCCGGGGAACCCCGTTCAGATCCTCGGCACCCGGTCTTCCATGATCGGCGGCGCGGCCTTCATCGCCTTGCTGCTGTTCGGCATCGGCGTCAGCGCCTGGAACACGCGCGCGGGCACGCTGGCCGAAGCCCGCCGCTCGATCCACCAGCTCGGCGTGGCCCTCGCCGAGCAGACCTCCCGGTCCATGCAGGGCATGGACATCGTGCTCCAGGACACGGCCGGCCGCTTGGCCGCGGCGGCGGATGCCGGCGCGGCGATGGCGACCCCGGAGGTCCACGAACTGCTGCTCCAGCGGCTGCGCAGCCTGCCCCAGGCCGATGCCATCGCCCTCGTGGACGCCAAAGGCCGCGTGGCGAACTCGACCCGCAATTATCCGGCGACGCCCATCGACGTCACCGACCGCGACTATTTCCGCCATTTCCAGGACGGCCCGGCCGCCGAGACCTTCATCAGCGCCCCCGTCCGCAGCCGCGTCAGCGGGCTCTGGACGATGTTCTTGGCCCGACCGCTGGGCGCGGCCGCTGCGGACGCGGACGGCGCCGGGTTCCGCGGGCTCGTGCTGGGCGCCATCTCGCTCGACTACATCGAGCAGTTCTACCGCGCGGTGACGACCAAGCCCGGCAGCTCCGTGGCCTTGCTCCGCAGCGACGGCATCATGCTCGCCCAGTTCCCGCATGAGGAAAGCGGGATCGGTCAGGTGCCGCCGGGCCGCCCGGGCTGGGACGCCGTGGTGCGGAGCGGAGGCGGCATGATGCGGAGCCGCGGGCCCGATGGGCTGGACCGGATGGTCTCGGTCCACCTGCTGCCCGACCGGCCGCTGGTGGTCGAGGTCAGCGTGACGGAGGAAGCGGCGCTGGCGGGCTGGCGCCGGCAGACGGTGGCGGTGGCGCTGTTCTCGCTGTTGGCGGCGGGCTGCATGGCCCTGATGCTGCGCAAGATCGCCCGGCAGTTTGCCGCGCAGCGGGCGGCCCGGCAGTCGCTCGCGGCACGGAATGCCGAACTGGAGCAAGTGCGGGTGCGGCTGGAAGACCGCACCCGGGAGCTTGCGGACACGGCGGAGGCGCTCCGCGGGGGCGAGCGCCGGCTGGCCGAACAGTCGGCCACGCTGAAGACGACGCTCGAGAACATCGACCAAGGCGTGTTGATGGTCGACGAGAAGGGGATTGTCGCTGCCTACAATCATCGGGCAGTCGAGATGCTGGGCCTGCCCGAGGCCCTGCTGAGCCGGCGGCCGCCGTTCCGCGACGTCGTGCAATTGCAGTGGGAGCGGGGCGAGTTCGCCAAGGCGGACGGGGAGGCGGCCAGCCTGGTCGGCGAGAGCGGCGGCCTCGACCAGCCGCACCTGTCCGAGCGGCAACGGCCCGATGGCCGCACGATCGAGGTTCACAGCTTGCCGCTGCCCGGCGGCGGCGCGGTGCGGACCTACACCGACATCACGGACCGCAAGACTGCGAGCGCGCGCGTCCATTACACGGCACACAACGACCAGCTGACCGGGCTGGCCAGCCGGGTTGCCCTGCAGGAGCGCTTGGAGGAGGCGCTGCGGACGCGCCCGGCGGATCTCGGTGTTGCCGTGCTGTTCCTGGATCTCGACCGCTTCCGGTTGATCAACGATGCCCGTGGCCATGAGGTGGGCGACCGCTTGCTGGTCGAGGTTGCCAAGCGGATCAAGGCCATGGTGCGCGACGCCGACCTGGTTGCGCGGATGGGCGGCGACGAGTTCGCGATCGTCCAGGCGACCGTGGCCCAGCAGGAGGAGGCGACGGCGCTGGCCGGCCGCCTGGTCGATCGGCTGGCGGAGCCGTATGTGATCAACGGCGTGCGCCTGACGATCGGCGTCTCGATCGGGATCGCGATCTCCGACGCCGGCTCAAGCGCCGACACGCTGCGCCGCAATGCCGACATTGCGATGTACCGGGCCAAGGATGGCGGCCGCAACACCTACTGCCTCTACGAGCCGGCGATGGCGGCGATGCAGCAGGAGCAGTTCCTGCTGGAACAGGCATTGCGCGAGGCGTTGGGCAGCCAGGACTTCCAACTGGCCTATCAGCCCATCATCTCGGTGGCGAACAAGGCCGTGGTCGGATACGAGGCGCTGCTCCGCTGGACGCACCCGACGCGGGGGGCCGTGGCCCCGCAGGAGTTCGTGCCGCTGGCCGAGGCGACGGGGCTGATCGTCCCGCTCGGGCGTTGGGTGTTGAACACGGCTTGCCACGAAGCCGCAAGCTGGCCGAACACGTGCCGCATCGCCGTCAACCTCTCGCCCGTGCAGTTCCGGCAAGGCGACCTGCTCGCCGTCGTCGAGGGCTGCCTGAAGAGCTCTGGCCTCAGCCCGGACCGGCTGGAGCTGGAGGTGACCGAGGGCGTGTTGCTGGAGGACACGGGCAATGTGCTCGAGACGATGGTCGCGCTGCGGCGCGCCGGCGTCTCGATCACGCTCGACGACTTCGGCACCGGCCACGCCGGGCTGAGCTACCTGCGCCGCTTTCCGTTCGACAAGATCAAGATCGACAAGTCGTTCGTCCGCAACTTGGGACATGACAAGCATTCGGACGCAATCGTCGAGGCGATATTGCTGCTCGGCCGGCGGCTCGACTTGCGGGTGGTAGCGGAGGGCGTCGAGGAAGAGGCGCAGCTTGCCCTGCTCCGCGAGATGCGCTGCCCGTTGGTGCAGGGCTACCTGACCGGCCCGCCGATGCCGGCGGAGCTTGCACGAGCCCTCTAGATGAAGCTGCTCTTTTCTCAGTCAAGCAGAGCATGATCGGTCAGATCATGCTCTAGGAGCAATCGCTCATCTTTGCGCGCGCTGCGGCGTGGCCTACCGTCGCGGACGGGACAGGCAGGAGCAGCAGAATGCCAATCGGCTTCAAAATCCATCAGCGGTCGCGCAAGGTGGGCCAATCCAGCATCGCCGCGTTCCGCTCGATCCCGGTTGCCAACATCAGCGACAGCATGTCGCGGCTCGTGGCCGGAGGCGCCCGGTTGCGCCCGCTGCACGCGGGCGGCGGCATGGCGGGCCCGGCGTTCACGGTCAAGACCCGGCCCGGCGACAACCTCATGGTCCACAAGGCGCTTGACCTCGCCGAACCCGGCGACGTGGTGGTGGTGGATGCCGGCGGCGAGCTGTCGCAAGCCATCGTGGGCGACCTCATGCTGAGCTACGCGATCAAGCGCGGCCTGGCCGGCGTCGTCATCAACGGCGCGATCCGCGACCTGGACTTCGTGGCCGGCCAGCGTTTCCCGGTCTATGCCGCCGGGGTCACGCATCGCGGCCCCTACAAGGATGGGCCGGGCGAGATCAACGGGCCGGTCGCGATCGACGGCATGGTGATCCAGCCCGGGGACTTGGTGTTGGGCGACATGGACGGCCTGCTCTGCGTGCCGTTCGAGGTGCTGGCCGAGGTGCTGGCGGCGGCGCAGGCCAAGCAGCAGGCCGAGGCGACCGAGCATGCGGCCATCGAGGCCGGCCGCAACGATCGCAGCTGGGTGGATGCGGCGCTGCGGCGATTGGGCTGCGAGATGTAGCGGGCCCTCGGCGCGAGGCTGCGGGCCTTTATCCTGCCGCATGCACCAGTCGCGCCAGCCGGTCCCACTCGCCGATGCCCAGCGTTTCCGCCCGCCGTTCCGGCGCGATGCCGGCGCGCTCGAGCAGCGCCTCCCCGCCAAGCGGGCGCAGGCTGCCGCGCAGCATCTTGCGGCGCTGGCCGAAGGCGGCGGCGGTCACGCGCTCCATCGTGCGGAACAGCGCGGGCTCCGGCTGGGCGGCGTGCGGCACCAGCCCGGCCACCCCGGACCACACCTTCGGCGGCGGCACGAAGGCGGCCGGCGGCAGGCGGAGCAGCAAGACGGCCGCGCAGGTCCATTGCACGAGCACGCTCAGGCGCCCAAAGGCCGCGGTGTCGGGGGCGGCGCAGACGCGTTCGGCGACTTCGAGCTGGAACATCAACGTCATCCGCTCCCAAGCGGCGGCTTGCCGCAGCCAGCCGATCAGCAAGGGGGTCGCCACGTTGTAGGGCAGGTTGGCCGCGATTTGCCGCGGCGCTGGGACCAGGGCGGCGAGGTCGGTGCGGGTCGCGTCGGCCTCGAGTATGGCAAGCCGGCCGGGGTAGGCCTGCTGCAAGTCCTGCATGGCGCCGATCGCGCGGTGGTCGAGCTCCACGGCCAGCACGCTCGCAGCCTGGGTGTCCAGCAAGGCGCGGGTCAGGCCACCAGGGCCCGGGCCGACCTCCACCACGTGCCGCCCAGCCAGGTCGCCGGCCTGACGGGCAATGCGGCCGGTGAGGTTGGCGTCCAGCAGGAAATGCTGGCCGAGCGACTTGCGGGCGCCGAGCCCGTGCCGGGCGATGACGTCGCGAAGCGGCGGAAGCTCAGCTCCGCTCATCCAGCACCGCCCGGCGGCGCAGGTCCCGCTGCAGCTGGCGCGAGGCGAGCTCGATCCGCTCGCCCAGCAGCCGGTTGCTGATCTCCTCCTTCGAGGGCGCGGCGGCGGTCTTCAGCTCGCGGGAGCACACCATCAGCACCGCCACGCCTTCGTTGGCGATCACCGGGCGGCTTGCCTGGTTCGGCTGCAAGCCGGCCAGCAGCGCGCGCAGCGGCGGCGAGCCGATGCCCTCGAGGCGGACCTCGCCGGGATTGGAGGGGCGGACCTGGCCGGCCCGCGCATTGGCATCTTCCATGTCCTTGCAGCTCTTGGCACCCTTGGAGACGGCGTTGGCCTGCTCCACCGCCTTTTTTTGCTGGTCCGTGGGTGCGGCCGGGTTCAGGGCGCCGGCGAACGGCAGGAACACCTGGCGGAGGCTGAGCACCGTGGCCTGGTCGCGGCCGATCTCGCGCTTGCCGCGCATGCTGACGATGCTGATGCCGCCGGGCACGCGGATGGGGTTGCTGACGGCGCCGGGCGGCATCTGGGCGACGACCGGCGCAACCTCGGGGTCGAGCTGGTTGGCGCGCAGCCAGCCGAGGTCGCCGCCCTGCAGCGCGGTCTGGCTCTGGCTGAACTGGGCGGCGACGACCGGGAACGGAGCGCCGGCGCGCAACTGGCTGATGACGGTATCGGCGAATTTCTGGGCGTCGGCGGCTTTGGCCGGGTCGTCGATCGGGATGAAGATTTCGCCCACGTGGTATTCTGGCTGCCCGGTCTGGGCCTTGAACAGCCGTACCTGCTCGGCCACGTCGCCCTCGCCGATCTCGGCCTTGGTGCCCAGTTCGTCGCGCAGCACCCGTGTCCAGCCAAGCTGAACCCGGACCTGGTCGATGAGGGTCCGCAGCGCCACGCCCTGGCCGCGGAGGCTGGCGCCGAGTGCGCCCTTGGGCATGCTGTTGCGCTGCTCGATCTCGGCGATCGCGTCGGCGATCTCGCGGTCGCTGACGGCGATCTTGCGCCGCTGCGTCTCCTGCAGGCGGAGACGTTCGTCCACGAGCTGCTTGGCGACCTGCGGGCGGAGCCGGTCGAGTACTTCGGGCGTCACCGGCAGCCCGGTGCTGAGCGCGAACAGACGGCCGCGGTTGATGACGTCGCCGGTGGTGATGACGTCGCCGTTGACGACGGCCACGATCTTCTCGCCCTGGCCCGCGCTCTGGCCCGCGCTCTGCCCCCCGCTCTGCCCTGGGACAGTCGGCGGCGACGCGGGCGCGCGGGCTTGCCGGGGCTGGGCGAGCGCCGGGGGGGCGACGGCCGGCACCGCGATGGCGGCCAGCGCGGCGAGCAGGAGCAGGTGGCGTGGGGTGGTCATGGCGGTTCCTACCGGAAATGCAGGGGTTCAGAAGGCGTGGAAGCCGAACTGGCCCACCGTCTTGAAGGTGACCTGGAACAAGACCAGCGTCGCGCCATTGTCGCCGTTCAGGGATGTGTACCGGCGATTGATGTTGGCGTCGAAGATGAAGCACTCGTCCTCATAGATCGCGTGCACGCCGGCACTGGTCATCTTGTTGAGGTTAACGTCGCGGCGTGCATAGCCGGTGACACTGTACTTGTCGATTTTGGTGGTGGCGCCGACGGTGACCTCGTTCCGGTGCTGGAGATAGGACGTTGGTACCGTGGCTTGGTCGTAGAAGAAGTATGGATTGACGGCCGAGTAGATATATCCGGCGTTGACACGGAACTTATCAATGCCGGCGCTGCCAACCATGTCGGCGAAGCGGACGTTGCTGGTCTTGTGGTCGAGCCGGGTGCGGGCGGTCAAGTCGAACCAGCTTGCGGGGGTGACGGTCGTGCGGGTCACGATGTCGGAGGCGCGGTTCTCGAGCCCGCTGCCGACGGGGAAGGTGTCGTCCCGGTGGCTGCGGAAGCTTTGGCCCACCAGTCCGTCGACCACGGTGCCGCCCACGGTCCAGTTCAGGTGCAGGCCGACGTTGAAGCGCAGGCCGCCCTCGAGCCGGTCGATGCCGGGGTAGCGGTTCAGCGCGAACAGGTTCTGGTCGCTGAACTCGAAATCCAGGCTGTCCTCGTTGGGCACCTGCTTGCGGCGGTTGCCGCCGCCGTTGGGGCCGACGATCACTTGGGCGATCGGCTCGATCAGCTGGGTGCCGCCGCCGTCGCGCACCAGGGGCCAGCGCACCTCGAGCGCCACCTGCGGATGCGCGCGCGCCAACTCGGTGCTGCCGCGCGTGTAGTAGTTGGGGTTCTGGTCCAGGCTGGTGGCGGAGTACGCGGCGGCGTCGGTGCGGAAGGTCAGGCCATAGACCTCGCCGAAGGCGCCGGTGAACGGCCGCTGCCAGTTCAGGGTGGCGCCGACCCGCTGCGTGTTGGTGCCGATGCCGCGCAGGACATTGAAATTCTGCGTGTCGAAGCTGAGCCGCCCGCCGAGCGCATCCGGCTCGCCGACGAAATTGTATTGGTAGCGCGGCAGCACGTATGGCAGGCGGTTCTGCTTGATGCTGTCGACCAGGCCCTGATAGGCGATGCTGTCGAGCTTGCTATAGGCGCCGGTGCCGAAGCCCTCGAGGTACACCCGGCTGGTCAGCACGTCGCCGCGGTTGCTGATGCGATAGTCTCGCAGGTACTGGGCCGAGGAGGCGCGGTTGATGTTGAAGCCGTAGCGCCAGGTGTCGTCGTATGCGAACCGGCCCGTGGCGAAGATGTCCGCCTGCGGCTTGTTTTGCGAGTAGCCGAGCCCGGCATCCACCGTCAGCGTGCCGTCGTTGAAGCGGCGGCGGTATTCGGTATTGAGGTTGATGTATTGTCGCGTGTTCAGCGTGGGCGCGAGCGTGAGGTCGGAGACCTCGTCGATCGCCCAGAAATACGGCACCGTCAGGAACTGGCCCAGGTGCTTGCTTTGGCCGAAGGACGGGATGAGGAAGCCGCTGGCGCGCCGGACGGAGGGGTCGGTGTGCCAGATATAGGGAAAGAACGCGACCGGCAGGCCGTAGATGTCCAGCACGGCGTCGCGGTATTCGATGCGCTTGTTCTCGCCGTCCTGCACCGCCGAGCGGGCCCGCAACTGCCAAAGCGGCGGCTTGCTCGGGTCGTCCTTGCATAGGTTGCAGGTGGTGTACACGGCGCGGCTCAGCTCGTTGATCTTGCCCTCCGTGCGCCGCGCGCCGTTGGCGACCAGCTTGCCGTTCTCGGCCAGGATCGCGCGCATGCCGCGCAGCACGCCTTCGCGCAGGCCCTGCGTCAGTTCGGCGTAGTCGGCGAACAACACTTGGCCGTCCGGCTCCACGATCACGACGTTGCCGCTGGCGGCCGCGACGTTGGTGTTGCGGTCGAAGGTGATCTTATCGGCCCGCAGCACGTGGTCGTTCTGCCAGGCTTCCACCTTGCCGGTGGCGGTGACCAGGGCGTTGTCGCGATCGTACTGCACCTCGTCGGCGGTGAAGGCGACCGGGTCGGTGCGGTTCAGTGGCGCCACGACGGGCGTCCCCGGCCGACGGCGGACGGCGCCGAACTGCGCGCACGCCGGATCGATGCTGCCGGAGGCCAGCAGCGCCAGTCCGGCGATACCCAGCAGGAGCAGGTGGCGCATTAGCGTCATGGCAGGTGCGGGGCGGCGGTCATGGCGTTCTATACAGGGCCCGCCCGCCGGACAAAAGGCGGGGTTGCCCGGGGGCGGGTTTCAGGTAGGGTCCGGCGCCCTCGCAGCCGTTCGGAACGCATGCAGACCTCCTTTGCCGCTTACCTAGTGCGTCTCGGCGCGGTGCTCGCGGGCGTGCTGATCGCGATATGGCTCTACATCCTGGCCGTGCCGATGGCGTTCCTGCCGGGAGGCTATGCCGCCTGGGTCGGCAAGACGACCATGCTCCGGGAATGCCGGCTAGGCCAAATCGCGTTCTTCGGCGATTGAACTAAACCGCTGTGGCGGTAAGGGCGTGGGTTAGGCGTCGCGCACCGGGATGCGCCGGTCTGCCAGGGTTTGGGTGCTGCACCCCAACCCCAGGCAGGAGCC
>JAABUK010008454.1_pt1 | contig 14432 bp, 11 predicted proteins | sample 5559141 | NCBI WGS metagenome assembly JAABUK01 (sample SAMN10711869, study PRJNA513367) | rock metagenome | isolation source: Antarctica rocks | place: Antarctica: Victoria Land, Pudding Butte nord | collected 2016-01-03
CGGCTGGCGCGGTAGACGTGCCGGCCGTGTTCCACCGCGGCGCCGGTGTCGTCGAAAGCGGTGCGGGTCATGGTGAGCAGCGCCGCGCCGGCCGGCTCGTGCAGGAGTCCCGCCTGGGTGCTGTCGGCGATGGCGGCGCCGATCGTCTGGTTGGCGACGCGCAGGTGCACGCCCGCCTGCCGCAGCAGCGCGTACAACCCGAACTGTGCGAGCGACGACTCGTCGAGTTCCGCGATCCCCACCGGCAGGAAGTTCGTCATCACCGCGATCGGCTCGCCGCCCGCCGAGCGGAGCCGCCGGAGCCGGACGACGGCGTCGCCGTGGGTGAGCCCGAGTGCGACCGCGACGACATCGTCGCACCCGACGGTGTCGAGGCCGAGTACGCGTGTGCTCGGCCGTTGACCGGCAGCACTGAGGTCGTCGTAGAGGCTCGAAAGCTGCAGTGGGCGTCGGACCTGCGACATCACCACCTGGGTGCCGACGCCGCGCTTGCGTACGACCAGTCCGCGCTCGACCAGGTACGCGATCGCCTGCCGCAGGGTCGGTCGGGACAACCCGAGGTCGTCGACGAGATCGAGCTCGTTCGGGATGCGCTCGCCCGGCGGCAGCCGTCCGGAGACGATGGCCTGCTCGAGCTGCCGGGCGATCTGGACGTGCAGGGGGACGTCGCTGTCGCGGTCGATGCGCAGCTCGACGGCGGCGTCGAACGGAGCGGTCGGCGAGGTCGCGGCGTCAGCGCTCACCTTCGCCGTCACCTCCGATGTCATGGTGGAACGCTAGCCGTTGACCGACATCACGGGCGGCGCGTGCGTGTCCGGTGGCCGGTGGCGGTGACCGGTGGCTGAGTTTGTCAGGACAAAGGTTTGACACTCTGATGGCGGGCTGAGCAGACTGGACGATGCGGTGAAGCCGCATCCCATCGGCTGCCCCGTACGTGCCGGCCGGGCTTGCTACCTACATCGCCCGCCTTACCTGACGAAACCTTGAGGAGACCGCCGATGCGTATCGGCCTGATCGGTGCCGGGCGGATCGGATCCGTGCACGCGGCCAACCTGGCAACCCTGTCCGAGGTCAGCGAGACGATCGTGACCGACCTCGACGAGGTACGTGCCAAGGAACTCGCCGGTACACACGGTCTGAGCACGGCACCGTCGGTCGACGTGCTGCTCGACGCCGACCTCGACGGCCTGGTGATCGCCGCGCCGACCTCCGAGCACGCGTTGCTGCTGGCACGCACGGCCGCCGTCGGTGTGCCGGTTTTCTGCGAGAAGCCGCTGGCGTCCGACGTCGCCGGCACCAAGGCCGTCATCGCCACCCTCGAGGCTGCGGGCGTTCCACTGCAGGTCGGGTTCCAGCGCCGGTTCGATCCCGGCTACTCCGCCGTGCGCGCCGCCGCCCACTCCGGTGAGCTCGGCTGGCTGCACACGATGTGGGCGTGCACCTACGACGCCGCCCCGCCGCACGCCGACTACATCCCCAACTCCGGCGGCATCTTCCGCGACTGCAACGTGCACGACTTCGATGTCGTCCGCTGGGTAACCGGCCGCGAGGTGGTTTCGGTGTTCTCCCAGGGCGGCAACCGCGGAGCGGCGTTCTTCGCCGAGGCCGGCGATGTCGACACCGCAACGTCCCTGCTCACGCTCGACGACGGCACGCAGGCCTTCGTCGGCGCGACGCGCTACAACGGCGCGGGTTACGACGTCCGGATGGAGGTGCACGGCAGTCGCGGCACCGTGTCCGCCGGGCTCGACGAGGCCACTCCGGTCCGCAGCGTCGAAGCCGGCGTGAGCTGGCCGGCCGGAACCGGCTACCCGCACTTCACCCAGCGGTTCGTCACCGCCTACCGGGCCGAGCTGGAGGCATTCTGCGACGTCGCAGCCGGCCGGGCGCCGAGCCCGTGCCCGGGCACTGACGCGCTGGCCGCGCTGCTGATCGCCGAGGCCGCGCAGCTGTCGAAGGACGAAGGTCGTGTCGTGGCGATGAGCGAGATCGGCGCATGAACACACACATCGACCTCGGTCGGCTGACCGGCCGGGTGGCCGGCGCGCCGATCTCCTGGGGTGTCTGCGAGGTGCCCGGCTGGGGACACCAAATGCCGGTCGAGCGGGTGCTGCGCGAGATGTCCGAACTCGGTCTGGCGGCCACCGAACTCGGGCCCGACGGCTTCCTGCCCGAGGATCCGGTCGGCGCGTCGACCGAGCTCTCCGTCGCCGGTCTGACCTGCGTCGGCGGCTTCGTCCCGGTCGTCCTGCACGCCGACGGGCCGGCCGACGGTGGACCCGGCGACGCGGTCACCGAAGGTGTCCGAGCCCGGCTCGCGCACTTCACCGCGCTGTCGGCCGGCACCCTCGTGCTGGCGGCCGACACCGGCCTGACCGGCTACGACACCCGACCGACGCTCGACGAGGACGGCTGGAAGCGGCTACTCGCGCGACTCGACCTCGTCGCCGGCGTCGCCGCGGAGACCGACATCACCGCCACGCTGCACCCGCACGTCGGGACGATGGTCGAGACCGCCGACGACGTGTCCCGGGTGCTCGGCGGCTGCGGGATCGGTCTGTGCCTCGACACCGGCCATCTGCTGATCGGCGGCGCCGACCCGGTCGCGCTGGCCCAGCAGTACCCGCAGCGGATCGCGCACGTGCACCTCAAAGACGTCGACGCCGCCCTGGCCGCACGTGTTCGCGGCGGCGAGATCACCTACACCGACGCGGTGAAGGCCGGGCTCTACCAGCCGCTCGGTCGTGGTGACGTCGACATCGCGGCGATCGTGACCGCGCTCGAAGGGGCCGGGTACACCGGCTGGTACGTCCTCGAGCAGGACACCGTCCTGCATGAGGATCCGGCACCCGGCGACGGCCCGCTCCACGATGTGGCGACCAGCCTGGCGTTCCTGGCGTCGGTGGTGGCGGAATGAGCGCTGCGGCTTTCGAGACGTCTGCGACCTTCGGGCTCCTGACCATGGGCCGCGTCGGCGTCGACCTGTACCCGGACCGGGTCGGGGTGCCGCTGAACGAGATCGAGAACTTCCACAAGTTCCTCGGCGGCTCGCCCACCACCGTGGCGGTCGCGACCGCCCGCTACGGCCACTCGGTGGCGCTGATCACCCGCACCGGTGCCGACCCGATGGGCCAGTTCGTTCACGACGCGCTGCGCGGGTTCGGAGTCGACGACCGTTACGTGACGGCCGTACCCGGGCTGCCGACTCCGATCGTGTTCTGCGAGCTGTTCCCGCCAGACGATTTCCCCTTGTACTTCTACCGGTATCCGCACGCGCCCGACGTCGACATCCGGTTCGAGGAACTCGACCTCGACGCGCTCGTCACGGCCGACGTGTTCTGGGTGACCGGGACCGGGCTGTCGGTCGAGCCGAGCCGGACGGCCACGCTGTCGGCCCTGGAACACCGGGCCGCCCATCTCGCGCCGGGCTCGCGGGGGATCACCATCATCGATCTCGACTACCGGCCCGAGCTGTGGCCCGATCTGGCCGAGTGCCGTGAGATCTACCAGCACGCGTTGAATTTCTGCACGGTGGCCGTCGGCAATCGCGCCGAGGTGAACGCCGCCGTCGGCACCGAGATCCCCGAGGACGCCGCAACCGCCCTGCTGTCGTTGGGTATCGAGCTGGCCGTGGTGAAGCAGGGTCCGGCCGGCACACTCGCACGTACGGCCACGGGCCGGGTCGTCGTCGCACCCGTGCCGGTCGAGGTCGTCAACGGCCTCGGCGCCGGCGACGGATTCGGCGGCGCACTCTGCCACGGGCTGCTCTCGGATTGGCCCCTGGAGCGCACGATTCGGCTCGCCAACGCCGCCGGCGCCTACGTGGCCGGCCAGCTCGCGTGCTCGTCGGCGATGCCCGACCTCGATCAGCTGCGCGCCTTCGTCGGGAGTGAGCTGTGAGCCGTGACCTGCTGGCGGCGATCCGGCAGACCCGGGTCAGCGATCCGGACGCGATCGCGCGTGCCTGGTCGGCCCGCGCCCGACGGCCGTTCATCGGCTCGGACGGACGGTTGTTCGTCGTCGCCGCCGACCACGTCGCCCGCGGCGCGCTGGCCGCCGGCAAGGAGCGGTTTGCGATGGCGGATCGGAGCCGGCTGCTCGAACGGCTCGTGTCGACGCTGGCGAACCCGCGGGTGGACGGTGTACTGGCAGCACCCGACCTGCTCGACGACCTCGTGCTCGCCGGCGCGCTGGAGAACAAACTTGCGTTCGGCTCGATCAACCGGGGCGGGCTGCCTGCATCGGCATTCGAGATCGATGACCGACTCACCGGCGCAACGGTCGAGTCGGTCACCAGGATCGGGCTGGACGGCGCGAAGATGCTGCTGCGGATCGACCGCGACGATCCGGCGAGCGCGGTCGCTCTGGAACGGGCGGCGCAGTGGGTCAGCGGGCTCGCGGCGGCCAGCACCATGGCGATCGTCGAGCCGTTCTTCGCCCGTCGCGTCGGCGGCCGGCTGACCAACGACCTCCGCCCGGACGCGGTCGTCGAGTCGGCCGCGATCTCCGCCGGGCTGGGTGACACGTCCGCCTACACCTGGCTCAAACTTCCGGTGGTGAAGGAGTTCGAGCGGGTGGCGGCAACCACGAGCCTGCCGATCGTGTTGCTGGGCGGCGAAGTAGACAACGATCCCCACTCGCAGCGTCGCGGCTGGGCGGACGCGCTCGCCCTTCCGTCCGTGCGCGGTCTCATGGTCGGCCGGTCGATGCTGTTCCCGCCCGACGGTGACGTCGACTCCGCGGTTGCCGCGGCCGCATCGCTGCTGGGCCGGTGAGGGCCGACATGACCGATGCGCCGAGGCACCACTTCCGGGCCGGGAGCCTGGCCGCGGAGGGCGCCGAGGTGGTGCTGACGCCTGAGATCGCCGGCTGGACCTACAGCGGGCTGCGTGTTCTCGACCTGACCGTCGGCGCGACAGTTGAACTCGCGAGCGGCGGGGACGAGCTGATCCTGCTGCCGCTGACGGTTCGTGACGTCAGTGTTCACGTGATCGCCGCTTCCGACGGTCCAGCCGACTTCACCCTCGCCGGCCGCGCCGGTGTCTTCACGGCGGTCAGCGATTTCGTCTACGTGGGAAGGGATTCCCGGTTGATGATCACCGCAGCAATCAACGGTCGGCTCGCCATCGCAAGCGCTCGCTGCGAGCGCGTGCTGCCGGCGAGATATCAGCCTGCTGATGCGGTGCCGGTCGAGCTCCGCGGCGCCGGCTCGTGCAGCCGACAGGTGAACAACTTCGCCGCGGCCGGTGTCTTCGACGCGGACCGGATCATCGCGGTCGAGGTGATCACCCCGGGTGGCAACTGGTCGTCCTACCCGCCGCACAAGCACGACGAGGACATCCCCGGCCGGGAATCGGTGCTCGAGGAGATCTACTACTACGAGATCGAGTACGTGACCGAGCAGCGGCCCGGCTACGACGCCATGGGGATGGGTTACCAGCGGGTCTACGCGAGTGATGACCGTCCGATCGACGTGCTGGCCGAGGTGCGCAGTGGCGACGTCGTCGCGATGCCCTACGGCTGGCACGGTCCGTCGATGGCCACGCCGGGCTACAACATGTACTACCTCAACGTGATGGCTGGTCCGTCCGCCGAGCGCGCGTGGCTGATCAGCGACGACGCCGAGCACGCCTGGATCCGGGACACCTGGGCCGACCAGCCCGTCGATCCGCGGTTGCCGATGAGCGGCCCGGACGCGATCCGCGCACCCAGGTCGGCGACGCAAGTGTCACAGCAACGAGGAGACAGCAAATGAGTGCCATCACGCAGCGGCTGACCGTCGGCCAGGCCGTCGTGAAGTTCCTGGCCGCGCAGTACAGCGAGCGCGACGGCGAGGCGACCCGGCTGATCGCGGGCTGTTTCGGGATCTTCGGCCACGGCAACGTCGCGGGACTGGGCCAGGCGCTCCTGCAGACTGCCGTCGACGACCCCGACTTGATGCCGTATCACCAGGCCCGCAACGAGCAGGGCATGGTCCACGCCAGTGTGGGTTACACCCGCATGCGCAACCGGCTGTCGACCATGGCCTGCACGTCGTCGATCGGCCCGGGCGCGACGAACATGATCACCGGCGCCGCGCTTGCCACCGTCAACCGGCTGCCGGTGCTCCTGCTGCCCGGCGAGGTCTTCGCCACCCGGGTGGCGAATCCGGTCCTGCAGGAACTCGAGGACTCCCGGACCGGCGACGTGAGCGTGAACGATGCGTTCCGCCCGGTCTCGCGGTATTTCGACCGGATCTACCGACCGGAACAATTGCCGTCGTCGCTGCTGTCGGCGATGCGGGTGCTGATCGACCCGGCCGAGACCGGCGCCGTCACGATCTGCCTGCCGCAAGACGTCCAGGCCGAGGCCTACGACTGGCCGGCCGAGTTTTTCGACCGGCGGATCTGGCACATCGCACGTCAGCAGGCTGACACCGCGGCGCTCGATCGTGCCGCGGCGCTGATCGCCTCGGCGCACTCGCCGCTGATCGTCGCCGGCGGCGGCGTCACCTACTCGGAGGCGACCGATGCGCTGGCCGCGCTCGTCGACGCGACCGGCATCCCGGTGGGCGAAACCCATGCCGGCAAGGGATCCCTGCCGTGGGACCACCCCGCGTCGGTCGGTGCCATCGGTGCTACCGGTACCGCGGCTGCGAACACCCTGGCCGCGCAGGCCGATGTCGTCATCGGGGTCGGCACCCGTTACTCAGACTTCACCACCGCCAGTCGCTCGGTGTTCGCGAACCCCGACGTGCGGTTCGTCAACCTGAACGTCTCGTCCTTCGACGCAGCGAAGCTCGGCGGCGTGATGGTCGCCGGCGATGCCCGCGAGTCGCTGTTGGGATTGACCGAACGCCTCACCGGGTGGCACACGACGGCCGCGCTGGACGAGCAGATCGCCGACCTCGTGGCGGGCTGGACGAAGCTGACCGATGACGCCTACGCCGGTCGACTGACTGCGCCGGGCAATCCGTCCACGCTGCCGCCGGGCGAGGCACCCCCGCTGGCGGGCGCGGAGGACCTGCCGTCACAGGTCGAGGTCCTCGGCGTCGTCAACGACGTCCTCGCTGACCGCGACATCGTCATCAACGCCGCCGGCAGCATGCCCGGCGACCTGCACGCGTTGTGGCGGGCCCGGGACCCGCAGCAGTACCACGTCGAATACGGATTCTCCTGCATGGGTTACGAGATCGCCGCCGGACTCGGCGTGGCGATGGCTGCCCCGGACCGCGACGTCGTCGTACTCGTCGGGGACGGCTCGTACCTGATGCTCGCCACCGAGATCGTCACCGCGGTGGCCGAGCGGATCCCGCTGACGATCGTGCTCGTGCAGAACCAGGGTTATGCCTCGATCGGCGCCCTGTCGGGCTCGGTCGGCTCGCAACGCTTCGGGACCGCGTACCGCTACCGCAACCCGGTGACCGGCCGGCACGACGGCGAGCCGTTGCCGGTCGACCTGGCCGCAAACGCCGCCAGCCTCGGTGCCGACGTCGTCCGCGCGGGCAGCCTCACCGAGTTTCGGTCCGCGCTGGTCGCGGCCAAGGCGGGGGACGCGGTGACGGTGATCGAGATCTGCACCGACCCGCTTCGGCCCGGCCCCGACGGCGGAGCCTGGTGGGACGTGCCGGTCGCGCAGACCTCGACCTTGGCCTCGACGCAGGCGGCCTATGAGCAGTACGTGAAGGACAAGAAGAGCCAACGGTCCCTGTTGGCACCCAGCGATCTGTCTGACGCAGCACCCGTACCAGCGGAGGAGACCCGATGAGACGCATCGCCAGTTGGATCGACGGCTTGACCGACGAGGCGTCGTCGGAGCAGACGTCACCGGTGTTCGATCCGGCCGCCGGTTCTGTCCAGGCCGAGGTTGCTCTGGCCGGGCCGGCCGGCGTGGATGCGGCCGTCGCCGCGGCCAAGGCGGCATCGGTGCTCTGGGGTGACACGTCGATCGCGGCCCGGACGAAGATCCTGTTCGCCTTCCGTGAACTGGTCGCGAGCCATGCCGACGAGCTGGCCCGGATTGTCAGCAGTGAGCACGGCAAGACGATTCCCGATGCGGCCGGTGAGGTGCAGCGCGGGCTCGAGGTGATCGAGTTTGCCTGCGGTCTCGGCCAGATCCTCAAGGGCGACGTGAACGACCAGGTGTCGACGGGGGTGGACGCGGTCAGTTTCCGGCAGCCGGTCGGAGTGGTCGTCGGCATCACGCCGTTCAACTTCCCCGTGATGGTGCCGTGCTGGATGCACCCGGTGGCGATCGCCTGTGGGAACACGTTCGTCCTCAAGCCGTCCGAACGGGACCCCGGTGCGTCGGAGTTGATCGCGACGCTGTGGAAGCAGGCCGGGCTGCCTGACGGCGTCTTCAACGTCCTGCAAGGGGATGCAAGCGTCGTGCAGCAACTGCTGGCGCACCCCGACGTGGACGCCGTGTCGTTCGTCGGCTCGACCCCGATCGCCCGCTCGGTGCACGAGCAGGCCAGCCGAACGGGCAAACGCGTCCAGGCGCTCGGTGGTGCGAAGAACCATGCCGTCGTCGCCCCTGATGCCGACATCTCCTTCGCGGCCAAGCACATCACCGCGGCCGGCTACGGGTCTGCAGGTCAACGCTGCATGGCGATCTCGGCCGTCGTGGCCGTGGGTGACGTGGCCGACGGGCTGGTCGAGGAATTGCACAAGTTGGCCGAGGACGTCCGCGTCGGACCCGGTTCGGAAGCCTCTACCGACATGGGGCCGGTCGTGACGGCCAGCTCCCGTGACCGGATCATCGGGCTCATCGACACCGTCACCGACGAGGGCGCCACGCTGGTCGTCGACGGCCGCAAGGTCCAGGTCGACGGTCACGAGGACGGGTTCTTCGTCGGGCCGACGCTGATCGATCACGCACGGGCCGGCATGCGGTCCTACGACGAGGAGATCTTCGGCCCGGTGCTGACCGTCCTGCGGGTCAACGACATGGCGGCGGCGATCGAGGTCGTGAACGCCAACCAGTACGGGAACGGTGTCGCACTGTTCACCTCGTCGGGCTACACAGCAAGGGAATTCACCCGGCGGGTGCACGTAGGGATGGTCGGGGTGAACGTGCCCATCCCAGTGCCGATGGCCTACCACAGCTTCGGGGGCTGGAAGGATTCGTTGTTCGGCGACCACCACATCCACGGCGAGGAAGGCGTGCGGTTCTACACGCGCGCCAAGGCCGTCACGATCCGCTGGCCGGAACCATCGACGGGCTCCGCCGGCGACGCGGGCTCGGACTTCCACTTCCCGACGTCGAGCTGACCCCGGGTGCGGCCGGTACCTCGGTGGTGCCAAAGCGCCTGGACGATGAGCCCCGCTGGCGTGAGGGTGCGGTCCCGAGGTACATCCTGCGTCGAGAGTGCGCGACCGCACCGTCGGAAAGGATCGGACGGTGCGATCGTGCACTTCGGGGATGGATCTCTCGGCGTCGGACCGATTGCGCCTCGTCAACGTGCGTCGTAGAGCCAACGACCGTCGCGCATCGTCGCCCGGACGGTGAGCTCGTCGTCGAGTACCGCGAAGTCGGCGGCGTAACCGGGAGCGACCCGTCCCAGTCGATGGCCCTCGCCGAGGATGCGCGCCGGTACCTCGGTCACCATCCCGACCGACTCGGCGAGACCCCAGCCGAGGTCGGTGACGACATGACGCAGGGCACCGTCGAGCAGCGTCGTGCTCCCGGCGAACAAGTCCGACCCGATGACGACGGCGACGCCGTTCTCGACCCGACATCTCAACTCCGGCGGGCCGAACTCGGACCCCACGGGCAACCCGGCGCCCATGATGGCATCGGACACGATGCACAGATCGGGCCCGAAGCATGACCGGGCGATCTCGAGGAGCTCGGCCGGCAGATGCTTCCCGTCGGCGATCACCTCGGCCGTCATGCCGGTGCTCGCGAGCGCCGTCTCGATCAGGCCGGGGCGTCGCCACCGGCCGACCCGTCGCAGATTGCTCATGCCGCTCCACAGATGCGTGAAGTGACGGGCACCGGCGGCCTGCGCGGCCGCCACCACCTCCGGCGTCGCCGCGCTGTGGCCGATCGACACCAGCACGCCACGCTCGGCAAGCGCTTCGACGAGGTCGAGCGCTTCCGGCAGTTCCGGCGCGATCGTCATCATCCGCAACGCCGTGCCGGCCGCGAGGATCACTTCGACCTCGATGGCAGACGGCGGGCGGACCACGGCGGTCCGGTGTGCGCCGCGCTGCTCCTGTGAGAGATAGGGGCCTTCGAGGTGCACGCCGAGCACCCGGGCACCTCCGTCGGACGTCGGCCGCGGCGGATTGTCGAACGTCCGCAGCGTTTCGACGATGACCTCGATCGGCTCGGATGAGATCGTCGCCAGCACCGAGGTGACGCCGTGGCGTGCGAGCTCGGTCCGGATCCCGTCCACCACATCGGCAGTCAGCTCCACGAACTCGTGGCCGACCGCTCCGTGCACATGCAGGTCGATCATGCCGGAGATCAGCATGAAGCCGCGCAGATCGACGCTGGGCAAGGCGGGATCAGCACTGCCGGGCGTGACGACGTCGCCGCACATCCCGTCCTCGACGACGACGTCACGAGCTTGCATGACCCCACCGCTGACGACGGTCGCTCCGGTCAGGACGAACGCGTCCGGGAGCGCGTCGGCTCGATCGGTCATCGACTCCGCCTACCGCGCGCCGGGCTTGTCGGTGTCTGTAGTGGCGGCGGTGGCGGTGGCGGTATCGCTGAAGCGCAGGCTATCGAGCGGCGCATCCCACCGCGGAAGTTCTTCCAGGCCGAGGATGTCGGTGATCGAGATCGGACGGTGTTCGAGCTGTGAACGCCACATCGCCTCGCCGGTCGCGACCACGATCGCGCCCTGCACGGAGGTTGCTGCAAGCCCGTCACTCTGGGAGCTCCCCGACGTCTCGATCAGCAGGTCGTGACGGATCCGACGGTCGGTTCCACCGTGTCCGCCACCTTGCGTCTCGACCTCGATGCGCTCCGGTGGACTGAACAGCGGTAGCACCCGAATCACCTCGCTCGACGGCGAATCCGCACTCCGGAAGCTGATCTGGTCCGTTTCGATCCGGCCGTGGGTGCCGGTGATGCCGAGCCGGAAGCCTTCCCAGGGGAACGAGAAGCACAGCGAATAGCTCATCGAGGCGCCAGCAGCGAACCGGACGACGGTCGAGTAGGTGTCCTCGATGTCGATCACGTCGTCGAACAGGTACCGATCAGAGCCTTCCGGGTATTGGACCGGGTAGCCCATCGCCTGCCACGGACCGGCGAAGTGGTCCTTCGGAGCTGGCAGCGCATCGCCCTGCCAGCGTTGGTGATACGGGCTCAACCGGCGTTCCGCGTCGATCGGCAGCTGCCCGCCGTCGGGGCCGTGCGGGCGATGCGGGCTGTCCGGGCCATAGAAATTACGCGCCGCGGCCGAGTAGACCTCGGCCGGCACGTCACCGATGAGCCAGTTGACCATGTCGAGGTGATGGACCGCCTTGTGTACCGACAGTCCACCGGAGTTCGCGCGCTCACGGTTCCACCGCCGGAAGTAGCTCGCTCCGTGATACGTGTCGACTCCCCAGAGCAGGTCGACGGCAACCACCCGGCCGATCGCACCCCCCGCGATCAGGTTCCGCATCCGACGCAGGCTGATGGAGTAGCGCACGTTGTGCCCGACGGTGACGCGACCGGCGCTGGCGAGCTCCGCCTGCAGAATCTCCCTCGCCTGCTGGGCAGACGCGGCGAGCGGCTTCTCCACGATCACGTCGAGCCCTTGTCGAAGCGCCGCGATCGCGTAGCCCGCATGGGTGGCGTCAGGACTGGCGACGATGACGGCGTCGGGCCGGTGCGCCGAGATCATCGCGTCGAAGCCGTCCGCGGCATACGTTGCGAGCCCTGCTCCCGTCTTCGCGTTGAACCGGTCCATCCGGACCTGGTCGATGTCGAGGACCGCGACGAGTTCGGCGACGTCGGAGAGGTCGTCGGCGGCGTCGAGGAGCTCCCGACGGCCGAGCATCGGCAGCGCGAACATGGTGATGCCGCGATCGCTGAGCCCACACAGGACGAACCGCTTGCGCCGCACCGTCGGATCTCAGTCCTGCGACGGCGGTGTGGAGGTCAGATGCCGTCCGAAGAAGGCGTCCGAGCCGCGCTCCTGCCAGCCGTGGATGTGGTCGAAGAGCTGACGCGCGAACCGCTCGGACGCACCGGCCGCGGCGTAGATCGACTCCACCCGGTCTACGCATGGTGATGACGACTCGATGCGGAAGGAGTCGTCGAAGACCGAGATGTCGGTGAGCAGCGGGCCGGGCGCGATCAGTCCGTGCAGGTCGGAGACGTCGACCAGGGTAAAGAGTCCGGGGGTGATCTGGGAGCCGCAGTAGTTGAGGTCGCGCAGGGCGAAGTCGGCGAACGTGTCGCTGTAGCAGATGATCTCGCTCGCCCTTATGCGGTCGTCGAGGAGCGTGGACCAGACGGCGAGGGTGCCGCCGTAGGACTCGCCCATCACGCCGATACGCCCGGCATCGACGAAGTCCAGGCCCAGCACGAAGTCCAGCAGGCGCTGACCGTGCGCCAGATTCATGCCCAGGACGGTTTGGCCCAGCAGCGTCGCGTTCAGGTAGTACGTGTTGCACCAGTCGCCGTCGACGAGTGGTCGCCCGTTCGGTTTGTGCGAGTCGTTCCGATCGCCGGAGCCCATCCAGTCGATGCCGAAGGTGACGTAGCCCGCAAGGGCCATCCGGTGCCCGTAGTCGAGGCCGGTCTCGGCGACGTACTCGCGAATCGCCGCTGTGGACGCGTTTCCCATCACTGGTTCCTTGCCGAACTGGCCGTGCCCGTGCCAGCACAGCAGCCCGGCGAACCCGTGCGGCGGAGTGGGACCGGTGGGACGATTTACCACGGCGATCGCCGAGAGTCCGTCGGCAACATCGATCAGCCAACGCTGCATGATCACGCCGCGGTACTCGATCTCGGTCAGGAGTTCGGGGTCCGGGTCGACCGGATCCGGCAATCGACCCAACGTCGCGAGCACAGCCGGTAGGGCATCGGCCCGCCACTGCGCGACGTCGACGTCGTCGCGGTACGCGTACTTCGGGACATTCGCCCGGCCCGCCGCGAGAAACGCCTCGTACGGACTGAGATTCCGGCGTCTTCCGGCGGCCATCGCTGAACTCCTTCGCGGTACTGTTCACTCGCTGGCGTCGCGCGCCCGGTACAGCCGGTCGGCACCGATCGTTCAGCCTCCACTATGGGTCCTCACAGGCGACCGGTGCAAGGCGCGCACATACCGGAAAGCCTTGATGGGTAGAGGTTTGTCTCCGATCGGCCGCCTCCGCCCGGTGTTAGGCTGGCCGCTCCGTTCAGCACGGGATACCGCCTTGTGAGGAGTCGACACGTGACCCAGCCCGTCGAGCAGTTCTTCGTGGGGGAGCTCGCGGTCGAGATCCACCGGGACTCGTCATCGCTGGGAGCCCGGGGCGCCCGACTCGCCCGTGAATGCCTGACCCGGGCAGTCGCGGAGCGGGGCTCAGCCCGCCTGATCGCTGCAACCGGCAATTCCCAGTTCGGTCTCGTCGAGGCGCTCGCCGGTGAGTCGATTCCCTGGGACAAGGTGACGGTGTTCCACATGGACGAGTACATCGGCCTCGACGAGAACCATCCGGCCGGGTTCCGCCGCTGGATCCGCGAGCGGATCGAGATCCCGTTACAGCCGCAGCATGTCGAGTACATCCACGGCGACGCACCGGACCCCGGTGCCGAATGCGCACGGTACGAGGCCGCGTTGAGGGCGGCTCCCATAGACCTCGTCCTGATGGGTATCGGCGAGAACGGCCATCTGGCGTTCAACGAACCGGTGGTCTCCGACTTCGACGATGCGCGGTGGGTCCGCGAGATCCGGCTCGACGACGTGTCCCGTCAACAGCAGGTGGGCGAAGGGCACTTCCCCGACGTGGCCTCGGTACCCGCGACCGCGATCTCACTGACGATCCCAGCGTTACTCGCGCCCGGCGTGCTCATCGTGAGCGTGCCGGAGGAGCGAAAGGCGGCCGCCGTCCGCACCGCGCTGAGAGGCCCGATCAGCATCGACTGTCCGGCGTCGATCCTGCGTACGACTTCGCATGCCACGCTGCTGCTCGACCCCGATTCCGCGAGCGGTCTCGACCTGCCGACCGACCAGGCGTCGCTAGGGTGACGCCATGGCATTGCCCGAGATCTTTCGCGTCGTCTCGTACAACCTGCACAAGGTGTCCGACGACCGGGCCAGTCTTATCAGGGTGCTGACAGCATTGAGGCCTGACATCCTGGTGGCACAGGAAGCACCGATCGGCTTCCGCTGGCGTCCACGTTGCGCCGCGCTGCTTCGCGAGGCCGGCATGTTCTATGCGGCCGGTGGTGGGGGAGCCGCGGCGGGAAACCTGATCGGCGTGTCCATGCGGACCGAGGTCGCTGCCGCCATGTCGAGTCCG
>JAABUK010008455.1_pt1 | contig 14430 bp, 9 predicted proteins | sample 5559141 | NCBI WGS metagenome assembly JAABUK01 (sample SAMN10711869, study PRJNA513367) | rock metagenome | isolation source: Antarctica rocks | place: Antarctica: Victoria Land, Pudding Butte nord | collected 2016-01-03
CTTCGGAAGTCAACGATTGTTTTTATAAGTCTTAACTGAAAACGCACCGGCAACTTGTACTCAAAACTTTTCAATCCTGCTTTTAATTTTATAACAGCATTCATCAAAGACTTCGGAAGTTACTCCTGATTTATTGTTGGTATGTATTTAAAAAATCAACTAACTTCATTTTAATTATTGTAAAGTTATTAACATATAACTTGGAAAATTCGATATTCATAAAACCTTATAATTAAAACGATTACTAATGCTGCTAAATCTTATATTTTCAATACCCCAAAGTTTGGATGTTACTGCTACTAACTGATTTGCTCAATTTAAAACGTAGCAAATTAATATTTATCATTTACTGTACCCTCGCTTTCATGTAATGTACCTATCACTTCCAATAAGTCTTTAAAAGCTTGTTGAATAAACGTAGTGTTATATTAACCATAGATTGACGCATTTGCTATCAGCCTGACGGCTGATAGCAATTTATTAGGTAGTATCTGACAAATAAATAGTTAATGAACAGAGAACGGGCGCCATAGATTATACTGGGTTTATCTTCCTCACACAGAAATGCTCCTGACAATTACAAACGGCTGCATTCTGAATGTTGTTGCAACAAACAGAGAACTATATTGCTTATAAATGAAATAATTCATATGAAAATTCTTATTCAAACTCTACACATACAGCATATAAAAATGCTACAGTTAAAACACATAAAAAGTATTACGGCTTTTAATCCTTTGGTAAAGATCTGCATATTACTTTTCATGTTAAATCTTACTACCGCTGCATTTGCTGCCACTCCAATAAGTGGGGTGGTTACAGATAACCAGGGCATGCCACTATCGGGGGTAACGGTTACCCTTAAAGGAAGTAAAACAGCTACTACCACTAATGTTGAAGGAAAATTTAACCTTAATATTCCCAACCAGGGCATCCTGGTTTTTTCCTATGTTGGTTATACCATACAGGAGATTGCTTCCAATAATAAAACTGCAATTGCTATCAGGTTGGTGCAGGATGGCAAGACGTTAAATGATGTAATAGTTATAGGATATGGAACCCAGAAAAGACTCGCGGTTACCGGTGCTGTTTCCTCTATTAAAGGCGATCAGATCGCTGAAACTCCTGTTGCTAATATCTCTAATTCAATAGCTGGAAAAATTGCAGGGGTAAGTATGCGGCCCAACGGCGGCCAGCCTGGTTCCGATGCTCCGGATATTCACGTACGGGGTATTGGAACCACTGGTAATAACAAACCATTAATAGTGATAGATGGTGTTATAAGAAATAACATCAACCAGATAGACCCCAGTAACATAGAATCAGTTTCCGTTTTAAAAGATGCGGCAGCCGTGGCGCCTTACGGTTTAGGGGGAGCGAACGGTGTAATATTAATTACAACTAAAAAAGGAAAAACAGGCGAACCTACTTTGTCGCTTGATTCCTATTATGGCACACAAACACCTACTTATTATCCCAGCCTGTTAAGTGCACAGGATTACATGAGATTAAAAGATGAAGCTTATTTAAATGAAAATCCTACAGGTACTAATTTGCCTTATGCAAAGGACCTGATTGATAATTATATCTCCTTGAATGCAAAAGATCCTGATAAATATCCTATCAGCAATACCAAAAACCTGGTGAAGATGCAGGCACCCATGCAAAACTATAATGTGCAGCTAAGCGGCGGAACTTCCAAAGCGAAATATTATATGGGACTGGGATACTTTAAACAGGCAGGCATGTTCGACCCGGTAAAGTATAACCGTTATAATTACAATATGAATATCGAGGCACAGGCAACAGCTACAACCACCGTGTCTCTTTCCATACTTGGTGCCATTGAACGAAGCAGTACTGTTGACCCTTCTGTTTCCGCCCAACAACTTTTTAGAAATGGATTTAAATTTATTCCAATTCAAAGTTTGTATTATAGTAACGGGCTCTGGGGAGAATTTGCAGGTAATTCACCCATTGGGATTTTAAAGGCAGGTTATGCCCGCAGAGACAATACCACATTATTAACAACGCTTGCTATTGAGCAAAAAATACCTTTTATAAAAGGACTAAGCTTAAAGGGAACTTTTAGTTATGATCCTAACCAGGTAACCAATAAAAACTGGCACACACCGTTTTATTATTATACGCAGAATACTGCTGTTACTCCCTATGTTTATCAAAGAGCCATTTCAACCTCAGAAGGAGGTGCCGCGGCTTACACCTGGCTAGGCCAGGACTATACAAAAAACCAAACATTCAGTTACCAGGGTTACCTGAACTACCACAATAGTTTTGGCAAACACGACATAACAGGATTGATTGTGGCCGAAGCTCGTAACAATACCTATGAAACATTTTTTGCACGGCGTAATAATTTTGCAATCAATATCGATGAGCTAAGTTTAGGAAGTTCCAATAAAAATGATTTTGATAACAGCGGAACATCTTCCACAGGTAGCCAGATTGGTTACGTTTACAGAATAGGCTATAATTATGATAACCGGTTTTTATTAGAAGCCTCAGGCCGTTATGACGGGCACTACTATTTTGCCCCCGGTAAAAGATGGGGTTACTTTCCTGCATTTTCCGCAGGCTGGGTGTTATCGCAGGAAAAATTTTTACAAGGAGTTTCGTATGTAGACAATTTAAAGATAAGAGGATCATGGGGTAAATCAGGAAATCTTACCGGCACCGCGTTTCAATATTTAAACGGGTATAATCTTTATGGCAATGCTTATGCTTTTGGCCTGGGCAGTATGGTGCAGGGATCTTTCATTCCCCGCGAATCAAATCCTAATATCACCTGGGAGGTTGCAACAAAAACTGACATAGGATTTGAAGGTAGCTTCTGGAAAGGTTTGTTAACTGTGGAAGCAGACTACTTTCATGAAAACAGGGAAGGCATGTTATTAGCACCGGCTATTACCGTGCCTGTAGAATACGGCTTGTCTCTCGCAGATCAGAATGCCGGTATCATGCAAAGCGGTGGTATTGAGTTTAGCATAGGAAGCAACCATCAATTTAAAAATGGTCTTAGAGCAGGCATCAACGCCAACTTCAGTTATGCCACCAATAAGATGATACAGATATTTGAAACAGCTGCAACCCGCAATAATCCAAACCGCAGCCGCACCGGCCGGCCTTTTGGTACCCCATTCGGTTATCATGCTCTTGGATTATTCAGCACCGCTGATGATAAAAATAGCGATGGCATAATCAATGCAGCAGATGGATATAATATCACCCAGTTTGGTGTGCTGCATCCGGGCGATATCAGGTATGCTGATATCGGCGGACCAGACGGCAAACCGGATGGCAAAATAAACGCCTTTGATGAAACTGTTATTGGAAAACCCGTTTACAATTTAATCACTTATGGCATTACTCCAACAGCATCCTGGAAAGGTTTTGACCTGTCTTTGTTCTTCCAGGGTTCTGCCTTAACAAGTCTTGACATAAGGCAATTCCAAACCATCCCATTCAACAATAATAACAGTAACTCCACTTACGAATACTATAATAATCACTGGACACCCACAACACAGAATGCCATGTATCCAAGGGTAACACAGGCTCCTTATGCAAACAATACACAAGCCTCGGATTTCTGGATGTCGAACATGGCATTTATAAGATTAAAAAATGCAAACTTTGGATATACCATCCCAAAATCAGCTACGCATTTTTTAAGGATACAGGCTATAAGAGTGTATGTTTCAGGGCAGAACATCCTGACCTTTAGCAATATAAAATTTATGGATCCGGAAGTGGGTTATACAGATCGTGAGATCGCTTACCCTAATCAAAAGATCTATGTTGCTGGCCTTAATGTAACCTTCTAATTTTTTAATTTGATAATAATGCAGTCATGAACAATATAAATAAACTATTAATAAAAGTATGTTTGGCACTAGTGCTTGTAACAACTTTTTCCTGCAAGAAAGATTTTCTTGATAATACTGAAAAAACAAGATTAACCGATGCAACACAGTGGCAATCGGAAGGCAACGCTGATATTTTTCTTAATGATATCTATAATGATCTTTCCAACAAATGGAACTCACCTGATAACCTGGATAACTTTACAGATGATAATGATGCAGGTTTCTACTGGCAGAGTTACAGTTGGAAACAAGGCATCGTTGACCCTACCGTTAACGGTGGTACACCTATGGGTAATACAAACAACCAGGTTAACTATGCCAACTGGACATCAGGTTTTTTAAAAATTAGAGAATGCAACCTGTTCATCCAAAAACTAAAAGAGAACGCTAAAAACTTTTCAGCAACTTACCTGAAAAAAAGAATTGATGAAGCGCGTTTTCTAAGAGCTTATTTCTACAGTGAGTTATTTATGCATTTGGGTGGACTGCCGATTACACTGGAGGTTTTAGATAGAAGTACCATGGACAGTTCACAAATCTACAAAGCCCGAAATACTTTCGAGGAGACTTTTAATTTTATAATTAGCCAGCTGGATTCAGTTGTTAATAATAACGCACTTGCAATAAAATATAAAAATGGTGATAACGATGCAGGCAGGGCTACCTTAGGTGCAGCGTCTGCATTAAAAGGATGGTTATCATTGTATGTTGCTAGTCCTGCTTTTAATGCGCCTACGCCTGCTGCCGGTAACGACCCTAATAAAGTGGCGGGCTTTGGAAATTTCGATGCTGCAAGATGGGCAAAAGCAGCCGCTGCAAATAAAAAATTTATAGATACTTATGGCGGCGGCACCTATAACCTGTTCCCTGATCTGAATGCCTTGTGGTGGGAGAAGAATGAATACAATTCTGAAATAATTTGGGACAGGCAGGTGGTGCCGGTAATCATGGGTTCGAACTATGAACAATACGGTGGCCCGGTTTGGATAAATGGCGTTTATTATACCTGGGGTAATTATGATCCTACGCAGGAACTGGTAGACCAGTTTATGATGGCAAATGGAAAACCAATAAGCGACCCTGCTTCGGGTTACGACCCACAGAATCCGTATGTAGGCCGTGAAAAAAGATTTTATGATTTTATCGTTTATGATGGAGCGCCCTACAAGCAGGACTGGATGGATAAAACCGATACCATTTATATGCGCATAGATAAAGTTCATCCATCAAAAAATCAGCTTGACTTTGGCACCGATGATGTAGGTAATACAGGTTATTATTTTAAAAAGAAGATCAATCCGTTACAGCCGCGTGGCGGTGCTTCAAGCGGTGAAAACTATGTGTATTACCGTTATGCTGAAGTGTTGCTAAACTATGCGGAAGCACAAAATGAAGCAGTGGGTCCGGACGCTACGGTTTATGCGGCTATTAATCAAATAAGGAAACGATCCAATTTGCCTGATCTTACAACAGGTCTTAGCCAGGCAGCTATGCGTACGGCTATTTATAATGAGCGCAGGGTGGAGCTTTGCTTTGAGGCAAAACGTTTTTATGATATTATCCGTTGGAAAACCGCACAGGATGTGATGAATAAAGATTTACATGGAATGATGATTACCAATTCATCACCTGCTGATAACGGCGGCAGATGGGTGTACCAGATTATTGGCCTTAACCATCCGCATGTGTTCACTCAAAAAATGTATTTGAACCCGATTCCTCAAACTGTTATTGATCAGAATAAAAAAATTGTGCAGAACCCGGGGTATTAGTGTTGAATTAAGAATTAAATGACATATTAAATATTGTAAGTGTTTCCTATAACCACAGAGGAAACAGCCAGAGTATAAGAAGAGGTTACACAGAGGACGCCTCTGTGTAACCTCTTCTTATACTCTGGTTTTTACTCCGTGGTTCAAAAAAAAGCCTTATCATTACGGATCGTTTTCTCTGGACTCCTGAATGCCGGCACTTAAATAATCAACCACTCACATGAACAAAAGAACCTTTCTTAAGTTATCTTCAACGCTTATGGCAGCACCATTAATTTCACCGCTGAAGGGATGGGCGCAGGTTGAACCATTAAAAAACTGGTCAGGCAATTTAGAGTACAGCACTCATCATGTTACTTATCCCAAATCGGTAACAGAGATACAGGAGCTCGTAAAGAAAACGGGCAGGTTAAAAGTATTAGGAACACGTCATTGCTTTAATACCATTGCCGATAGTAAGGATCTTCTGCTCAGCACGAAAAATCTAAATAAGATAATATCGCTCGACACAAAAGCGCACACTGTTACTGTAGAAGGTGGCATTAAATACGGGGAGCTTTGTCCTTACCTTGACGGGCATGGGTATGCGCTGCATAATCTCGCTTCCTTACCGCATATTTCGGTTGCAGGTGCCTGCGCTACCGCAACGCATGGATCTGGTGTAGCCAATAAAAACCTGTCTTCTGTAGTTGCAAGTTTAGAAATGGTAACTGCGGATGGTGGCCTGCATACGTTATCGAGGGCTGATGGAGATAGCTTTAATGCCGCTGTTGTTGGACTGGGCGCATTAGGTGTTGTTACAAAAGTTACGCTCGATCTTAAGCCTGCGTACAAGATGCGTCAATATGTTTTTGAAAAGATGCCTATGTCGCAGGTAAAAGAGCATTTTGAAAAGATCCTTTCTGCAGGTTATAGTGTAAGCTTGTTTACAGACTGGCAAACCGATTATATCAATGAAGTGTGGATAAAAAGTCTTGAAAATGAGCATACTGATTTTACATCGCAACAAAATTTCTATGGCGCAAAGGCAGCTACCAAAAACATGCATCCGATAGCAGCGCTGTCGGCAGAAAATTGTACGGAGCAGATGGGCGTTGCCGGTCCATGGTATGAGCGGCTTCCACATTTTAAGATGGGTTTTACGCCAAGCAGTGGTGTAGAATTACAATCTGAATATTTTATACCGCATAACAATGCAATGGATGCAATTCTTGCCGTATCACGATTAAGCAAGGACATCGGGCCACATCTTTTTATTTCAGAGATACGCACTATTAATGCTGATGATCTCTGGATGAGTCCCTGCTATAAGCAATCCTGCGTAACCATTCATTTTACCTGGAAACAAGACTGGCCTGCTGTGAGCAAGTTGTTACCGAGGATAGAAAAAGAGCTGGCGCCTTTTAATGCCCGGCCGCACTGGGGAAAATTGTTTACCATGTCACCTGAGGTTTTGCATAAGCGTTATGAAAAGCTGCCGGAATTTAAAAATATGATTGCACAATATGATCCCAAGGGAAAGTTCAGGAATGAGTTTTTGAACAGGAATATTTACAGCATTTAAATTACATTCGCTACTATGGCGTTAAGACACAAGGAGGCACAAGGAGAAAGAAAAAACCTTTGTGCCACTTTGTGTCTTAGTGCCTTCGTGGCCTTTGTTTTACCCCTCACCTTCCACCGCCTGCATCAACGCCTTAATGTAACCATAAGCAAAAGCAAATGCTTCATTACTGCTTCCCGGCGCAGGGTGGTGCGGTACATGATCCGGCATTACCAGGTATGGATAATCCACATCTCTTAAAACTTTAAGCACCTGGTAAAAATCCATATCTCCATTATCAGGATATACTTCCTGGAAATTATCCCACCCTCCTTTGATATTACGTAAATGAATATTGAAAATCTGTTTGCGTTCACCCACCCATTTGATGATAGGAAGGATTTCCGTTTTAGGATCTTTCAATCCTTCAGCAGTAGAACCCAGGCAGAGATTGAAACCATGGTATGGACTTTTGTAAAGCTGCGCGAAGCGTTTGATACCTGCAAAAACATCCGGACTGTTCCATCTTGTAATACCACGGTAACCAACATGCGTAGGTGGATCAGCGATATGATTCGCCAACCTGACCTTATACTCTTCAGCCACAGGCAACAGCCTGTCAAGAAGATAAGTAATACGCTCATACATCATATCGATGGAAACATCGCCGGCAATAGTTTTAGGTTCATTTTTTTTAATGGCTTCCGCATAATTCCATGTGGCATATGAAGCATTGCCACGCTTTGGATCAATCGTTTGCCCATTGCGCAAGATCGGCAGAATGATAGTATTATAATTTAAACAATGCACCCCTGTTTTTCCCGCAACCGAAATCATTTGCTGCATCATTTCAATTTCCCTGTCACGTTCCGGGCTTTTGCCAAGCATAACGTTGGGAACACTTACCTCATCTATTCCTACTGAAGTCATAGGAAGATGGTAAGCGTCCAGGCTTATACCGTATTTCTCACAGGCTTCTTTCTTTGCAAGGGAATCCTGCAGATCCCATCCTTTTCCCTTTATTTCTTTTGGTGCACCACCGTCAAGATTATAAACTCCATGCCTGGCTTTGAATTCAAGGTTTTCCTTTGTAGTGCCTCCGGACTGACAGCCGACTTTCATAAGCAGCTTTTTCTTAGGCGGCGTTATAGCTGCGGCCTGTGTTTGTACACCACCAAAAGCAGCGCTACCCATTGTACTTGCCAAAACCGCGGCTCCCAGGGAACCTGCGGTAAGATTTTTTACAAAGCACCTTCTTTGCATTTTTTTAAGATCCTTTTCTTCCTGATTATTTGTGTCCATCTTGTATTTAATATTAATTATAGAATAATTATCAGCATCCGGTTATCATAATATTATATTCATATCGCTATTAAATCAGCGGAAAAATTTTTGCAGCGACCATAATAACAACAAGCCCGGTGATACCCATTATAACATTCATGGGAGAGAAAGTTTTCATAGCTTCTTTCTCAGTTAAGTTGCTCATTTTACATACGATCCAAAAACCGGCATCATTCATCCAGGGTACTAACTTAGACCCACAACCGATGGCCAATCCCAGGTAAAGATGATGGTATTGCAAATGCCCGCTGTTTGCCATACCAGCTAATATTCCGGAGGTAGTGATCAATGCAACGGTAGCGGATCCTTGGGCTGTACGGATAATAGCGGCTATGATAAAAGCCATGGGTATCAGTGCCATCTGGTATTCTTTGGTCATTTCAGTGATCCGTGCACTGATGCCTGTTTGCTGCAAAATGCCTCCGAAAGCCCCACCGGCAGCGGTTATTAAAACAATCGCACCTCCGCTCATCAATGCTGCCTGCACAAAACTTGTCATACTTTCGGTACGGTCTTTTTTATGTTTGGCCAATAGGCTCAAAGCCACTAATCCGGCAATTATTAAAGCGGTATTTTTATCTCCAAGAAAATGCACGAGGCCAGCCATCAAACTTTGAAAGGAAGAATATGATTTTATCCCACCCGCGGTTGAAATAGAAGTAAGAAAAGTATCGGCACAAATTAAAACAAGCGGTATTAAAACAGGAAGCAAAGAATACCCAAGACCAGGAAGTTGGGACGCTTCTTTAATAGAATTAATTTTGATATCTTCAATACGTGCATCCAGTGAATCGCGTAAAGGCACGGTCCATTTGCGATTGGCCCATAAAGCGAATAAGTAGCCTGATGCGCTTGTGATGATACCCAATATTATACCAGCCACTATCATCATCCCTATAGGTATCTGCATGGCACTAACCAGGAACAAAGGTCCCGGTGCGGGAGGAACCAGTGAATTGGCCATTACAGCTCCTGCAATGATTGATAACACCAGTAATAAATAATTTTTACCGATGCGCATGGACATCGCTTTAGCAAGCGGCATCATCAAAAAAATAACGGTATCAAAAAACACCGGAATGCCGATGAAAAAACTACTGGCTAAAAAAGCTACCGGCGCTTTATTCATTCCTGTGGCGTTTAACAGGGAGCGTACAATTCTTTCTGCCGCTCCGCTTTCAAGCATACACTTGCCAATGATAGCCGCCATGGCTATCAAGATACCAATCTTAGCGGCGGTGTTACCAAATTCAACGGCTATTCGTTCACCGATAGTTTTCTTCGACAATTGCAATGCCGCTGCAGGTGTTGAACCTTTGCTTATGGCGAACTGCTCGATAGCACTACCGGGTGTCATAAGGGCTACCACAAAGGCCGCCAGCAACAAGGCAAGAAAAGGATGCATCTTAAGTCCGATTATACCGCCTATTACTATTATTACACCAACAAAAAGTATTAATATGGGATCAGACATTTTTAATTGTTAATGGTTAAAGGTTAATTGTTAACGGTTAGTGCCGATCAGAAAACTTATAATAGAAGCAGCGGTTTTTCAGGGAGAGGAGATAGTATTACAATTTAAAAATGAATTTTTGCAGGAGGGCAAATTACTTATAAGCATTTTCTTATGTATTTAATTATAATCGTAAATAATATTACTGTTTTTTGTTTGAATTCTTTGATTCGAAGAAACTGTAAAGTAATTAAAGATATTTATTTCAATGAAACCTTGGCAGATATCAGCACTTAAACTGGCACTCAAAACTATAATTTCCATACTGCTTTAGGAAACATTGATTAGAGTGAGATAGATTTAGTTAATTCCCTTACTAAGTCGCCGCAAACCAGGTATTGTTTGGTATCACTAACTGTTACGTACTACCAGCCCTATTAGCAGGTTGTTTACAACTAAGCATCAATAGACTCACTTGCACAGGATTACCAATATTGTAGTTTCTTTTTTACTGCTATTCCTAAAGATGAATATTTATTACTATGGATAATTATAAACCAACCTATTCGAATGGGCTTAGGTATTAAAACAGCTTAGATGGAAATTATCCCATTAAATGTACGCCACCCATAACTACAGTCATTATAACTGACGGTGCCGTGCTTTGAACAGTGTTTCGCATATAAAAATTCCTTGCGTAAGTTTAGATTAAATATGAGACTAAGTGAACAGTAACTCATGGTTTCTCCACTAAATAAATACAGAACAATGCCACTATTTGCCATTGTCCCGATTGATGAAAGCCGGAAAAAAAACAGTATTATAGCCGCATTGCCGCAACAAACAATTTGCAAAAGCTAATGTTGTAGCTTGATTTTCAATAACAATTTTTTTGAGTACTTTCGGAGAATACCTGTAATACAACCGTTGGGTGCAATTAGAGAGCCTCTTTCCTGTAATAAAACAACAAACATTAATGAAAATTTTAATCTCGCATTCATCTAAAAATAAAAGTTACGGTAACGAACTTGTAAATCTTCTAACAGGAATCGGAGTTAATGGGGACGAAATTATTTTTACAAGTAATGATGCTTACGGAATTCCAATAGGTCACAATATTTTTGATTGGCTAAAAAATCGAATAACTGAAAAGCCCCATGTTATATATCTTTTATCCCCGGAATATTATAAAAGTATTGCTTGTTTAAATGAAATGGGTGCAGCCTGGGTTGTAGAAAGCAAACACACGATGATTTTTACTCCGGCATTCAATCTTAACAGTCCTGAGTTTCTGAATGGAGCAATTGACCCGAGAGAAATAGGTTTCTTCATTGATAACCATGACAAGTTAATTGCATTTATTGAATCCTTAAGAGTTGATTATAGTATTTCTTCTAATCAGGTGTTAATTAACCAAAAAATTAGAGTTTTTCTTGAAAATATTAAAAGCTTTAAACCTCTTGAGCAGAATACATCAGAAGTATTAACTTCTACCATAAGCAATAAGGTTTTGATAAATAAAGAGGTTGAAAAAAACGAACCAAATGGTCAAGTAACGCCGCTTAAGGATAAATCAATACCTAATTCAGAAAACAGTAGATTATTAAGTGACTTGAAAAATAATAAACTCAAAGATGAAGATGTGCTACTAATTTACTATATAATTGAAACTGGAAGATTTAAATTAGGTACTGGCTGGCGTGAAAGTCAAGAAGTCGAGAATATTAAAGTTTGGGAAGATGTTCAAGAATTAAACAGTACTTTATCGACGAACTATGATAAGGCTCTTAAAAGGTTTGACATGAAGAATATTACTGAAGTTTCGCAAACTACAACCCATGGTAACCCAAGGGAAATAAGTCTGACAGAAAGTGTGCAACATGAGTTGTTAACTATTCCCGACGACCTATTAGTCAAAATAAACGAAGTTGTCATTAGGAATAATAAAACTGATAACTGGTAAAAACTGCACCCAACAGTAGGTTTGGCTATAGGCTGGCTGACGGAATAATAATGAGCTATAAAACAATATCAGCAATAGTTTCAGCTCGACATTATAAATTGAGCTTTATCATTAATTTGATCATTTATTTTCAATCGGCTTCGGCTCCAAGCTCGACGTTATAAAATGCCAGCCCATCGCCAAGCCTTAACGTTGTGCGTAACTCTTAAAGCGATCATATAAATCAAATGAAAAACATTGAAAAGTACAAAAGTGATTTAAAACTACTGATAAAGAAAGGAAACAACCTTGATACCTCCATGAAATATAGTTGTGACCCGGAAAATATTGGAAAGCAAATAAAAGCAGCTTTCAAAGACGACAAAAAAGCAGAAGAATACATAGATAAAATTATTCCTTTTAATAAAGAATATCAGAGTTGGTATTCAGAGTCGCTGGTACTCATCAAGCAGCTACTACCTGATAGGTTATCTGACTTTATTAAGCTTTATGAAAAGCCAAAGACAAGAAAATCAATTGAATATGGCAATTATGTTATGGAAGACTATCTACAGAAACTGAGTGTTACCAACTCCTTTGGAGAAAAAAAGGTTGGGCCAGAGGCTGCGATAAGTCAATTTGAACAACAACTTAATATCCTACAATCAATTGAGAAAAGGTTTGAAAGTTCTCTCTTTGATATCAGACAATTGGTACAAGCCGATTTATTTGATAGCGAACTCGACGCAGCAAAAGAGTTGAATAAAAATAAATTTTCTAGGGGTGCCGGAGCCATTGCTGGAGTTGTTCTGGAAAAACATTTAGCGCAGGTACTGGTAAATCATAACATAAGTATTCCTAAGAAGGATCCTTCTATTTCCGACTTAAATGATAATTTAAAATCGTCTGGAATATACGATACTCCAACTTGGAGAAAAATTCAGCATTTAGGAGACATTAGAAACTTATGCGACCACAATAAGGAAAGAGATCCAAAAAAAGAAGAAGTGGAAGACCTGATTCTTGGTGTTGAAGGAATAATCAAAACTGTGTATTGAGACGCTACGCACAACGGATGCATTTAAAAAATTGGGGCTGACTCAAGATATAATCTGGCATCGCATCTTTACTGGACTTTTGTTCAGGCAGTGGGAACTATATTGATCATTTGGAATATATTTGAGCAATACTCCATCATTGATCATTTATAGCCAGGCAGACGAATACAAATGCCCAACTTCTTAAATGCTTTGGCGTTATGTGCAACCCTTCGGCACCATTTCCTCTTTTTTAAAATCCCGACTGTGCAGCAGCAATAATTTCCCCACCCTGCTTTTGCTGGATAAAGCCAACAAGCATTAACAGCGTATTGCCCGCTTGCAAGATTTGATATTTTATAACCGGCTTGTTTCTTCTGCAGGAATGAATTTCAGGGAGATGGAATTAAAATGCCTTGTGTTTTTAGCTATAAATCTTTCGCCTTTAAAAACATGGGCTAAATGACCATCGCAGTTGGCACATACAATTTCTATACGTCTTCCATCAGCATCAGGTACATGCTTTACTGCACCTGGTATTTCATCATCGAAGCTTGGCCAGCCGCAATGTGAATCGAACTTATCTTTTGAATGATACAATGGTGTATTACACCTCCGGCATACATAAGTGCCGCTTTCATTATTGCCGGTATATTCTCCTGTAAAAGCTCTTTCGGTGCCTTTGCGAACAATAACCCGCTCTTCCTCTTTTGTTAGTTCATTGTATTTCATAACTTATATTTTTATTTTTCTAAAAATCATTTGCAAAAAGACCGTAAGCCCTGTTATTGAAAATTAGCAGGATTTGCCTTTCTAAATGCTTCTTCTGGTACCGTGACTATCTTTTTTAGGTAGCAGTTTAGAAGAGGACAGTTAACTCTAAACAGCGTTTTTACAATATAAAGGAAAAGCTATTGATGCAGGAAGTTATCACAGAAGTATAACGCCTGTATGCTAATTCTTCTATACCAAATAGAAATATAATAATTAAGGTTAACTGTATTTTGCTGTATCAATATTAAACTTGTTAGCAAGAGCAGTAAACAGGTCACTACCCCGGTAACACTTTAGACCATTACAGGAGTGAAACATGGACAAGCTGGACAATTCATATTCATGGCTTGGTGTCGCGTTGCAGGCAACTGCATTTCCAGGCAGTTGTTACTGCTCCAAGTCAACGACAATATCCTGCAATTGTAGCATAAGCGGCTAAGCTGCTGAAATGTTTCCAAAACCTTTTTGAATGGGCTTTAGGTGCTGCAAGCGCAAGGTCTTCCATACAGGTAAATAAAAAAGCGCAGCAGGAACTTAATGCATTCTTGCTGCGCTTTATCTTAAAATCTCAGAACTCCTTACCTACGCCTGAAAAATGAATAATGTTACGTAAAATAAAAATTGTTTAAATTGACCTATGCAATTAATGTTACTGTTATTTCCTCGGGATACCAGGAT
>JAABUK010008456.1_pt1 | contig 14428 bp, 17 predicted proteins | sample 5559141 | NCBI WGS metagenome assembly JAABUK01 (sample SAMN10711869, study PRJNA513367) | rock metagenome | isolation source: Antarctica rocks | place: Antarctica: Victoria Land, Pudding Butte nord | collected 2016-01-03
CTGTCAGTAGAAGACCACTTGAGGTCACTGAGACAGAGGACTACAGCAGCCATCAACTGGGTGGCTGGGCTGAGTGATGGCAGGCAGGCTGCAGAGGCAGCACAGGTGGAGTACCAGGACAATGGTGGTCACCAGATACAGCCGAGACAGCCTCCTCAGCCTGCACAAACGGCTCAGGACTCACAGCATGCTCAGCGTAGCTCTTCTGGCCAGGGCTCGTCTACAGCGCAGTGGCAGGATGATGCACAGGGAGGTCTGAGGCAGCAGGAGTCAGATGACGGTGATGTAGAGGTTGCATCTACTGGTGAGGCAGACAGTGGAGGACTTGGTCAGGATGAGACAGCTCCTGCAAATGCTGAGACTACTAAGGGTGAGCATCTGACCTTCAGCTATTTTGCCTTGTGACACTGTCTGGAGTAATTTCCCTCTTGACCTGGTTTTGCCTCTTCTTGACAGTCGGTCAAGTTACAGTTAGGCAGATGGCTTGCAGTTGGGACTGAGTGCAGCCTGAGCCTTGCATTTTGCAACAGCAACAACATTCCGAAGACTACAGGCCCATCACAAACCGCTGCCTTGCAGGCAACGTGAATTGTTTACATGCCTACGATGTTGCAGGTGAGCCCATGGCAAAGGGGATGCTACCCATCTCAGATATCCTGAAGTGGCGGGGCACTAGAACACGCAGCCAGCGCTCCTCCCACAGGGCAGGTGGAGAAGGCTGCCCCACCTCCTTTCAGAAATTGCTGTCCAGGTGCCCCATTTTGCCATGCTAGAGGCTTTATGTTGCATATATGCGTAATCTGAGGCTTGATATTGGACATCTGCTTTTCAGTTTCCAAATGCAACAGACACTTGTGACTTCATGGGACGAGTTTTAGGTGGCTGTCTTGCTCAATGAACTGCGGGCATGTCAGGGATACAGAGTTGCTTTGTGGATAGGAGGAGTGCAGGCTTGTGCATACTTCTGCAACTGTGGGATTTGGTGTGCCTGTACTAATTTCTTGCTCAATGACAATTTCTTGAGGGCTGTGCTAAGTAAGGATCTGTATATTGAGAGTGATCTGGGCGATTCTGCTGCAGGTGATACCTGGACCAGATAAGTCCCAATGATAGTTGGCAAAAATATTGGATTGCCCGCCAGATGGCGCTGGTTGTACGAGACCAAATGCAGAAACTCACCTGAAAGGGTGTCATCTGCCTTACTGATCTGGCATATATGATGCGCCCACAAGATCTCCATATTTGATGGCTGCTCTGCCTTACTGATCTGGCATGTATGATGTGCCAACAAGATCTTCATGCTTGATCTGCGCTGTTGCTATAAGCATGCATATGCTGTGTTGTACCATTGCTATTTTACAAGTTGCTTTCCTGTCAATAAAGCTGGATGTACTTCTGACTGTTGTTCGTGTTTTTTGCTCTCTGCTGATTAAGATTGCAATAAAGTCAGATTTGTACCATCGCAGCTTTTGTAGAAGCAGCCCCCATCGAGATTTTTGGAACAGGGTGCAATTCAAGAACAAAAACAGTGTTGCGATGTCAACTATATTGAGTTATCATGATCTGAGATACGGCATGGTAGCAATCATACATTATAAAGTGCAGCATATGACCAGTTGAGCAGCTGCCAGTACCAATGCCAGCATAAATGATGTGCTATGTCTCTTATGCTGTCCAGTTGATAAAAAGTTCTTGCATGCAATGTGGTTGGGAGCAACGTCATTCCAGATCGTCGGCATGCAACCACTTACAAATCTATTGCCACAGATAATGTGCTCTGCTGGCACTCTCAGCCTGACCCAAGCTTGGGCTTCCACCCACTCAGCAAGACATCATCACTATAGCTTGTGTTCTGCCAGCTGGATCTACTCCGTATGTTATCTAAGTAAACATGCACAGCCTTCATCTCTTGTGGAATATCAAAATCCTGCACATGACATGCCATCAATGAGTCTGCTGTGCATTGACAGCACATTATGGCAGGTTCAGTAAGCTTTTGTGAAACCTGCACAGCCCAGCATTGCAGCAGCTGCCCCATTTATACCTTGAAAGCTTTCAAGGCAACTTGCATGTGATGCAACTTTGGAGCCAAAGCAAGATCGCCTGCTGAGATGTCCTTGCCCTTCAAATAAGGGCCATGACTTTCTAGATGACTGTTCAAGACCTTCAGCTCCTGCATATTGTGCCTTGTTAGAGCAGTTCTGGTGATGATCAAGCTGCTGACATATGTCAACACTTGATTGTATACAGGCAGAGCTTGATACACTGCAAGCGCGGTATGCAGTCATGAACAGCAGGATCAAAAATGCTCCAGCAAGTGAGTCATACCTCTTTGAGTGGCTCTATCTTGCTGTTGTCACCCTCAGGGCTTTTGATTATCGCAACAAATGCTGGGAAAACTTTGGACCCGCTGCACGTAGGGTATTCTGGATGAAGCTGAGAGCTTTGGAACCATCAGGCCGAGCAAACGAGAGGACTTACGCGTCAGGCGCATCAGTAGATTTGCCCAGAGCTGGTTCTGGGTGCTTGTCTTCTAAGTAATCTACAAACTTGGCTGAATCTACAAACCACTCCTCGGTTTCTTTATCTTGCACGACTGGGACGCTACCCTCAGGATTGACCTTGAGCAGCCTGAATTTGCACGAGTTGCTTGTGTGCAGTGCTGGTGTCGCTGTCGTGACGGAACGCGCTGTGCAATGATTGCAACCAGTGCAGCAAGCCTGACGGGCACGCACCATTCTGGCTTCTCTGCAAAATCGACGTAATCTTGCGTGTACTTGGCATGCTTTTCCTCCAAAGTGAGCAAGGCTCGGTGACAAAACGGGCCTGCGCGGAACAAGAAGACTGAGTCCCAACGAAAGAGCGTTACGAAAACCAGAACCCGGTCCAGCTGCTTACAATCGCCGAGCGTTTTGGTCTTGGGGTCTCCTTTGACCCAAGCTTCGTAACCTAATTGTGCAGCCATCGTGCGCACCGGCCTGCTCCGGCGAAAGTTGCCAGATGCTGATCTCCGATCGATCGCAGAAAATGGAGGGCACAACAAAGCCGGTCGGCACCACAATTCAGCGCAATTCGCACGCGATGTAAGTTGTTGAAGAAACATCGGGGTGATATTCGCCGGCTGTCGTCGTCCGAATGTTCTATGCACACGATGTCATGAGGCTTGTTATCACTGATGTAAGCCGAGCTAGGGTTTCTGCTTCACGGTAGGTTTCAGTTAAACACCGACTTTGAGCATCGCTGACGAGTGTTGCAGCAGACGTCTGACACGTCCTGCTGCTTGGATCTGACAAACAAGACCTACGCAGTTGCACGGGTAAAAGCGTTGCATAGGCAGGGCGAGTGTTGCTTTAGTTGCACCTGCGTGCCACCTATCAGGCACGCGGGCTCGAACAATTGGCTGCAGTTGTGTCTGTCTGCCTACACAGCATTTAACTCCTTTTGCTGTAAAGAACCTGCCAGCCAACCAATTCAAACGCCTCAGTGGTGCCCGAGGGGTGCATCTCCTGCAAAATGGACGCAGCTCTGGCAACAGCACAGGCTCAGCCAACTGTCCAGGAGATGGCAACCACTCAGTCATCAGATGCGTCCATTGACTGGTCTAAGCATCCCTCGGGCATCATCCCCACCCTACAGAATATAGTAGCCACTGTCAACCTGAGCTGTAAGCTGGATCTCAAGACCATTGCACTCAAGGCTCGAAATGCAGAGTACAACCCAAAGGTGTGAATCTGCGCGCGACAAAGTTGCTCTTTGGCCAACAGTAGTTCTCAGCATAATCATTGACTAAGTTCAAGGGGCTACAGCGGTTTGCTGCTGTCATCATCCGCATCAGAGAGCCCAAAACCACTGCTTTAGTATTTGCATCTGGCAAAATGGTGAGCTCTAGCTCTTGTAACCTTACTGAGCCACGCCAACTGCTGCTTCTGTTGGTCCCGTCCAGCAGTCAAATTCTGGACACAAGCTGATCACATACTTTTGATGTGAATCTGGCACTGCAGGTTGTAACAGGTGCCAAAAGTGAAAAAAACTCTGAGACAGCTGCCAAGAAGGTTTGCACTCGTCACCATAGGCTTGCACTCATCACCATAGGCTCCTATAGAAATACACAACCAGCTGACGTGGTTTGCTTTTGCAGTTTGCCAAGATTGTAAAGCAGTGTGACTTCCCTGACGTCAAATTCCAGGCAAGTGCTGACCTGCTGGCACACCCGTGTTTGTCCGCAGGGGCAATGCAAATGCTGTGCTGAGAAGTGTTTCACACCATGTAGGATTTCAAGTTGCAGAACATTGTTGGTTCTTGCGATGTCAAGTTTCCAATCAGATTGGAAGGCCTGGCCTATGCCCATGGGCTTTTCTCCAGTGTAAGTTGTTTCAATCTGAAGCAGTCTATGCTGGCGCAAAGTGAAGGATACTGTTCTGTTTGTTGTCACTAATATCGTCGGTGTCCACAAATTGTGAAGGGGCCCAGGGTTTTTAGTACTTGCACAGCAAGCAGTTGAAGCATGGTTTAGAACTGCCATGCAGTCGTAGCATGGCAGTTCTAGACCATGCTTCAACTGCTTGCTGTGCAGAAAACCTTCTTTGCTGGCTCCTTTGCAGTCAGCAGCCCTTTGACTGCCAGCCAAGGTTGCTTGCAAGATTTATGTACACTGTGCCCGTCTGCTTCAGTGCTCACATGTGGAGATTATGTTGTGCCTGCAGTATGAGCCAGAGCTGTTCCCAGGTCTCATATACAGGATGAAGGTGCCCAAGATTGTCCTGCTGATCTTTGTCTCTGGCAAGGTGGTCCTGACAGGTAGGCTGGGCTGCATAGCTGCTGAGACAAGCTTCACATGCACATGCATGTAAGGCTGCAGTTCCTTTATCATGACAGCCTGTTCAAGCTCTCTGATGTTGAACTGAATAGTTGCGCACAGGTGCAAAGTTCAAGGAGGAGATCTATCAGGCCTTTGAGCAGATCTATCCTACTCTCAAGATGTTTAGGAAAGGAGATGTGCCACCTCAAGGGTCAGACGCTCCCCAGTCGTCTCAGACTGCATCCCTGGTATGCTTTTGCACCTGTTTGCAGGCTTGCCTTTTCTGTATGGCTCATTCAGCCTCCTCCTACCATGCTTGTCTGCTTCTGCCTTTGCTGTGAGCTGATAGTGCCAATCACCTGCCATCAATGCAAGCTGTCTGCAATAGGCTTTCTGTAGGCCAATGGACTGCAATGCGTGGCAACTGCACATTGTATGCTTGGCCTCCCATTGGCAAGCTGACCAATGCGCACTGGTGACAGCAGGAAGGCAGGCTGTCTGCTCTTGCTCTGCCTGCCCCTGCCAGTCAGGCAGCCGCAGGCCCCAGCACCATTCCCCCTGGCATTGGGGCGCCAGCTGCTCATTTGCCCCCTGCAGCCATTGGCGCACCAGCTGCTCACTTGCCTCCTGGCAGGTGACAGCTGCACGCACAGCCAGCAAGCTGCTGCAGCACCCATCTCATATGTGTTCTATGGTTTGCTGCCTGCTTCTAGTCATGTTTTCTGCAATGGCCCTAATAAGGGTGTTTGTGCTGTTCTGTCTGACTTGCTCTGACAGCGCAGTGCGCTTTGGCTATGTTGCACTGTACATGGTTTTGGCTTAGTTTTCGCATTCGATGAAAGGATTTTTCTTTGACTTAGCTACGTATGAAATTTGGTTGAACCTGTAAGATTTGGTAATTGGAATTCTCGAGCCTGAACAATCCGCCTGTAACATGTCTGGGCTAGACGTGCGTTGTGTACCAGCTAGAAAGCGCGGGACAAGCTGAGAATAATGGAAGAGATCGATGTAATAGAACCCTTCTGAAACGGTCAGGCATGTCAGGAGCGTATTGTCACGTAGGATTGCTGGACAGACCTGAAGGACCCCAGCAAACGATCAAAGTATGCGTGCTTGGTAGGGCTCCGAGCTGATCTGGTACATTGATGTCTGGTTGGGTGCACCTGCCGTGGGGGTACCTGTATCGCGTGTCTTGAACATTGAAAATCTGTGAAGCAAGGTCTCAAGTGTGGCGATCATGAGTGATCAGACAGTCTTGCTCTTGGCTTAGGCAAGGGAAATTGTGGTAAAACGCATCTCATCAACCGGCTCGTTGATTGTCCTGGCTACACGCCACAGCAGACACTCGGTCTGCAAGTGAAAGCTGTCAGATGGCCCAATCAACAGAAAGAGCACCTTCAACAGGATGAAATTCCAACAATATTTGAGTTTTGGGAGGTAAAGCCTCAAGCAGACTACTTTCAGCCAAAACACTGTTGATCATATGTCAGGCACTCAACGTCAACGAGTGGACATCCTCAGGTGGGGTCTGCAGCTGCTGTGAAGGACTCATCGCTCCTAGCAGCTGCAAAGCAGTCCTCGGCTGTTGCAATGCTTGTGTTTTCAATGACAGACAGAGCTGGCTTCAATCAGCTTCCTGAATGTCAGGCAGAGTTGGAGCCAACACCCTGTATTGCAATTGCAACAAAATGTGACCTTGTGCAGTCCTGGACCGTAACCATGGTGAGCTGCCTGCACTTGCTCTGTTACCACCTTGCCAATTCTGCAAGCACGACCAATAAGCACAGCTTGCATTGTGAAGGCGGATGTAGCGGCAGTGGCCAAGAGCAACAAGCTGCCAATATTCCCCTTGGACATTGCATCAGGATCAGAGGGTTCAGATACGACAGGCACTGTGTATAGTGCTATCTATCAGAAGATATTTGCGATTGTGGAGGAAAATCTGTGGTAACAAATTTGCGACAGTAGCATGTTCTTTCACAAGGAGGGCTTGCAGATGAATGGACCACATGGATCAGTTTGCACTGATTATCAGCCTCCGTAACATGTGCTGCAGGACAACAGTCATGTGGTCTGTTCTGAAAATCTGTAGGATGCTGCAAGAACTCAGAATCATCTTTCTACTTTTCCATGCTAAGACATATGATACATTTCGCAACACAACGACTGAAGGCCAGCACCTGAAAATGAAAACGCTTGCTTGATGCTGAACTTGTACAAAAGGAGTTATTGGCTAACTAGCAAAGCAGAAGAAGCAAAAACATCTTCCTGCCATAGTCTTGCAAAATTCTAAATTTCAGCTGATACCTACTTAACTGAACAAAGCTAGCAGCACAAAAGTCATGCACTCTAATGTACACGCTGGTAGATGCAGATGCAAACCAGCACACAGATAAACACCATAGATCTGTCACAACAGACAATTCAACTCAAGACTGCAGAACAGAGCAAGTCAGGTCAGTGGTATGGCTTGAAGTATTTCTGCAGCATATGAGGTCGGCACCTCTGCCCACCATGCAATGCAAGCTTCATCACAGTGTTGCCAGGGGCTGCCTTGCTAACCAGGTCAGGGTGCAAGATGCGTGCCAACACTTCAATGCCGTGCACAAGCCTGCATCAAGACAGACGCAATGGTCATTTGCTGCTTAAGGAGAACATCCAGAGGTGGACAAGACTGGAATGGGCCAAGTTTTGTTCATGAAGTCTTGCAGCATTTATCAAGGCCAAAATCCTCGAAGGACACTTTGCTGTTTTGCACCTAAGAGAGAGAGAGAGAAAAGTTGCAGATGGCCAATGGAAGTCAACAATGCAGTGGTATGACATACCTTGGACCAGGACGACTGAAGAAGCTGTGGTCACAGATGTAGACGCGGCCAGCCTTGACAGCAGGCAAGGCCCACCAACCAGGTTGTGCTGCCAAGTTGCAAACCTCGCCCCTCGCCCAGGCTGCAATCCAAGTTGGATGAGCAGGGGCACAGAATGAGCACTTCTGGGGCATAACGCTGTACAGCCTCCCATGTGACACGCTGAGGGGCATCCCCAGGTTGCTGCCACTCGTCCCGGCCGCCTGCCAGTTCCTTCATGTCTGGCAACCATTGCCCACCTGCAAAAGACAACACACATTACTCTTACTCAATGTTTTGCATGCCCAAACAGCCGAGGTGCATCTTTTGGGTTTTGCTGCATAACTGCATAAGTGCAAGTGATCATTACCAGTAAGGTACAAAGTAGAAGGACTGCTGCAGCAGCAGTGCTTGCTGAACATGCCATACATGCCTCACCACAGTTTGTCACTCAACATCCACAGCATAACATAGCATTGCCAGCACGCACACAGCAACGACAGCAGCAGCAGCAGAAGCAAACCTTGCACCGTGCACGAACAGCTGAGCAAGGACAGACACATGTCACAAGTGGTTCTGCATCCATTCGTTCATTTCATTCATTAGGCTTTAAAGGGTATTGGGGCCCACCATGATCATTGGACCAGTAGACTGAAAGATGTCAGACAAAGATACTACTGAGGTCAACATACCCAAGACCAGTGGTTCAAGCCCTTCTAAGGACAGCACCTTGGGCCTCTTGGCCTTGGCAACCATCCCCACCACCCTTCGTAGGCGGGCTTGCAGGCTGTCAACCAGCTGCAGTGCCTCTGCCTCCACATCAGCTGCGCAGCCTACTCTGAGGATGTCCTGCAGGGAGTCTGCAAGGGTCCTGGGGGACAGTACCAGGGCGTGTGTGTGGGGTGAAGCCTCCTGCAGCGCCTGCATGTCACAACATGTCACTCTTTGGTCAGCATTGTGCATGTTATATCATGAATGAGTCTGATCAGCAATGTACATGTTACATGATGAGTGAGGTGGGTCAGCAACATACATGTTACACTGTAGCCAGGTATGTGATGCTGGATGACTATCTGTTCACTGTTGCAGCGTCTGTGTCAGCACATTGACCGCTGCAGGCATAGCTGTTTGTTGAGCAAAAACTTGCTGACACGAGGCACAGGGCATGATGCCTGCCCCACACTTGTAGAAGAGCAAGGAGGATCACGAGGATGATCAGCAGAGCAGTCATCCCAAGGACAACTCTGCAAAGGAAAGCATGAACAGTGTCCCCGAGTCTGTTTGATGATCAGTGAGCAACTTGATACCTTAGCAACAACACTGGTGTCAACATCACAGGCCTGGCAGGCGTCCTGTGTGAGCAGCAGCCCAGGCCGCTGCTGCGCCAAGCAGGCCTTGTCAATGGTGAAGGGCGATTGCTGCCTGGCCTTCAACTCCTGCATCCGTGCTTCCACCTGAAGTTTCACCATTCCACATTGTGTCAGTGACCGGCTTGAGAGAAAAGAAAAGAAAAGCAAAGACTACACCTTTTGGCGCCAATATAATGAGAAGACAAGGAAGGAGTATACCGGGCTACCCAGAGTCAGCTTGAGACAGAGCATCATGCACGATGGTTGTTGGGAGCCTACAACCTATAGCTTATGACAGACTGTCATTTCAGCATGGATATAAGAGCAGAACTTTGACAGAGCATCATGCACCATACTTGTGCATGTGTACAGCTTATGAGTGAACATCATCCAGCTTAGATCTGAGTGCTGTAATACAAACATCCTTTAGATCAGCATCATGGCGTGTCCTTATACACACAGTGCTTGCTTGTTGCCTTGCACAGTGTCAACTGGGTAGGAATCGAATGCTGAGGGCAACTACCTCGGCTGAGGTCATCTCAGCTGATTTGATGCAGCTATGCGAGACCTTGGTCTTGGAGGCAGCCTCGGGCGGATAGTCACACAGATCACTCACACCAACCAGCCTACATAGACACACATGGGCCTGTCAATGACAATAATGCTAATAAGCAAAACCTGTGCCCGCGCAAACTAGATCGGGCTCTATTTTGCTTCCATGGACAGGCTTGTCCCAAGCGTGCATAGATTTGCCCATTTAAGCAACTAATACATTGAATGACGCGCAATGGTGCTAGCACTAGGTCTGGCCGGCCCAGCTATGCCATGCTACACCACCAGGATGAGGTGCATGCACAAAGCACAGGTTGTCAATGTCATGTGCTACTTTACTGTCTGCGGTGTTGATGGGCAACAGCTTTTCATACAACTTTGTGACATGAATGAACATGCAGTTTCGGCAGGTCATGTCACCCTCATGTAACACTGATTGCAGGACGCATTGTTTGAAGGACTGAAATGAACTGCATGCGGGTCATGCAAGGCATGGCAGTGGGTTGTTGTGACACAACAATGCAGAGACGTGCCAGTGAAACACCTGTCAGCCAGCCCCAAAGCGTACAATATTTCAGTACCGCTGGGGAGCAAGCTCACAATAGCATCTGCATTCACCGTCTCCACAGCACCTGGAGAAGCAGGCGGCAGCCCGCTAGAAGAAGACCGGGACTGTGTCCGGTCATGCCCATGTGACCCATGAGTCATCCTGCCAGACGTGGACGCTGTGCCAGTGTCATCATTTCTGTATGCCATGCCATCACCATGCATGAGGCTGCTGACTCTGTCATTACAGCTGATGGCACCGTTTGGTAGCATGCTGCTGTGCGCTGACAAGACTCCAGAGTGGGGTGCAGTCATGCTGTTTGGCCTGTAGACTGCACCCTCTGGGAGCATGCCACTGTTAACAGACAGCAAACCACTGTTTGCAGACATCAGGCTATGGCTGGTCAGCATGGCAGCATCAGCAGGATGCAGTGTGCCGTTGGGGTGCAGGATGGTGTTCATGGGTGGGGCTGCGCTGTGGGTGGCGTCCAGGGGGGGTGGGTATGTGGGGGATTGGGAGCCATGCAATGATGAGCCTTGCCCAGGTGAGTGAAAGGGCGAGTGCAGCTGCTGCTGCGTTTGCTGCCCCAGCTGCTGAAGCGGCTGCTGGTGCAGCTGCTGTTGTGGGTACACCAGCTGTGAGTGTTGATGCTGTGGCTGCTGGCCCCACTGAGAAGGGGGGTAGCTCCCCTGAGGGTGAGGGGGTGCCTCCATGCTGCTGTGCTCTGCCACATCATTCAAGGGGGAGGTGGGCAGGGAGTGGTGCTTCAGGGGTTTGTAGAAGATAGGCAGGCTTGACGTGCGCTGTGGCGACAAGGACTGATAATCTGCTGGATTGTAAGCCTGCGCAAACACGTCCACGGCCACAAAGCGTCCATCAGGGTCGTATCTCACCTTCCTAGGCAGCTGCTGCTGGTGCGCCTGCTGCAGAAACTGCTGCTGCTGCTGCTGCTGCTGCAGCTGCGAATGAGTATTTGGAATCTCTGTATCATCAGCTGAGTGCCGAATCAAGTTGGAGGGCCGATACAGGGAAGAAGACTGAAAAGGCACGGCAAAGTCGGGGACTGACATCATCTTGGGAAGGTGCGGCTGGGGATGCAAGCTGCCGTTTTGCATGCCATGAAGGCTGTTCATGTGCCCGCCGTGTATGATTGACTGCTGCTCAGCAGCAGCTGCAGCGTGTTGCTCTTGGTGACAAGCTCTTGCAGCCGCAGCATTGACTGCATTCAGGTCCACGCCGCGACACCTGTCTACCAAGGACTGTGCCAGCTCAGGAGCACTGCCAAAGTGTAGGTGGACATAGCTGGCAAGCACATTCTTCCAGGTGTAGCCTTCAGCCACCGCTTCAGCGCCTGGCACCTGCAAAAGGCAATCACTGGCATTCAGCAATTTTCCAGCTTGTAGCGCTGTGCAGCAGAAAGGTTTGACTTTGCTGCCTGGTGAGGCTCCAGCTTGCAGTGTTGATGGGTCACAAGATTTGTTAAAGTAGACATCCTGCGCTGTGTAACACCTCCATGGATGCTGAAGCATTGTAAGAAGTAGATGTTGCTGGTGGCAATGAGCTATGAATGATGTAAGCAATCAGGAGAGAGAGCGTTCATGCCCAACGGCAGCTCAGCATCATGCATTGTCCCAAATGCACATTGGCAACATGGTGCATTGTGCAAAGCAGACCTGCATGGTGGCTTGATAGCCTGTCTCCCACTCCAGCTCTTTGTGTCTACCATTTGTGAAGCCCCCAACAACCTTCTCTTGCAAGATCTCGCTGTAGTGATAGACATGGCCACGGGCCTTGCAGTGAGGGGGGAACAGGTTACACCCCTGCTGAGTTTCCACCTCTATGTACCCCATCTTCATCTTGTCCTTTGTCATCTGAGTCCGGAAGGGAAACAGACCAGCTGCAATGCACACTTACATGGTGAATACATGAGATCTTACTGCGGGTCTGCCCACTTTGCCTGATCGATTCCAAGGCCTGATTCAAAGTCGGTCAGGGTTAATGCATGGCAAGTGCAGACTGTTTCGGAAGTCAAGTTGGCAAAACCGATTGCACTACCCAGGATAGACTCTGACTGCAATGTCTGTCCAGCCAAAGTTTCAAAATGCATGCATACAGCTCATTGATGCTTCAGTCGCCATAGACTGTCACTGTTCCTTTTCTGCCTGGTCACAAGCAGCAGGCTACTGTGCAGACCGAAGCAGGCATTGAGCCTTAGGCATGTCAATCCATCCTTCCATCACACAGAGATGCTGGCCAACCCAACCGAGCTCCACAGTTGTACACAGGGCCCCGTGTTGCTGCTGACATAGTCTCACAACTGGCTTGACCTATGACGCATCAGTGCTATCCAGATGCTGTCACACACACATAAACCTCACCCATGCTGGCAGGCGGCTCTTGGATGGGCTGTATGCTCTGTGACAAATAGATGAGGCCTCCACATTCGGCGTACACCACACCTCCAGCCTCTGCAAAGGCCTTCACAGCAACCAGCAGCATTCTGTTCTTTGACAGCTCCTGAGCATACTTTTCGGGGTAGCCGCCCCCCAGGTACAGCCCTGCCAGGTTCACTGGCAGGCAGTCCTCAATGGGGGAGAAGAAGACTAGGTCGGCTCCTGCCTCCTCCAGCAACCTTAGGTTACTGCACCACAACAATCAAGTCAATCCAGTGGTTCACTGCATGCTGCAGGTCTAGCAGCAGCTGCCCCTTGCAGTGGGAAGCAGAGGCTCAAAATGTGTACAAATGCACCTTGATACATATTGTTGTCAATGCAGTCTACATCAATCTGAAGCTTCTGGAGCCTGTACACCTAAAGCTGTATTTTTGAGCAATCTGGGAATATATGGCGTGTGGAATTCCAAAACTGGATATGTTGCAGCATTAACATGAGTGTGCAGATGCCAAGGACTCCTTTGCTTTGACAAATCTGCTAAGGCCTGCTAGGCCGTCAGCTGGGCAAACACTGCCATTGCTAAGACTTACTCATTGTAGTAGAAAGCAAAGGCGCCATCCTTTGCAACACCAATACGCACATGCTGCCGCCCATTTTGCAGATGCCCTGTTGCCTTCTTCCTGCTTGGCAGAGGCGGCACTTGAGCTGTTGCAGCAGTCTGAAACACTTGCTCCATATCCAAGTGGGCCTCCACAAGGTCTGCCAACTTGGCAAGGTGACTCTGTAGCGCTTGCATTTCATGTGGCATGTGCAAGCCCAGATATCGCTCCTTGATCACAATGCTGTCGTCCTGCAAAGCGTCCACTGCTGATGCCAATGGCTGCCATGAGGGTCTGTGTATCTCGCAACTAGCAAGCAACTGTGGCATGTGGCTGTGCATGCATGTGCAGACATATACAGACACAGCCTTTGCAATATATTTGGCAGAGCAGCCTGACGTAGGGCAGCAAAATATGGATATGCTTCACAAACTTCCACTAGTATTATTACTTGGCACTGTTGGCTTGCTGCAATGCAGCTGTCTGTAGAGCTGCCATGAACTCATCAATGGCCACTTGTACTGGTCCAATTGCTGCTGTGTGCGTATAAGTCTGCCAAGTTTGTAGCCACATAGTGCCTAACATACCTTGGGGATGCCACCAAAGACCTTTGTCTGTACACCAGTGGCTTGAACAGCCTCTGTCAGCCACTGTGTATGGGCTTTACTGCCGATCTTGTTGAAGATTACGCCAGCTAAGTTGAGGTCTGGGTCAAACTCCTGATACCCCTTGACCATAGCTGCTGCTGACCGGGCGACGCTCCAGCAGTCCATGACAAGCAGTACTGGAGCACCTATCCATTTAGCCAGCTCTGCTGTGCTGCCAGCTTCTGTCATACCATCTCTGCCGTCAAACAGCCCCATCACACCCTCTACTATGCAAATGTCTGCGTCTGCAGCATGCCTGTGAAAGCTTTCCAGATTCTGCTGCTTGTTCAGCATCCATCCATCAAGATTCACTGAAGGTCTGCCGGTAGCTACTTCGTGGTGCAGAGGATCAAGGAAGTCTGCAGCAAATGTGTTGACTGGAACAAGGTGTGCAGATTGGTTTTGCATCTGTTGGACTATGAGCTTATAGGCTGACTCACCAGGACCGACTTTGAATGCCTGTACCTTGAAGCCCCGTCTCCTGCAAACGTGCAGATGTTTTGAGCTGAAATTGATGTCTGTGCTGCTGACAACGTTGCTCACTGACAAGAACGGTCAACGTTCGATCCTTCACAATATGACCGACCTGGCAGCGGCCATAAGGCCAACAGTCAAGGACGTCTTGCCCACACCGCTTGTCACACCACTGACTACAATGACCTTCATGATCTCTGCTCCAAGATGCTCACGGCGTCTGTGC
>JAABUK010008457.1_pt1 | contig 14427 bp, 21 predicted proteins | sample 5559141 | NCBI WGS metagenome assembly JAABUK01 (sample SAMN10711869, study PRJNA513367) | rock metagenome | isolation source: Antarctica rocks | place: Antarctica: Victoria Land, Pudding Butte nord | collected 2016-01-03
ATGGTGCCCCGTAGCGGCGGCATGGAGGCCACCACGCGATGTCTTGGACGGATATGGGCGAAGTGCGGCCGAGGTAGGGGCAACGGCACGCCAGGTCCTGGCGCCACGTCGTGAAGCTTGGCCGTATCCGGCATGAGCGTACAGGCCGACAAGCCGAGGGCGAGCAGGCCCAATGTGAACAAGACGGATGCGCCTCGGGCTCGCATGCTCGACTTTCAACGGCGATCGACTCACGGTTGACCGACTTCCGAATCAGAGCATGTTACCATCGGTTGCGGTGCCGGAAGGCAACGGAGGTCGCTCGCATGTCTCATCCCGAGCCGGAGATCCGGTTGCGCCGACGCGAGTTCTTGCCGGTGGGATTCTACAAGATCGTCATGACCCTGTCGTTGCTCGTGAACCTGCTGCTCGCCGCGTCCCTCTGGAACTACAGCACCATCGAGACCGCGATAGCGAAGGCCCAAACGGCGGTCGGCCTCGCAAAGTGAGACACACGAGCTTTCAACCCGCCGCTGTCCTCAATCCATGTACGAGCTGCGGACCACCGTGCGCGGCCGGGCAGGCCCTCGGCGCAGGTGCCCCATGTCCGGCGCCGGCTTCGGGGTCACGGCGTCCAGCACCCGCAGGAAGCGCTCGGCTTCCTTCATGGCAGCGACCCACGCCTCGCCGGTGGGCTCGCGGCCGTCCATCTCGCACAACGCCCGTGCGGCGCGCTCAATCCTGGGGTCCATGGTGCTGTCCTCACGTCGAGGTGTCGGAAGGGTCGGGTTTGGCGGTGCCGAGGGCCTGGCCATCGGTGAAGTTGCCGTTCGCGTCGGTCGGGACGTGCGGGTTCGGCGTCGTCGTCAGCGCGTTCGGCAGCACACATTCGAGTGTCGTCAGGGTGCCGTTGTCGCTGTCCTGTGTATAGCGGACGCTCTGGATGCCGAGGGTCTGTGTCCCGTCAGCGTTCGGAAACAGTGAAGGCGCCTTAACCGACACGTTCTCCACCACGTCCCACAGCTTGCCGTCCGGGCGCTTCCACCCTTGGACGACGATGGTGGCCTGAACTTGAAGCCATGTGTCGATGGCGCGCAAATAGTTCGCGTGGGCCACCATCTCGTCGGTCTCGCCCGGATGCGGCGCTATGACGATTTTCTCGCGCCCAGCCGGGAGCGTGGTGTCGACGCTGCTTCCCGAATAGTCCCGCGGCGGGCGGCTGTTATCGTCGCCGGGGGTCTGACTTACTGCGGTGTATTTCGACCATGCGGACTCGTTGACGAGCCGGACGGTCGCGCTCTTGATGTTGATGCCTTCCTGCAAGGTCGCGACCGGCGCGGCGCTCGGATCTCCCTGGCCGACGACGAGGTTCCCCTGAGCGTCGTCCGTGTGGAACACGCCCCGCATCGAGGCCAGGCGCTGCAGCATTTCGTGGACGGTTTCGCCGAACTGCGGAACCAGCCATCGGAAGGGCTTTCCGAAGATCGGCGGCGGGTTCCGCACGACGAGGCCGACACCGTGCGGCGCGAGAAGGGCGCGGGCCACCTGCTCGTATGTTTGGCCGCTGAACGTGCCTGGCCGGATCGGCGCCGATGAGTCGACGAGGTTGGCCGTCGCGGACCGCCCCTGCAGCACGAGTTCATGGCCTTGTGCGTCGTAGGAGGCCGATCGCGCGGTGACGTTCCCTGCGATAACCTGTATGCCGGCCAGCGTCACCGTCACGGCGTCACCGGGCTTCAACCGCATGGCGGCCCAGCCCTGTCCGAAGGCGCCGGGCTCGACGGCACCGAACGAGAACTGCGACGAGAAAGCGCCATAGTCGCGCTCGACCATGACGGATTTCCAGTCACGGTAGGTTTGGCCTCCGGCCGTGATGACGGCGAGTTCGTCGGCGTTTGGCATTCAGACCTTCCGACGCATGGGGCGGGTCGGCCGCGCGAAGCGTGACCACAAGGCCCGCGCCGTGAGGTGCTGGCGCGGCACGGGATCGGATGGGACGTTTGGCTCGGGCGCGTCTGCCCAGCGCGCGGCCTCGCGCTCCTCTGGCTGCTCAATGTCGAACACGACCGTGATCGGCTGAATGCGCTGCGGCGCGCTCAAGGCAGCACCACTGTCGACGCGAAGATCTCTTGCGGCACGGGGTCGAACGTTTCGGCCGTATGCCCGTGCGGGCTCGCGTCGCCGGGATCGCTCGACAATTTCTGCGATGGCTTCGGGCCGGTGACGGTGGGCTTCGGCGCCGGCTGGGGCGCCGGGACGAGAGGCGTCGCGGGCGGTTGCGGGGCGTCGTTCACCGGACGTAGCCCATCGCGCGGCGCTGCAGCGGCAACTGGATCTGTACGGCGTGGCGGGTTACGAGATTGTCTTCGGCCCCGCGCTGTCCGGCGGCCCGCGCCAGGGCGGTACGCGTGTCGGCGATCACCGCGTCCAGCTCCTCACCGATGTGCTCGCGTGTTTCGGCCTCGCTCTCACGAACGGCGCGCTTCGCTTCCTTGCGGTTCGCCACCGTTCCGTCGCGGACGTGGCGGAAATGGGCGGCGCCGGCCGCGATTTCGGAACGAGGGTAAAGGTTCAGGGGATCGGATTTCATGTTCGGAGTCCGTGGTAGCGCAGGATGGCCAACTCGTCGGCCGTGAGCGGCTTGGGCTTCGTCTCGGTGCCCTGCCAATGGAAGCCGTCGCCAAGATCGGTCGATCGGGGCAGAGCCACGCGGGACAGAAGCGGGACGTGGGGCACGGCCGGGCGGCCGGTGCCGGGGATCGTCCCGCCCCTGTAGCCTCGCACCATGCGCTTGACCGCGCCGACAACGCCGTTTGGGCGCGAGGCGCCGAGGTTGTGACCGTCCGGAGAAAACCACATCTCCACGAGCCCTATCGGCTGGTCCGGCACGGCGTCGCGGCCGTTGTTGGGCTCAGCCGACTCCAGCCGCTTCGCATCTTCGGGAAGATCAGCGTTCGCCCGGTCCATGGTCTGGCGAGCGGTGGCAATGCCCCGCAGGATATCGGCCAGCTTAGTGGCGGCTGGCTCGTACGCCCGCAACAGGCGGCGTTCCTCGGCTTGGGCCTTCACGCCGGCTTCGTGCCGCGCCTGGCGCTCGGCGGCGTCGCGCTGGTCGGCATCGAGGTGTTCCCGCGCGTCGCGCTCGCGGGCCAAGGCGTCGAGCCGGGCCGTTGCCTGTTCGACCTCGCGCCGGCAGCGACCCGCAGCCTCGTCGTGCTGGCGCAACTCGTCGTTCGATCCGGTGAGCAACACGTCGGGCCTCAGGCTCTCCAGGAGAAGCGCCTCGACATCGGCCGCAGCGCGGGCCGCCTCCAGCCGGGCCACCTCGGCGTCGAAGGCGTCGAGCGGCGCGTCGGCGGCGCGAAGCAACTTGAACGGCGCGAGCAGCTTCATGAAATTCCTTAATCAGTCGCGGCCATGCCCACCTTGACCACTTGGCCGGTCGAAACCCTACCGAGCGGGACGCGGAGGTGAACTTGTGGCTCTTCGACGGGCCGCGTCGCCGGCAAAGGTGTCCCGCCGCAAGTATGTTCGCACGAGATGCGCGCAACGTCACGAACTGAAACCTAAAAAAACGGGACCAAATCCTAACGATACAGCGCGAAACGCCACACAAACCAGCGTCCGCCTTTTTTCAACCCAAGAGTCGGATTGCGCCGAGCCCGCATCAGGGCGGCAGCCTCTGTGATGTTCCATGCGGCAGCCGCGACCTTCAGAGGCACCATCCCAGCCTCGTCTGACACCCGAACCAAGTACGCCCGCAGCGCGGCGTCGGCGCAAACCGCGTCATCGACGAGGCGGGCCAGGGTCGGGTCAGATGGAGGCATGGACGCGGGCCACGTCGTCCAGGAGCCGGGCAAGGGTCGTATCGTCACCCATGGGCGCGGCGCCTCCCGAGGGAGTCAAACGCGGCCTGCAGCGCCCGGTGAAGCTCGGCCGCGGCGCCGATCTCGCGCGCCCTGTCGAGGCCCGGCGGCAGGGCGCGGGCGCAGCGCAGGCGGCTTTCCACTACGACCAGGTCGAACTGCAGGCCGGCGCGGCGGGTGTCGAAATCCGAGAATGTCACCATGCGACTTGCTCCCCACCGGACGCGTTCGGCTGTTCATCGTCCATGAGTTCCACCCATTCATCCTCGTCGCACGGCTCGCCCGCGAGTTCGGCGAGAACTTCCCAATCGGGCTCGACGATGGCGTTCAGCGTGAAGCCCTCGCGGCCGGGCGCCCGTTCGGCGACATAGTCCTTGGCCAGGGTGAGGAGGCGGTAATGGGCGTCCGACGCGATCGCGTAGACGGTTGCCATGGACACGCCCCGCCGCACGGCCTCCTCCGCAATGGCGGTTTGGTCGCGCTCCAGCAAGAACGTTAGCGCCGCCACCATGGTATCCGCAGCCGTTGGCCTGGATTTTGGAGCGGCCCTAGCTAGCGCACGGGCGCGCGCCGGACCCTTCGAATTGTCCGCACCCGAGACGCAATTCAGGCCGATCCAGTTTAACGCCGCCTCTCGGTCGAGTTTGCCGTCTCGGCGGACAGGAAGTCCGTTTCCGACGTATTGGGAAACGCGCGCCTTTGTAACGCCTAACTCGGCGGCAAGTGATGATTTCGTGGTGACTGTCATGGTGTCCAACTATTGACGATTTCCGGTTAAGAGTTAAGCGGTTTCAGACCCCTGCAGCTAGGCATACGCCGACGTGGCGCTATACCCCCATCAACGGGGTGGCCGGGAAGGACCCCAGGATTTTTCGCGGGCCAGTCCACCTCGGGTGTCGGCGGAAGTAGAGTCGCGGCGGCTCGGCATGGTCCTGTCCTTTCACGATTGAAGCGAGCGGCACCGGAGCGCCGCCCGCCGTGGTGATGGTCAGCCTCCGAGAGCACGCGTCTCGACAACATGACCGCCGCGGATCGTGGTGATGTGCGTGGCATCCGAGGATGTGACCTTGATGCGGGGCTCGCCGGTCAGCTTCTCGAACGCGTCCTCCAACAGCGACCGCGCTTCGGCGTAGCGAACCACGGCATGCTGATTCGATGTGGACGGAACAGCATTGCGTCGCTGTTCCTCGATGAGGAAGTCTTCGGCTTCGTCGAGGACATCCAACGCGCGCTCGATATGATCCAGGGCAGCGGCTTCCTGCCCATTGGCGAGGTCCACGAGAACGGGGGTTTCGGTGGTGGCAGACATAGGTTCTGTCCTCCTTCTGTGGTGCGCCGGATGACCGCCCGGCGCGGCGGATCTCTCAGAACGGCGCCGGTTCATCATCGGCCAGGGCCGCTTCGACGCGGGCGTCCAGACGCCGGACGTGCTCGGGATGACAGTCGGCGTGGAGCCAGTGGTGCGTGCCGGGCTTGGCGGTCAGAACCGCGATGAACGGCGCGTCGGCCGTCTCCCGTTCACCGCAGATGTGACATCGATTCGGATCGGCCTGCGGCTCGAACAGCGCGGGGCTGTTCCGCAGAGCGGCACGACGGAAGGCCTCGACATCAGTATTTCTGCAGAAGTCGTGTTTTTCAGTGGGGCCGGTGGGAACGGTGGGAACGGTTTGGCTAAGTATCTGATATATATCATGAAATACGTAAGACGCTCGTGTTCCCATCCTCTCGTTGCCCATGGGAACAGTGGGAACGTCGGACTGATCCGTTCCCACTGTTCCCAGGTCCATCTTCGCAGTGGGAACGGATACAGGCACAGTCAAGGTGTTGTTACTCTTGCCGTTTTCTAAGCCGTTCCCACTGTTCCCAGCGTTCCCACCATTATTTGCGACTTGCCGAGCTTTTCGGAGGATCGCGCCGAAGTCAGGCATCCTCACCCCCAAAGATCGAAGCGCTGATGTGGTACAGGCGCCGGGACCCGTGAGCGGGGACGCGAACCTTCGTGCCGAGGTGGTTTCCCTTTTCGGGCTTCTTCAGGAACCCACGCTCGATCAGCACGGCTGCAAGTGCCCTCGCGTCGAAGCCGGCGCAGACCTCCGCCCACGCCTCGGTGGTCACGTAGAACTCGAAGGCGGAGCCCTCGCCATCGCTGACCTTGCGGCGGTAGCCGGCGAGGTTGACGATGCGGGTTTCGTCGGCCCCATCCTCCCAAGCCGCCAGAAACCGGGACGTGCCGTGCGCCGAGAGGAAGGCCCGAACCGCGGCGATGCCATCTCTGACTTCTGCCGACTCGACACCACCCCGTGCATCGATCCAGGCCTTGAAACACGTCCGGGCTCCGGCGAGTGCCTCACTGGTATTCCACGGCAGCACGCCGACGGCCGCAGCCATCTCACCCGCTGCAGCGATCAATCCGAAGCGGCCCGCCACGCGCTGCACCTGACCGTCGGCATCGGCCGGGCAGTGATCCGCAACGAAGTCTCTAATGCTTAACTTCAGTTCGTCCCGGAGATCGTCCAGGTCTGGCGCTACCGCCTCGATGAAGGCGCGCGCCGCCGTGCCGTAGTGCTTTGATGCCGCCGCAGTGAGATGTTTCGCCAGAGCGCCGGCCTCGGCAAAACCGTGGAGCGTTTCGAACAGGCCAAGACCCGATCCAGTGTCGGCCGGCACGTCGACCACCCGCACCTTCTGTCCCGCAGTCTGCTTCCGGCCGCGAGCATCCTCGGCGATTTTGTCGGCGAGCCCGATTTCTCCGGAGGACAGGAACAACACCCTCCACTTGGCCGGCTTCCGCAGCATCGCGTCCCTGGATGCGCGAGACTTACCGGCGCCGTTCGCCAGCATGTAGGCCACCTCGCCGGCCTCGCGCCCGCCGAGCTGCGCCAACTCGTCGAGGCACAAGAGCGCATCGTTATGGGACGTGGCGACAGCCTCCAACCCGGTCGACGTAGCGCGCCATGCCCGGACGTACTTCTGGTCGCCGCCGCCCCAGACCGAACCCGCCAGCATCAGCGCCGTGGTCTTGCCGATCGACGAGGGGCCGCGGAGGTGGATGCCGCCACTCTCTTCACCGGCCGGACCGACCAGGGCCGCCGCAAACGCGGTCGAGATGGCCAACACCAGCCGGCTATTGCCCACGGCGTAGCGGGCGACCTCGGTCTTCCAATCCTCCAAGGTGCCGCGGACGTTGAAGGCGTGGTCGACGCTGCCGCTCGTCTGCAAGATCACACGCTCGCCATTCTGCTGCCCAATCGCGCCGTCCGGCAGCACGAAGGCTGAGCCGTACCAGCCGGTCGCCGACACGGCCCGGGCGCGCGCCTCGACGTGGACACCCGTGAGGAAGTTGACCAGCAGGTTGCGGGCCTTGGTACCGGCGCCGACATAGAGGCCGCCGTCGAGCAGCACCCGGCGCACGTCGGCACCATCGGTCGCCAAGATCGAGCGGGGCATGGCCCACTCACGGGATCGGCCGTCCGGGTCGGACCATCGGAGCAGCACGCCCCACGACTGTCCGCGGTCGTCGCGACTCTCGGCCAACACGTCGAACTTTCCCGAGACCCCCACCTCGGGCTTCTCATCGTCGGATGGATCGGACCAGACGAGACCGCGCTCGCGCATGCTGAAGCCAGCCGGCCATTTCGGAGCCGGAGCCGTCGCCGGCCGAGCCGCGTCGAGCAATGCGACAAGGTCGGCGCCGGGCGGCGGCGGGTTCGCCAGATCCCACTTCGGGGGGAAATCGGTCGGCACCGGCACTACGGCCACACTGTCGGCGCCCGCCTTCAGCGCAAGATCGGCGAGCGTGGATGCGGCCCCGCGGCCGGCGGCGTCGTTATCGGGCCAGAGCACCACCCTGCGGCCCTTCAGCGGCGACAAGTCGACGTGCTTCACGCCGTCGGCACCGCCGGGCCATGCGGTCACGGCATGGTCTGGAAACAGCTTCGTCGCGGGTGCCACCTTCTTGCAGCCCTCGACGATCAGCACCCGTGCGAGCGGGGCTTGCGCCAGCCGATGCAAGTCGAACAGCGGCCGAGGCGACGGCAGGTGCTTCAGCCGCCATTCGGTGCGGCCCTCGTCATGACGGCACCAGGTCGCGAAGCGGATGTCCTTGCCGGTCTCCGTCAGCCACCGGCATTCCACGCCGAGGGCCTGCCCGGCCGCGTCCCTGAACGTCCAGGTGAACTTCGGCTCCCGACCGCCGAGCTTCACGTCGAGCGGAAAGGCCTCGTCGGGTATCGGCGTGATGCAGGTCCACGGGTCGCGGTCCGGCTCGGGTTTGGGCGCGGCGTCCTCGACAGTCTTGAAGTGTCTACTGTCCGACTTGCCATCCACGCTCGGCGCGATGCCGAGCCGGTCGGCAACTGCGCGAGCTGCTGTCACCTGGGATGTTCCTTTCAAGTACGCGAACAATGAAACCGCATCGCCGCCTTGATCCTTGCTGGAGAAGTCGTTCCACCTTCCGGTCATGGTGTTGATCTTGAAGCTGCCCGGCTTATGGTCGGCGCGAGTGGGATTGAGCACTACATATTCCGGGCCTTCGGATCGGCCGCCGGGCAACCATTCCGACAGGAGGGCCGGAAGGCTGCGCAGCGCCGCGGCGCTAACGGCGGCGATGTCGATATGCTGCGGCTTGTGGGAGGCTTGGAGACTGAGGCTCATGGGATCAGCCCCTCAGCCCTGGCGGACCGCTCGGCTTCCGCGGTTAGCTCGATCCGGTAGCCTCGGTCCGCGAGGTGGTCGAGGTAATGGCCGGCAAGTCGCGCCTTGTTGAACTCCCTGGTGGTGATGGCCGCACCCGTGCGAGCGGCAAACACCGTCACGAGCCATCCGCTGGGCGTCGGACAGGATAGGACCGCCAAAGGCTCGCGAGCCGGGAAAAGGACAATGTTGGCGCTCATGCGCGGCCTCCCTGCACCAAGAGGCCCTGCACTTCGGCGATCCGGGCAAAGAACCGCTCAGCGGCCCATCGTTGACCCTTGCGAACCCACTCGTTCCGGGGCACGCCCATCTCGCGGGCCGCTGTGTCGATCCCATCGACAACGACGGCGGCGAGTTTCTCGGCGTAGTCGGAAAGGTTAGACGGCCTGATGATGTCGCCCATCAAAACAACAGCGTCGGCCGCCGCGGTGCAGGTCTGTCCGAACGACTCGGCGAACTCGGCGATGCGCTTGGGGTCGGCGCTGCGATCAGGGAGGCGAGCGAGGAGCTTGCGCTCGACGGCCGCGAGAGAGCGGGCGCTCATGGCGCGCCTCCGATCCCGAACAGCTCGGCGTGAACGCGGGCCGTCGCCAGAGCCACGTTGGCGCGCGCCGCGAGGATCGCGACGGGGTCGACCGGCTCTTGCCGGATGGGGGAGGAAAGGGTAACTTCGATCTCGGAACCGGCCTGCAAAAGTGTTCCGAAGTCGAAGCCCTGGCGCCTGCCCGCGCCGGGGTTTCGTGTTTCCAGGGACATGGATTACGCGGCCTCTATCTCGGGGGAGCCGGTCATGGCGGCGGCAACGTGCGCGGGCCAAGCGACGGAACGACCGCCGATTCGCACGGGGGTCGGGAACTTCCCCGTCCTGTAGAGCCTGCGGATATGCGCCACACTGAACCCCGTCAGTTCGGACATCTGCTTCACGTTGAGGAGTCGGTTGCGCTCCAGCATCGGCGGCAACTTCACCGGCTCGGGATCGCTCTTGTTGGTGCGGTAGGACATGACTGACCTCCGCCACCGCGTTGTGCGGCGGCTTATGGCAGTGACAATGAGCAAGTTAGGGCCTGCTGTATAAAGGACGCTAAGAGCCCGTTTTAGGTTTTAGTGTCCTTTGGTGTGGCGAGCGCATTGCGTGCGGCGCGCTCCGCGCTCGCCGTGATTTCCAAGGCGGCGAACACGGCATGGACTAGCGTCAGGTACGGACCGGTGGCCACCGACGTGTCGCTGTACGAGTCGACCGTGATAGTCGGAGGTTTGCCGGTCAGTTGCCGATAGTCGAGCGCCAGGCACTTTGCGACGACCGCGGCGCGGCTGCTCGCGGGTCGCCAGCTCTCGACGTTGGCGGCGTTCGCCGCTTCGCCCGCATCGGCCCCAAGCTGCCTGATGGCTTCGACCAGCACCGCGCGGTCCAGCCGCACCCCACTCCGCGTGGCTCCGGCTCCGAGTTCCAAACGGCTGAACCAATGCAGACCGTCCAGCGCGTTGGCGACGGCGGCGGCCTTCCGCTGAAGGTCCAGCAGTTCCGTCTTGACCTGGTTGCCGCCCTTGCGCCGGAAGCGAGGGCGTTCCGGTACTGGACTGGCCGCCGCTGCCATGCCGTCCACCAGAGTCGAGATGACGCCTTCCCGTTCGGACAGAACGGGCAGGCATCGATAGGCCGCCTCGATCCTGGCGCGAACCGAATCGTCACCCATCGCCGACTTTCGTCAGCTCCGCCATGCGGTCGGCCCACAGCGCCAGCGCAGCCCGTTTCTCCGGTCCGTAGGAAGCGCGGTTGTAAACGCCGGCGACGCCGGACCGATGGCCTGAGAGGTGGTTCAGGCACGCCTCGACAACATGCGGCTGCACCCCAAGGTCGACCATGCGGGTCGCAGCGGTTCGGCGTAAATCGTGTAGCCGCCAAGGGGCCAAGGTCGCCTTGGGGCCGTTCGCCTCCCGCAACGCCGCGAGCATCCGGGCGTCGAGGTCCGCCTTTGCTTTGGACCATCCCGCGAACCCGCCACGGCCCGAGCCGAACACGAAGTCACGGCCCTCGCGCCGCGGCGCCTCCGACAGCACCGCCAGCGCGAGCGGCGGCAACGGCAGTTCGTGCGGGCGCCCGTTTTTCGCCCGCGCGCCGGGGATGGTCCACACGTCGCCCTTCAGTTCGGACCACGCCATCGCGGCGACCTCCTCGCGGCGACAGGCAGTCAAGATCAATAGCCGCACGATAGCGCCATAGTCGCCCGTGCCGGCGTGCCGCCAGACAAGCGCCACCTCGGCGTCGCTCAGCACCCGGTCGCGTGGCGCCTCGGCCGCGGGCTTATTGGTGCCGGCCACCGGGTTGTCGTGCGCCACGCCGGCGCCGACCGCCCAGGAGTAGAAGGCCGAAAGCGCCGCCCTTGCCCGGTTGGCCGCGAAGGGGCCGTGGTCCCTCGCCAGTTCCAACAAGCGGACCGAAATACGCTGCCGGTCGATGGAAGACAGAGCCAAGCCGGCGAGCGGCGCCCAATGCAGCTCGAAATAGCGGCGGGTGCCGGCATGGTGGCCAGGACGCTGCCGGCTCTCGGCATGGGCCAGATATTGCGGCACCACGGCGCCGAGCGTCACCGAAGCCTGTAGCCTCGCCTCGACCTTCGTGCTCTGGGGATCCTCGCCGAGGTTGACGCGGGCCAAGGTCGACCTGGCGAGCTGCCGCGCTCTCTCGGCGTCGACCTTCTCCGGTGTGCCGAGCGTGATCCGGCGCTGTTTCGTGCCCAAACGATACTGCGCGATCCACGTCCGTTTGCCTCCGGCGCGAATGCGGAGCCCGAAGCCGGGGATGTCATCGTCGAAGACGATCGTCTCCGTCTTGCCCGCGGGTAGGGCAATCCTGGAAAGGTTGGACTTGGTGAGACGCATCGACCCTGGGAAGCACGAGATTGGGAAGCGTATGGGAAGCAACATTGTGCTTCCCAGAGATCCCTTATGCTCACCATAATCAGAGGGTACAGACATAAAAGCAAGCAAGATCAGACGTGAAGCACTGTCATGCTCTGTTCTGCACACTATTGGCCCATGCCTTTTAATCAGAGGGTCCCGGGTTCGAGCCCCGGCGCGCTCACCATAAATTCAGCGACAGCGACAGGTTAACAGACTTCTCCGCCCCGGTGGATTTTGCCGTTTTGGATTTGGCCGTCGGATATTTCCGTGGTAGCGCGGTTGCCGTCGACCGAGAGATGGGCTCACCAGCCTCGGATCCACTAGATACCACCATGACCCCGAACGTGGGTAAGCTGATCGGAGGCGGTTCATGGGCGTGATCGGCGGCCTTTTGAGACGATTGTCGCCAGCCAGAGCTGCACCGGGCTATCCGGCATTGCCCCAACCGCAGGACCGATATGTCCTGGTCACGTCCGACATGACGCACTTCGACCTGCTGGATGGCGAGGAAGAGTGTGGGGGTGTCGAGTTGCGCGACAACAGCGAAGGTGATCCGACGCCTTGGGCGGTCCATGTCTACGGTATCGATCTGGCCTTCCCCAATCTCGGCAAGGCTCGAGCTTGGCTCGGCAAACCGGAAATCAGATTGGAGTAGCTCAGGACATTCCGAGCCGGCCGGAGGCAATCCGACTCGCTCTTAGCTTCGACCGCCGATGTTTTCAGTGTGACCTTCGTGTCGATCGGCTTGACCCAAATGGTCGGGATCAGGCGATGCTTGCCGCCAAACTCAAGCTGAAGAAGATGAACCCCGCTTCTGCTTTGCCGTGATGGTCTGCGCTGAACCAGTATCGATAGATTGCTGTCGAACAGCAGACAGCTTCACTCCGAGAGCCTCGAACACGCCCAACAGCGTGCTCATCCGCGGGTCGCCCTCCGGTCCGAGGGCTCTGTAGAGCGCCTCGCGCGTCACGCCGGCGTCCCGGGCGATCTGCGTCATGCCGCGGGCGCGCGCCACAGTGTTGAGGGTGTGTCGGATAAACGCGGCATCGCCGGTTTCAAGGGCATCGGCGATAAGAAACGCTTGATCTTCCGGTGCGGCCAGATGCTCGGCAACGTCGAAAGGGGTGGTCTCAAGGGGCATGCTCACTCCTCCGATGCGAGAGTTTTGGCATGCGCGATGTCCCGCGCTTGACTGCTCTTGTCGCCGCCACACAGCAGGATGACCAGGACTTGACCCTGCTGGATGAAATACAGCCGGTACCCCGGCCCGTGGTCGATGCGGGCTTCGCTGACCCCCTCGCCGACAGGCTTGACATCGCCCATGAGACCACCTTCGAAACGGTTGATGCGTGCCAGGATGGGCTTTCGGGCCTCGCCGTCTCGGAGCTTAGCGAGCCATCCGGCGAACTCGTCGGTCTGGCGAACCTCGGGCATGTGTAGATTATAGGTTACACCGACATGGGTGTAAAGTACGGCACGCAAGCAGGCAACACCGAACGTCGAATCACATGATCCGCCGAACTTGCCCTTCAGCCCGCGGCGCTCGCCGTCTTTGCCGCCGCCTCGCGTCAGACCTTCCCGTGACCCCGCCTCACTCGCCGATCTTCCCGGAGGCGTCGCGCTTGTGGGCCAGCAGCGCCATGAGGCGGCGGTCGCGCCAGGCCTGGCGCGCGGCAAGGTCTTCGCGATCGAGGCGGCCGACGCGGTCCGCCTCGATGGCGTCCATGACGGGCCCCGACCAGTCGACCCGGCGCTGCATCGACGGGAAGATCCGCTCGTACATGCCCTGGTAGCGTGCCGCGTAATCGCGGACACCGCCCGGCGCATTGAGGTCGATCGTCTCGAACGGCCCCATGAAGCTCCAGCGCAGCGCCAGGCCGTCGCGGATGCCGATATCGACGTCTTCGGCGGAAGCTACTCCGTCCGCGACGAGGCGGAAGCACTCTTCCATCAGGGCGCCCTGGATGCGGTTCATGATGAAGCCGTCGATCTCGCGCTTCATCACGAGCGGGGTCTGGCCGCAGCCGCGCATGAACTCCGCCGCGCGGGCCACCACGTCGGGCGAGGTCCAGGGCGACGGCACCACCTCCACGGCGGGGATGAGGTAGGGCGGGTTGATGGGGTGGCAGACGAGGCAGCGCGCGCGGCCCGCGACCTCGGCCTGGAAGGCCGACGGCAGCAGCGCCGAGGTGGAACTGGCGATGACGGCCGCCGGCGGGGCGAGCCTGTCGAGGTCGAGGAAGACGCGGGCCTTGACCTCGACCCGCTCGGGCGTGTTCTCCTGGACGTGGCCGGCCTCGGCCAGCGCCTCTTCGAGGTCGTGCGTCGGCGCGATCCGGGCCCGGACATCGGCCGGTTCGGCCCCGCCAAGAAGACCGTTGGCCGCGAGGTCCGGCAGCACGCCGTCGATGAATGCGAGGGCGGCCGGCAGGGCGGCGGGGTCCGCGTCCCACAGGCGGACGGTGTGGCCCGCACGCGCGAAACTGATGGCCCAGGCGCGGCCCACCAGCCCCGCCCCGATGATCGCCGTCCTCATGGCCGAACCTCCCCGTCGGGGTCGCTGCCCCGCACCGATGACCTTAACCGATTCGCGATCCCGGCGCGCAGCATCGCACGCTCGTCACGATTCGAGAGGTCCCGGGCGGTAATCGGCATCGGGTTCGTCGCCGATCAGTTTCAGCAGGTCCTCGCCCACACGGGTGAAGCGGTGCGCGCGCCGCGTCAGCACATATCCGGCCCGCGGCGCCGCGACCGTCGTGGCTCCGCCGTCCTGGCCGGGTCGCTCCAGGATGGTGGCGAGCGGCGCCCCTCGTTCGACGCGGTCACCCGGCGCCACGTGGAACCAGATCGGCCCTGCCACCGGCGCGTGGACCATCGTGACCTGCCGGATCGGTGCCGCCAGCCCGGCGAAGCGCATCTGGCGCTCCGACGCCGCGTCCGCCACCACGCCGCGCCCGACCAGGAACCGAAGCAGCCCCTCGGCATCCGC
>JAABUK010008458.1_pt1 | contig 14426 bp, 15 predicted proteins | sample 5559141 | NCBI WGS metagenome assembly JAABUK01 (sample SAMN10711869, study PRJNA513367) | rock metagenome | isolation source: Antarctica rocks | place: Antarctica: Victoria Land, Pudding Butte nord | collected 2016-01-03
AGCATGTAGTGGTGGCTTGAAGCACGCACAAGCACACCTGGAAGTACCTAGGGAACAGCTTTGCCTGAAGCTGTCCAAAAGTCTGCCTTGGCAGATTCTTGAAGGCAACTATCCCGAAGACAAATGTCGTCCAATCGCCAATGCCCACTACAAAAGCCGTAGATAGCAAGTGCACAAACTGGGACAACTGAGTTGGGAGGCCTTGCTTTTCAGGAAAAGACCCAGTGATCGCCACGCCAACGGCAACGACGCCGAAGAGCGCTGCTCCACGGGACAGAGGTTTGGAAAGAATGCCCATTCTGTTGAAGCCGGTGCCAAGTACAGGCTATTGATACACGATTGCGCTGCTCAAACAAGCGAAGGTTGCCAACTGCAAATCTGCCCTTGCAACGAAACCCTCAGGCTGATTTAATCTAGTCCGGGCTGTGCGCAACCGGCTGGCCCGCTTCCGAATATGCCAGGCGCACTGTCGAAGTGTTCTCAGGCACAGTGCAATGCGTGGACCAGCCTGCTGCTACTACATTATTGCAGGCATGACTAACACATGTGATGATGGTGTGGTCATGCACTGTCTCACTCCTGTCGCTGTATCTGTCTGACAGTGCATGCATTGGCATATCAGCTGTTTTGTAGTGATCTTGAACCCCTGCAAGACTCCAGCATAGACGTGATAGAAAGCTGGTATATGGGGAACTGGTTGCATACACACTTAACCAAGGAGAGCTCCAGAATAACACATAAATTCATGATAGTCGTATGCGTACATGCATGTTCACACAAAGTCGAGACTAAAGATTTCAAAAAGTGCCATGTAGTCCTACGAGCTGCAGTAGAGCGCTTTCCTTCGTGCTGCCTGGCTGACATCAGTTCATGTGCAAAAACTGAGTCACTTGCTTACAAATTGCAGAGTCCTACCTGCCTGTGCATGCCAAACAATGCCGACAGTGCCCAGCGTTGTCCAGTGTAGCGCCAATTTGCACGTGTATGAGTAACACAGCAACCAACCAACCACAATTATCCCTATCTGCTCAGGATGATGTCACCAGCTTGTATGGAAGATCCTCCGTCCACGGAACCCTGGTACCACAAGAGTGACCACAACAGTGACCACTAATTTACATTTTCTTGCTTAGATTCATGGGTATTTAAGACAAATGGTACATCCATTGTACGTCAAGACACGCAGAAAGTGGAAAATGCCAGCAAGGCAAGCTATGTCCAAAGGCTAAATTGCAGCAACACAGATCTCAGATGCATCAGTGTACAAATGTCTGTGGTTCTTGAAAAGGCGATGATAATGGTTCAGCCAGCCTGCAGGATGACGTATCAATTGACTGCAAACCTTAAGTCCATGTCATAATTAAGTAATTGCACAGCTTCTGTGCAGACTCTTGCAAGCAGTAGCACCTTGTGCCGGCAGACTAGCGGATTTTCTCCCAATGCACCCCAATAGTAAAAGGCCCTGGAAATGTGTTGCTGGTTGGCCTTCCATGATGTTGCTGAAGCAAGCACTGAAACCATATCCACATCCAACAATATCCTTCAAAACCTCATTTGTTACCTTGTAGCATCTTCTTGCATACGACACATGTGCACACCTCAAACAAGGTGAATGCATGCACCTGTTTGGCTATACCGCCATCACAACCAAGATATGCGCCAATTTCTCCTGCACACATGCATTGTGCTTGCGTCAACTGTTGTTTGAGCCTGCAAGTTGCATCTGTCACAACACACCATCAGAATTGAGGCACGCACTTGATGGGGGGCTGCGCACTTTGTTAGTGAGACCTATCTTACTGTTGTTGGGTTTAATGCGTAGCTTTAGGTTGGTGTCTGCCAAATCATATGTTTTCAGCCGGTTGGGCACCTCTGGACGCATGATGTGGTCTACAGTTAGTACATTTGCTTCCGCTTTGCCAGTTGGCTGTAAGCGTGCCGGCAGACTATGCTGCTGCACTGCTTTGGCCAGAAAAGCTCCAGGCTTGTGACCTGAGTTACTCAGAATCCGCAGCAAGACCTGCATCTCCTCAAGTTGTAGTGTCTGTAAGCTGATGCATGTCATCAGCTCATCATCAGAAGCTTCAGCTCTCTCCAGAACCTCAAGTACTTGTAGCTCAGTATAGGCACCACGCTTTGCATGGTGCAGCAGCGTGTTCTTCTTGGCCAGATCCAACCTGTACACTGGCATCTGAAGGACTGTTGCCAGCTGATGAACTTGACCTTCCCATGGCACTTGTACCATGACTTCAGCAGCAGCCTCACACAGTGATGCAAGACCAAGGTGATCGCCAAGCTTGGCCAGACTCAACAAAGCCTTTGTGTCCATTTGCGCAGCCTTACCACCAAGGAATGTAACACAGGCTGCTTCCAGGCACTCTATCTGAAATCAACAACATGTGTTTAGATCCCTAAAGGGAGAGTCACTCCTTGCACAGTGCAGAGATGCATGCCAGCATTGCAGATTGAAGACAGAAGGCTTACCCCTATGGCATTAGCCAAGACAAGAATGGGCTCAACATTGCCTATGTGCAAATCTATGCTGCCAGAGTTGAGTCCGGCAACTGCTTGCTGCACCATGGCAGGATCAGTCTTGACAGGTAGGATGAGACGTAGGGCTCTCTCTGTGTCTATGTGTTCCTGCACTCTGTTGTGCCCCCAAGTACTGCCAGCCAAACAATAGCAAGTGAGCCAAATTGGTGTCAAAATCACTTGTACAACAGACTAATTTATAAAGCCCAACCTGCAGAAAGCTAGGTCTGTGAGCGCCATTGAAGTGTATTGCGAAGGCGCCTCAGCATCACCAATGAGATGAGCACCAAACAAGCAAATATTGCTTGGGTCCTACTGCCACCAGTTGCGATACAGCTGTGTGCGGCCACTATTGATGGCTGCAGACTCTGGAGGATCCTCTGTCTCTCCAGATGCTTTTGCCTTGTGCTGAGGCGCTAGTAGAGTAGTGCGGACGCTTTGAGGAGGACCAGCAGAAGGCTGTTGGGAGACGGAGATAAAGGCGGAGGTAGAGGCGGAGGCGGAGGTACAGGCGGAGGCGGAGTTTGTAGAAGCGCATTCGCCGCTATTCTGACCTTCCTCCGGCGTGTGAGTGTCAGTGGGCACTCTGGTGGTCTGTTCCGTGGTCTGGGCTTCAACAGAAACATTACGAGACGTCCAACACCTAAGACTCTGAGGGTTGTGACGGTGGCCTGTGACATGAGCAATCTTCATCTTGCTTTGTTTACCTTGTAGCATACATGCCTAGGGCCTGTCCCTGCATATGATTAACTTGTGACGAAGTGCATGGCCTCGCCAGCTGGCTTCAGCTACTGCCAGCAGCGCATGGGCGTGCTCACTAGTTTAGTCATGTTTCCAGCCAGATGCCTCAGCTGTAGTGCAGTTTGCTTCATGCAATTTCCTGTTTTGACTTTTGATTTCCGATTTGCTACCATGAGAGTTACAAGTTATTAGGCAAACTGGGAAAATTGTTGCCAACACACACAATCCAGCCAGTATGCACGGCAGCTCGAACGGTGCACCATAGTTGTCTGCCGCTTCCTGCCTCCTAGACACACATTGTGGCATTGCTGCAGTCAAGGGCGCACATGGTCACTTCAGCACGCACAGTGGGCAGTCAAGCCACTACTGTAACAGGAATGCTGTTGCAATAGTTCACCACACGTGAACACAATACGTGGAAATGATTGAAACAAAGCAGCTGCATCGATCGAGAAGGCATGCATTGAAGCATAAGAGTTATGAGCATTGGAATTTGAGTCCATATGAAAGCAACACAAGGTAGCTGCGTATGGCAAAGCTAAACTTTTGAGGTTGACTCACTCTACAAAGAATTGAACGCACAGTGCCATGCCTGACGCCAACAGCAATCAAGCTGGCACGTGTCACCATATAAGGACATAAGAATGAAACCAGACACAGGACAAAGAGAGCTGACTCAAGACGGTCCTCATGTTGCCAACAGCCTGCAGTGAAAAGCTGTGCTGGGCTTCAGGTATCAGCTGTTACTGCCCAACAGAACGCCAGCGTGAGAGTTATCTGATGGTTATGAAATGTGCTATATGAGCGCTTTGCTCTGACACCAGACTGGCAAACACTTCAGATCCTGGGCAGATCTGGACCGTTGAGAGCTTCCAGACGTTTCCTCATGGTGTTCAACAGTATGGCGACATCAGGGAGTCTGGGTGGACCGTCATCAGCATCCGCTCTCAGCGATTTGGAGGTTGCCTTGGCTGCCTTGGTGTCTGCCTGGGCAGTAGCCACACCATCTGAGCACAGACTGCCTGAAGTCAGGGAGCCTGCAGCATACCAAGAAACTGTCAAACATCAGAAAACATCACCAGACTTTTAGAGACAAGGCACCCAGACTGCCTGAAGTCAGGGAACCTGCAGCAAACCAAGAAACTGTCAAAGCATCAGAAAAACATCACAAACGCGCCACCAAGCAGCAGTGGCTCAACGCCTGGCTTGAGGCTGTGACATATGAGGCAGCTGCTGAGTGTTTTGTAAACAGTTAATTTTCAACAAGCTTCCAGAAAAATTTCCTTCTACAGGGATCTTAACTGATTTTTCCCACAAAGTAATATGGTATTTAGAACAAAAAGAGGTGAATCCATAACGGTTTTTTTAAGGTGTTTGGAGGCAGCTGCATCAGCTGATTCATGCAGTGCAGGTTACCTGCATAACAGCCACAGGGCAGCAACATGCAGCAAGAGTCACGGGTGCAACTCCAGCTCCTAGTTTTACTTTTGTTCCTTCATCACAATGCTCAACCTTGGTTTTGAGGTGAGCACACCTTGCACGTCACCATTCTGAATGCTGATGTCAGCCTCTTCATCACTGCTTGTTCCCCCTGGAGGTGCACTCACGCCCGGCAGCTCCACATCTGCTCTGATTGAGTCTGCACGGAGGCCTTGGCCTGAAGGGCCGTGAAGGGGGGTCTCCTTAGCAGCCGGGGGGTACAGCCAGGGGCTGACGCTCTGGATGAAGGGGGTGGGGCTACGAGCCAGAATGGCCTCCCAGTCTACTTGGTAGTCCTGCACAAACAGACAGACAGACTCAATAAGTCTGTGCATGGGTCAAGAGGGGTAGTCCTGCACAAACAGACAGACAGACTCAATAAGTCTGTGCATGGGTCAAGAGGGAACGACTAGACAGGTACACCTGCTGCCAACACCAACCACACACACATGGCAAGACAACAGATCAAGTGGACAAGCGAAGCAATCATCAGAAAAGCCATGACTTGTGTCAGATGGCACACACAATCAGCAGCAGCTGCAGGTACAGGATATGGTGCACCATATACACTGCAAGCAAAGTCAGGCATGCTCCTACTCAAATGAAGTTATCTTGCCAGTGTGTCATCTGTGAAGTTCCATTGGTGAGCCTGACATTGCTTTGACAACCATACTATCCTTACTCAGCAATGCTGAAACAAAAACAAAAAAGTGCACTTGATACTTTGCGACTCCTGCACTTGCGCTTCAGAGATGATTCCATGCCTGAGCAAGTATTGGCTAGAGTAGTGTGAGCCCCAAGTTGCTTCCCCAGAGAAATCAGAGAGGTCACCTTGGTGATGGGCATGTCGGCCATTCCTGCTATATCATTCCATGCCTGTACCAACACTGGCTAGACAGGAGAGAACCCAAAGTTACTTCTCAAGACAAATCAGAGAGAGGTCACCTTGGGGATGTATGAGGTGATGGGCATGTCGGCCGCCAGGAATATGGCCAGAAGTGTGATGTAGCCTGTGACAGCTGTCCCCCGGGCCAGAGGCATGAAGTTGTACCAGTAGTACACGTATGTCAGGGCTGCATGCGCTATCTGGGGCTTGTTGCCGTTGGTCAGGGCCTCTAGCAGCAGCTCCCACAGGGCACGAAACTCCTGTGCAGCGCAGACTCATGTAATAAGGTTCTATGTCTATACTTTGGGGTTGCACAGCACCGAGTGCTCCAGAATTCAAGAGGAGGAACATACTGCAACAGACTTCACTGGCAGGGTGTGTGGATACATGCCTGGCAACGCTGCAATGCATGCTGGCACTGCTGCAGTATGTTCTGTGAGGGGACTAACAGCAGTGCAGCTTGTACAGTGTCTGTGCTACATACATGGTGCTACATATATGGTGCTATATACATGGTGCTGTCGGCAGAAATCAGCGACAGTGTATGATTGAGCTTGTTGTCCACAGAGGCTCACATGGGTACAGACAGACAAGATGCCTGATGTGCAGGTCTAGACCTGATGCTGGTCAGTCATCAAGCAATGGTGAGGTGCAAGCAAAGCGCATCAGGAAAGTGCAGCAAGGCAAGAGCACAACAGACCAGGACAATGCAATGACGCAAGAATAAGGCGTATCAACACAGCGCAGGAGCATCAGAAAAGGGCATTGAGCCAAGCATGATATACATGAGGAAGTGGGGTCAAGCAACAGCAGAGTGCATCAGCAAAGTGCAGAGTGAGGCAAGTGCAACAGAGCATCAAGAAAGGGCGGTGAGGCAAGCATGAAAGTGATGAGGGACGTGGGTTGGCAGGCACTAAGGTACCTGGTCAAAGTCCTTCCAGCGGGGAGGGGTGACAGGAGTGCGTATGCTGAACTCATAGGCATCAGGCTGGCTGGGCACCTTCACAATGGTCAGCCTTGTGCCCTCCATCGTGTGGCCTGCATGCCAGGTGCCAAACGTGACTCATATTATTTGTTGGTTCATACATGTCAGGCACTTGCTATAGTAAAGCTTTGAAAGGTGTTTTCCAAAATTTAGACTTCTGTGTTGTCAAGGAACAATGCCATTGCAGAGCTACAGAGCAGCTGGTACCGGCAACAGAGAAGGAGGCAGAGAAGTTTCAGGCAAACGTTAATCTTGCGAATAGCATATGTCACTGCCATACATATGTAAAAGTGTATGTACTGGTAATGTAAACATGAACACAAACTGCACACAATGCATACTGATGTAATATCATGTGACTTTGTAAAGCATTGAGTGCATGCGTGTGTGCGTACCTGGGCGTGAGGTAGAAGCAATGGGAACAACAACCCAGCTGTCCTTGCCAATGGCCTTCCACATGTCTCCCGCCGTCTTGGCTGCCTGCACCTCGGCCTGCTTGTCATCACTCGCCAACCCCACTGCAGGCAGGCAAAGAACCTGAGTGTGGTGAGCTTGGGTTTCCTTGTGAGACTGGAGTCTGCCACAGTGTGAGACAGACACAAGACGAGCACAGGCACTGTGGTTGGTGCAACTTTGACTGTGTTTGTTTCCACTCTTGGTAGCTTAGTAGCTGTGATGCACTCTGCGTCTCTGATCATGATGGGCTGGTGGCTGCGAGGCAGTCTGTGTCTCCGGTCTTAGTAGACCAGTGGTAGAAAGGTAAAGATGAAGACATAAGGTCTACGCCTTGCGTTTGACAACACATGACCCTCATGGGGTGGCAGCCCAGAACTTAGAGCGTTCATCACAGCACAAAGGGAATGAGAGCAAGCCCAGCCCTATGTGCTTTGGGCCAAGGCATGAGGACCCAGGCGCTGATCAAACAACTTTACAAATTTCACATTTTCAACAGCAGAACAGGGGAGGATTGTCATCAGTGAGGCGCAGCAAGTCTTGCAGGTCAGGTGAATTGGCTAAAGCCAGTAGATGGATCTTGCAGAGTAAGGATTTCTTGATTAACTATGTCAAAACATGCGTCTAGATGCCATGCAACTGCTGAAAAGCAAGTGCAGGATGTGCAAGGTGTCAAGTGCCAGTGATCAACATGAGAGGACCATTGCACATGAGTGAGCTGTAATGCCAGCATACCTGGCTTGTTGTTGGCATCAAAGGTGTGACCTTCTTGCGCAATGACTTCCTTCATCAGCCGTAGGGCACGCCCAAAATTCATGTAGTAGCGTACACACTTGGTCTGCCCACTGAACATGGGTGTGTGGCTTCCAAAGCCTGCCTCAAACTCTGCCTTCGTCAGCAGATCCACCCAGATGACCTAGCATGCACCACAAGACAGCTTCACACGGACATCTGTGACACACATGCAGCATATGGTGTTTGAAGACAATGAGGACGCACAGTGCTTCAGAGTTATGCAAAACCCAACATGTACAACTCTTCATCATGCTTTTGCAATGCAATCAGACATGAAGGCATTGTCTTCTGTCACGCTGATGCTGCTTTTGTGGCCGCCTGGCATTGGTATTGGTCATGATGATGATGATGATGACGACGAGGATAGTGTTTGCGCTTTTTAGCTCATGGTGACCTAGGTACATGCGGGACAAGTCTTGTCTCTCTCTTGTTGGAGATGTATGTTGCTGCGTGGCATCCTGTGATGATTGTTGTGATGGGTGTTGTGCTGACTGACCTGATCATTGGGTTCAGAGATCTGGCGCCACCTGACAGGGATGTCCATGGCGTCCCTCCAGCTGAACTCATGTTGCCCCTTCTGGGCATCAAAGCCACCCAGGCTGGCCCCTGCTGTGTCCACCATCACCTTCCTGCCTGCCTGCCTCTCCACCACCTGCATCACAAGCCCATGCACTCACAGATTGAACGCCCTCTCTCCAAGCTCATGCTATCACAGATTGAACCTCCTCTCTACAAGCCCATACACTCACAGACTGAACCTCTCTCTACAAGCCCATGCACTCACAGCTTGAACCCCCCTCTATGTACAAGCCCATGCGCTCACAGATTGAACCTCTCTCTACAAGCCCATGCACTCAGAGGTTGAAGCTCTCTCTACAAGCCCTTGCACTCACAGATTGAAACCCCTCTCTTTACAAGCTGTAGTCCTGTATAGGCACATAGATGTATATAACCCCTGTACATATAGGCCGGGTGTCTGAGTGACAGAAGACAGGGGAGTGGTCACACAAGGAAACCCAGCAGGCAAGGAAACCCACCAGCTGACGTAGGGTTTGCGCCATCTCCAGGGCTGCAAGGCCACCCATACGCAGCTGGCGCTTGTTGGGCAGGAAGCCCTGGTGGCGGTTCACCAGCACAGCCCCAATTGCATCTGCTCCCTCTACCAGCTGCTTCACCTGCAATAATAATAATAATAATAGTAGTAATAGTAATAATAACAATAACAATGATGATGATGATGATGATGATGATTATGATGATGATGACAATAATTGCAATAATAATAACAAGTTCGCTTTCCAGCTCATGATGAGCTAGGTACGTGCTTCACCTACAAACATGCTTCAACTGTTCTGCAAGCTTCTGAGGTGCAATGAATGTCTGCATACTCAAGAGTACAAGCCAAGCAGACAGGCAGAAGTGCTTGTAAAGATGTAGTGACATCAGCAAAGACATCAACAAACGTGGTATTGTAAGCTGTGACAGCAAAAGGAGGCCTAACACATGGCAGGCATCCATCTCAATATCTGGGTGTCTGATGAGCCAACCACGCATATTGTATCTCCAAAGTAAGCAATGGTGTGCATGTTGTGTATTGCCACCCTTGAATTTTGGCATGTACTGACAGACCAACAATAGTTTTTTTTGCTTAAGCACAACTAAGAGGACTGCTTGGCAGTACTTTGTGTAGCGTAGAGCTTGGGGGAGGGGCCTCGGGAGGGGGGGGGAGTGAATAGGGGGCCAGGGCGTTACTGCATGGTTATCATCAATTCTACCATTTCCACTGTGCGGTTAGAGACAGAAAGTCTCAAGCATGGCTTACCTGCTTTTTGTCGGCAGGGGCAATGCGTGGGGGGTCACTGGGGAAGGGGGGTTGCATCACATACCGGAGGATCATCTCATGCGTTGGTGGCGCTTTCTTGCACCATTGCTCCTACAATCACGATGACACAGTCAGCAAGTTGGGGTTTACACAGTCAGCAATCTGGCATGTACAACGTCAGCAAGTTGCCCTGTAGCAGCATTCATATGACGCCACCCTACTGCACGTTTACATTCTTCACCATTTAGTCAACCCTAATAGCTGCGCTGGTGATGCACAGGATGAACGCAGATAATCTGGTCAGGGTTATTTGGAACTCAGAATTTGATCCTGTATGCTGAGGCACGCGCTGAAACGCATGTTCGCAAAGTCGCAATTTTTCAGCATTGGCTTCAGCATGCAGAATGAATTTCAACTGGCCAACATACCCACTGGCATATATATGGGCAGGCCATCAAGCATTCAGGACAAGTTGTGAGTTTGCCGCCCGTATGCAGCACATCAAGCACCAATCTGCATCATATCCCAGTAGAGCTGCGCTTTCAGGGTTCAGGGGTTGCTGCTTGAGGTGGGCAGCTTGGCATGCCTCCCATACCTTGAAGATCGGGTGCAGCTCCTTGTCTAAGCAGAAGGACAGCACAGGATCATCAAGGTGCTTTCTGATATACAGGGCGAGCTCTTTCTGATAGAAAGCCAGGAACTGCTGGGAGCGTGCTTCGTCTGGCACCTTCTCCTTGTTCCCACTATCTATCGAGAATGCCTTCTCGTAGTCATGCACTGCTTGGTCATGATAGCCCAGTGCATGCTGACAAGCACCTGCGTGATCACAGTCAACTAAGAACGCCTTGTCAATGTCTTGCATTATTTGGGCATACTCAAATTCTTGCATTGATTAGTCGTGAAACCTGTCCCAATGCATGCTGACAGAACCTCACAGCAGTGAGGAGAACCGTCTTGGTAGACCTTTCAGGAAAAAAAACCTGTTACCAAATTTTCTGGTTTTGTGTACTGCAGTGCACAGAATCAGGTTTTGATGGACTTGCACCTGATGACATGACCTGAGAACTGATATAAACAAGCACAGGCATGTCACTTGACCCGTAACGAGCTGTCGCACAAAGTTGAATGTTGCTGGAGCACATGTGGAGGCATGCCAGAGTTGCTGCAGTAACTTTTGCATCCTGCCATGCACATACATACACAACAGGCAGCATAGGGACAGCAGGCCTCACAGGCACTTACGGTGCCAGCACTGTTGCATACAAACTGCAGACAACCTACATGACAAGGCACAGCAAGCCATGCATGGCTCTGACATGCGCCCCAGATGGGCATCCGCAAGCTGCTGCTGTAGCCATGTGAGCATTGTTTCTTTGAAAACATATATATCTATTGACTCCTATATGTTGATTAAAAAACACCCGAACCCATTTCGAAACGAATGGTTTCCACATGGACTGCCTTTTGCGGGAGACATGCAAGGAAGTGCACGCTAGCGGTCAGTCACCTCTCAAGAAGAGGCACTGGATGCGTTCAGGGTTATTGTCCAGATCAATGGCTTTGCTGAGCACTCTGATGGCCGCCCAATGGTCCCCGAGACCTTGCTTCATCTGTGCAAGCACCCTCATGGCATGTATCCCTGGGCTCCTGGGATCATCTAGGGACAGAGCCTTCTTGAAAGCTGCCTCTGCCTCAGCCACATGGCCTAGCTGCACACACACACACAGAGAAGGGCGCTTCAGAAATGCCTGCTCAGCCCTGGGCTGTGACTCAATGCCCTGAGGGAGACTGGATCCTGTGCCTTAACAGCGCAGACTTGCGTGCATACCTCGCTCAAATGTGCTTACTTCAGAGCAGTGTGCTGCTGTAGTCATGCCGTGTAAATCTGTCACATCGGCACAAGGGCATGCAAGGCGCCTAGCTTGCATTTGTCATGCACAAGCGTGTGTAACTGCGCATGGCAAATTCTGCCACATGGCCTAGCTGCACACACAGAGAAGGGCGCTTCAGAAGTGCCTGCTCAGCTCCAAGCTGTGACACAACGGCGTGCTTGCTGCAATGCTGACCATGATCGCACATGAACAAAATGGCAACCTGTTCCTGGGCAGCATGTCACCCTTGCCAGACTGCATCCCAGGTCTTACTTGCACAGACTTGTGTGCAAACCTCGCTCGAGCGTGCTTGCTTCAGAGCAGTGTACTGCTGTAGCCAGGCCCTGTACATCTGTCACGGGCATGCAAGGCGTCTGAGTTGTGTTTGTTGATAACAGCAATAACAAATAACAATAACAGTAACAGTAACAGTAACAGTAACAGTAACAGTAACAGTAACAGTAACAGTAACAGTAACAGTAACAATAACAATAACAATAACAATAACAATAACAATAACAATAACAATAACAATAACAATAACAATAACAATAACAATAACAAAAAGCAGAAGCAGAAGAATAACATCGAAAACATGTACTTAGCCAGCAGGCATGTGTTTGTGTTTGCTGTGCACAAGCAAGCACAGAAGTGTGTGACTGCATGCGGCAGCTTGTACAGGGAGGTGTTGTCTGACCTCCTTTCTGGCTTGTGCCATGTTGACCCAGGCCTCCCTGTGATCAGGCTGCATGTCAATGACTTTCTGGTAGGCACGAATGCCGTCGCCGATGTCCCCCATGCTAGTCTGGCACAAGCCCAGCAGATTCCATGCCTGTAGGTTCTTGGGCTGGAAATTGACTGCCTGCATGGTGAGCAGTTGAGGTGTTCACATGAGGTACAACTGTTTCCTATGAGACTGGTCTGCATGCCTGTACATTCTTGGGCTGGTACTTGACTGCCTGCATGGTGAGCGGTTGAGGTGTTCACATGATGTGCAACTATTTGCTATGAGACAGGTCTGCATGCCTGTACATTCTGTGGCTGGAACTTGACTGCCTGCATGGTGAGCAGTTGAGGTGTTCACATGAGGTACAACTATTTGCTATGAGACAGGTCTGCATGCCTGTATATTCTTGGGCTGGCACTTGACAGGCGGCATGGTGAGCAGTTGAGGTGTTCACACAGTTTCGACTGTTTCACATGAGACATGTGCGCATGACTGTAGTAACGTTGGCATGCTTTGTAGCAAAAGCGGATGTCAAGGCGTAGCAGTATTTGCATGATTGCTGGCTTTGCAACAATGCCCATGATTTGTTGGCATGTCTGTCAACTGGGGAGCAGGTGATTGCTTCGAAACAAAAGAGACTGGACGCCATTGGTAGCAGAGCTACTTTGAGCAACACCCAGTGAGCAGCAATTGACTTCTCTGGAAGCTCGTTTGCTGCCATGCATGAAAAACTGAAAAACCACCATTTTAGAAAGAAAAGAAAAGACTACACCTTTTGGTGTCGACTTAATGAGAAGCCAAGCATTATACAGGGCTGCCCAGGGAACACACCAGTCTACTTAGCAATGTGGGTGTTGTGCAACAGGGAAATCAGCGGTCAAGTCTAAAGCCCACCTGTCTCAGGTCCTTGACAGCCCTAGCAAAGTCATGCATCTTCTGGTATGTCATGCCACGCTCTGTATGACACTCTGCCTTTGCATCAGTGTCCGGGGACAGGTCAATGGCATGCTGCAGGTCCTGCAAGAACAGCACACAGCTCAGCAAAGAGGTCTGCACTGCAGAAGGCTAAAGTCATCAAAGTCTTCAACTCTTACACAAAGGCGCAGGCTGTTCAGCTACCATCAGCTGATGCAAACAGTGTAGCCAGTGACTGCTGAGTGTATGACAGCTTGACATGCTGACAAGAGATCACATGGTCAGCAGGACACCAGTTCTTCTTATCCGATGTATGCCTCGTAAAAGATCAGCCTGCATTATGTGGCTGAAAACGGTAGACACATGCAGATGCCCCGGTTTGTCCTTGTAAAGAAGGCATGCACCAGACTCCTGTTTGCATTTGTGGTATGACCACATTGTGAGGCTTGAGACCCACAAAAAGATGTTGTGGCTGTACCTCAAGGGCCTCTGTGTTGTGCCCTAGGGCGCTTCTAGCTTGGCCTCGCCGCTTCCAGCCATCTGCAAAGAATGGTGCCTGCTCCACAGCCACTGTAAAGTCCTCAATAGCCCCTGCAAAGACTCCCCTTTCACAAGAGCCGATGGCCCCTCATGAGTTGGGCCTTAGCCTCAGCAGGACTTGTAAATCTGGCTGGTGGGCCAGATGGAGCTGCAGATGACATGTACATCACCAAGTGGGTACGCAGATTCCACCAAATGCAAAAAAGCCAGCCAAATATGACAGGTGATAGTGATTCATAAGCTTACTCAAGTACGTTGGCAATGCAGCCTGACTCCAGCACTGCAAGACAAACAATGGACATACTGATACGTGTGCATGGCACCAGCATGACACAGCATGTGTCCGTACCTTGAAGCTCCCTCCGCAGTGCTCTGGCAGTCCCTCGCGCAACATGAGCACCTAGGTTGGGTGCCTTCTTGTCTGTGTCATCTATAATGCTGGTCAGAAGCTTGCCAGCCTCATCAAGCTTGCCTGCATTGATCTGGGTGACTGCCAGGCCAATGGCTGCTGAGGGGTCAGTCATGGGCGCCCTGACAAGGGCTTGTGATGGCTTCTGTGGCTGGCGCTGTTGAGGGGCTGCCATGACTGTGCCATTTGCGATAGGTTGGCTGGGTGTCGCTGGCCCTGTCTGCCCCTGTACAGCAGCAAAAGCTTACACCCACGAGCAGCTTGCAGAGAT
>JAABUK010008460.1_pt1 | contig 14425 bp, 12 predicted proteins | sample 5559141 | NCBI WGS metagenome assembly JAABUK01 (sample SAMN10711869, study PRJNA513367) | rock metagenome | isolation source: Antarctica rocks | place: Antarctica: Victoria Land, Pudding Butte nord | collected 2016-01-03
ATGAACAGCCTGGAACCTACCCGGCTGGGCTGCTGCGGACCTTGCAGCGCCGGCTCAAAGTCTGGCGGCGGGACAAGGCGCATGAGCTCGTGTTCGGGGTCACGCCGGCCGAGGTTGAGCCTGCGCCGGCTCCATTGGACAGCGTTACGTAACGGAGCAAGGAGAGCGCGTCGGCGGCGAGCGTCAGAGCGAGTTGGCGCTGGACGCCGCGGTGGTGCTACGGGAGCATTCTGGTGAGGCAATCGGGTCGCGGCTCGGGAGCATTCCTAGATGAGGCAATACGTCTCTCATCCAGATTGTCGCGCTACACCGATAGGGTTTGTCGTGCAGAAAAGACCGGGGCTGGCGAGCCTTGGCGCGGGCCGGCCGCGGGCTGACGGGAAACAGATTGATGCTGTTGAAAAACCCTGAAGTGGGCCTGGCGCAGCCGGACACCGGATCATTCCCTCTGTTTTGCGAATGCTTTTGGCGGCTGCCGCCAGTGCGACCTGGCCTTACTCACCCGAACGCTGCGGTCCCGGCCTGACCCGACAGGCCGCAGACGGTGAGCCGTGCCAGCCGCCTCAGGTTCTGCACCGCGGCTGCAAGGTGGAACTCCTCGGCCACGCCTTGCAATCCACGCAGCCTCAGGCGCCGGATCCCGAACTGCTGCTTGAGATGGGCGAACAGGATCTCGATCTTCTGGCGCCAACGCTGCGATTGCACGTAAGCCGTGGTGCCGGCGAGCGCCTGGGCAGCCTTGCGGGCCGGCTCGTGGATGCTGACGCTGATCCCGCGTGCCTTGCCTGTCGTGCACTGGGGCTTGAGGGCGCACGTCCGGCAGTCGGCCGCCCGCGCCAAGAACTTTCTCATGCCTGTGCTGCGGTCCAGCGCCGCTGAGCGGAGCATGTGCCCGGACGGGCAGCGCCAGGCGTCCTCGGCGTCGATATAGGTGAAGCTCTTGCGTGTGAACATGCCGTCCGTCTGCGCCGTACGGTCCAGCACCGGGACATGCGGGTCCACGCCACGGGCCAAGAGCCAGGCCAGAAATGGTCCCGTGCGGTAGCTCTTGTCCGCACCAAGGCAAGAAGGTGTGAACCCGAACACCCCCGCCGCCCGCGCCAACATGGCCTTGGCGGCGACGATCTCCTGACTGAGCCGCGCCGGCGTCGCTTCCACATCAACGATGATGCCGTATGCCGTGTCTACCAGCAGGTTGGTCTCATAGGCGAACACGCCCACGCCGTGCTTGATGCTCCACGCCGCAGCGGGATCGGTGGGCGACAGATACTTGGGTGCGTCATGGCGAGGCTCGTCCGGCCCGGGCGGCACAGCCGCGTCGAGCGCGTCGAGATGCTCGCGCACCGGGCGTGACTGCGCCTTGCGATCCGTCGTCCACGCGTCCGGCACGCGGTTGCCGGGCAGGCGCTTGTGGCGGCTCGCGTCGGCGTCCACCTGACTGCCGTCCACGGCCGCGTTTTCGCCAGGAACGAGGCCGGCCTCCACGCAGCGGCGCACGACCTGCTCGAACACGGCACGGAACACATCGCCGTCGCGGAAGCGGCGATGCCGGTTCTTGCTGAAGGTGCTGTGGTTCGGCACGACGTTTTCCACACCAAGGCGGCAAAACCAGCGATGGGCCAAGTTGAGGTGCATTCCGGCGCAGAGCTTCCGCTCGGAGCGGATGCCGCCGAGGTAGCCGACCAGCAGCATGCGTATCATCAGCTCCGGATCGATCGAGGGACGCCCGACCAAGCTGTAGTGGGGCGCCATGATGCGCCGGACGAACGCCGTGTCCAGCAATGCGTCCACCGCACGAAGCAAGTGGTTGGCTGGAAGGTGGTCATCGATCCGGACCGTAGAAAACACCGGCTCCGCCATGACCCGCTTGCCCATCATCACCGCCTCCATCGCACCATGGAGACCAATGAATCACAACCGCTCGCGCTGTTCAAACGGTAGCTGCGGCGCCTTTTTCAACAGCATCAGATGTTTCCCGCTCAGTACCCGGCCCCAAGCGGATTCAGCAAACGCCTGCTTCGACCCGCTGCCGGGCGCTCATGAAAGCGCCGTTCGGCGCGCGCTCCGGCGCGAAGCTCGCAAAGCCGATCCCGGGAACGCCGGAGTAGATAGCCTCCATCCCCCCACGCAGCCGGTAGGTTTCGTGCCAAATGCCTCCGTCTCCCGGGTCCCGCGCGAAGTCGCGCCACCACGCTTGATGCTGCGGCCCCCGGGTGAACGCCTCCAGGCTGTCGAAGTCACGCCAATACTGCCGAAAGCCCGGGTGCATGAGGCCGAACCACAGGTTCTCGTGCGACAGTAACCCATGAGGCGGGTCCTTCTTGATCGAGCGCAAGCCGCGGCCGATGCGAAGTAGGCTGCGTGCGCCCTTCAAGCCCTTGGCGTGGTAGCCAAGATAGATCACGACAAGGTCGGGGTAGCCAGACAGGTCAACAGATCGGCGCGGATAGGTCATGGGCGTGCATCCTGGTCGGAAAATTGCAGGGATCAGCCGATGAGCACGGTCTCGGTGGACAGTACGAACTCGCAGGCGTGCAGGTCCAGGAACTGCGCCTCGTCCGGTCGGATCGTTTCCATGTAGCTTTCGGAAGTGAAGACCGCCTCCAGCCCGGCCACGTCGTCGAACCAAAGCTCGGTGATGCCGTCGAACGTCACCGGCGGCAGGCCAGGAATAGAGGCAGCCACGGTGTGGCACTGAACGTAGCGCCGGACGTGTTGCCGCACGGCGGGCAGCGCGCAGAATAACGGCGCGTGCCGCTCCCGGTGGTAGGCGACGAACTCGTCGTAGGTCATCGACGGTTTGCGCCGCAGCAGGATAGTGAACTTGATCATGGCGCTCTCCTAATCAGCCGACGTGGATTGGACAGCGCCGGCCAAATGCTTACATTGCATACATGGGAGCTTTGCTTACAGTGTCAACATCGACCGAAAGGGGCTACCACCACGGGGAGCTGCGCATGGCGCTGGTCAGCGCGGCGCTCGACCTGCTGGCGGAGGATGGCGCGAATGCGGTTTCGCTGCGTGCCGTTGCGCGCCGTGCTGGGGTATCCGCCATGGCCCCTTACCGGCACTACCCCGACAAGGAGGCGCTCCTCGCAGTAGTCGCGGTGCAGGGCTTCGACGGACTGCGCGACGTGCTGCGCGCCGCTGACGACGCTGCCCCGGCAGGCCAGGCCCTTGTGGAACAGGCCGTGGCCTATGTGCGCTATGCGCTGGAGAATCCGGCCCTGTTCCGGCTCATGTTCGGCCCCAAGCGTCTTGGCACGCATCTGGAGCTGACCGCGGCCGGCGAGGCCGCCTATGCCGTATTGGCTGCGAGGGTCGCAGCCGAGGCGCCGGCCAACGCCGACCGGGACGCCCGCGCGCTAGGCTGCTGGTCGCTGGTGCACGGCTTGGCATCGCTGTTCCTGGACGGCCGGATCAGCGACAAGACGGCAGCGCCGGATGGCGACGTCACCCGTCGCGTCGCCAAGGCCATGCTGGGCGGTTAGGCGCACCCACCGCCTGAGCTTGTCAACGTCCGACCTGGGTCGCAGACCCGCCGCCTGTCCAACCTGGCTGCAAGCTCCTTGGGGCCGCCCGCCGGTTCGCGAGATCGACGCCCTTGTTAAGGAACATGACGTCATCCATGGCCGCTCTCCAGCTTGCAATTCCAAAGTAGCTCTGCAGGCTATCGATGCGGCAGCGAATGCGATGTCGCAGCAACATAGGCGTTCGGTCTTGGAGGATCGGTACTCGATGCGGGACCTTTGAGTCCATCGTCTAGGACGCATCAGGGGCCGATAGGCCACCGCGGAGGAAGGCGAGCAGGGCCTTTCGGAACCCCGCCGTATCCCTTGAGTCCGCGGCCCCGTCCGACAGCCGCTCGAGCCGGTTGCCGGCGCCGGAGTCGGTGACCGTGAGCACGACCGTGCCGACCATGAAAACGTATCGCCAGAAGAAGGCGGCGGGATCGACCGAGGGGACGGCGAGGCGGAATGCTTCGATGAAGCTGCTCGCCATGGGATCGAAGTGCGTTTTGATGATCTGACGAGTGAGGTCCGACGGCTTGATGCGGTGCTGCAGGATGAGGCGTGCAAGCAGATGACCGCCCTCCGACCTCTCGAGGTAGGGCCTTATGAAGGCCAAGATGATGGCATCGAGGTCAGGCCGCTGTCCCGCTAGTTCGGCGTCCTTAATGATACGACCGAGATCTTCGAGGCGCTTGCTGTTCACCTGGCTCGACACGCGGTCGAACAACATCTCCGTCAGGTTGATCTTGGACCCGAAATGGTAATTCACTGCTGCGACGTTGACCTGGGCGAGGCTCGTGATCTCGCGAAGGGAGATATCAAAGCCCTTCGCGGCAAACAATGTCCCGGCCGCCGCAAGTATGCGGTCAGGTGCATCACCCGAGAGAGCCGACGTCTCAGTGGAAATTCCATCATCAATATCGCGGCCTATGGGACCCAGGCTCAATGGAGTCACAGTCGAGTGGTCCAGTCGTTGCGATCCGGCAAGCGTGCCCGGCTGTTGCCTCATGGGACTGACAGCAAGGGATCGGGCAATCTCTCGGATGCATCGGCCACCGACGGCGTGAGCTTGCGTCCCATGAAGATGCAGACGAAGCTGATGAGCCCGACAGCGACGAGGTAGAGTGCGACTGGCCAGGTTGCATGCGCCCATGCATAAAGTCCGGTGCCGATGGCCGGGCTGAAACCGCCGATGAGGCCCGAAGCTATGGTGTAGCTGGCCGAAATACCGCTGTAGCGTACGCGGGCGCTGAACAGTTCGGAAACATAGGCCGGGATGACGGCGTAGAGCGCGCTTATCCCGATCATCGCCAGGCAGATCGCGCCTGTGACACTTGAGAAGGTGCCGTACTGCACGAGGGCGAAGAACGGGAACGCCCCGGCTGCGGTCATCGCCGCGCCAAACAGCGCGACCGGCCGGCGACCGATGTGGTCCGACAACAGAGCAAACATGGGCAGCAGCACGAGTTCCAGCGCCGACCCGACCAACACGGCGTTCAGCACGGTCTGGCGCGGCATGCCAACGCTCTGGACGGCATACGAGACGATGAACAGCGTCTGGACGTAAAAGGCGACAACGGTGCTGAGTACGGCGCCGGTCGCGATCACGATGGTGCCCAGGTTGTCTCGGAACACCTCGACGACGGGTTGCTTCGCAACCTGGTCGCTGTTCACCATGGCGGTGAACTCCGGAGACTCGAAGAGCTGCAGGCGCAGGACCATCCCAACGACGACCAGGATCGCGCTGAGCAGGAACGGCACGCGCCATCCCCATGCAAGGAAGGACTCTTTCGGCATGAGCGCCAGCAGGGCAAAGGTGGCTGTGGATAGAAATAATGCGATCGGCGATCCCATTTGCGGGAAGCAGCCGTAGAACCCGCGGCGGTTCTTCGGTGCGTGCTCAACGGCCATGAGCACTGCTCCTCCCCACTCCCCGCCGAACGCAAAGCCCTGGATCATTCGCAGGACGATCAGCAGGATTGGTGCGAGCACGCCAACCTGGCCATAGGTCGGCAGCAGCCCGATGGCGAACGTCACGACGCCCATGACGAGCAGTGTGAAAACCAGCATGGATTTGCGGCCCACGCGGTCGCCATAGTGGCCGCACACCAGGCCGCCGAGTGGCCGCATGATGGCGCCGAGCGCGAAGGTCGCAAACGCCAGCAGCGTGCCAACGGCCGGATCGAACGTTGGGAAGAACAACGTGCTGAAGACGATCGCGGCGGCCGTGCCGTAGATGTAGAAGTCGTACCACTCGATGCAGGTGCCGATCAGGCTGGCGATGGCCGTCCGTCTGGCAATGCTTGTGTTCGCTGACATCTCGCTCTCCCTGATTTGCAGGCCAGCTTTTGCTTAGGCTTCGACTAGTGCGACCACGCGGGCCCAGCCGGCACTTGCCTCGGCTAGCTTGATTGGCAGTGCGAGGACCGTGAACCCCGTGGCACCCGGGATCTCGGCCAGGTTGCAGAGCTTCTCGATTTGGCAGTACTCCTTCTCGCGCCCCATGAGGTGCGCCTCCCAAAAGCGAGAGTGACCCTTGCCCTGCTCAGCGAGCATCACATCGAATGGCCGGTCCAGGCCCCACGCGTCGATGCCGATCAACTTCACGCCGCGGTCCACCAGATACTCGGCGGCTGCCCGTGTCAGTCCCGCATGGCGCATTTCATAGCCTGGCTGCTTGAAAAAGCGTGACGCATCTGTGCGCACCAGGACGATGTCGAGAGGCTTGAGGATATGGCCGATGCGGGCCAGCTCGGCCTCCACCTCCTCGGCCAAGATGCCGTCGCCCGGCGCCTTGCTGGTGAAATCCAGCAGCACGCCATCGCCGATGCACCAGTCCAGTGGCACGTCGTCGATAGTACGCGCTCGGGCGCCGTCGGCGCGTGGGCCGTAATGCGCCGGGGCGTCGATGTGAGTGCCGGCATGCGTAGGGATGGTGACCATCTCCGTCGCCCAACCCAGGCCGCCGGGCCAGACATCGAGCGGGATGCCGCGCTTGCCGAGCATGGCCTCGGGCGATTGACCGGGCGTCAAATAGGCGATCTTGTGCGGGCTGGGCTCGAAGGGCGCCGTCGCATTCTCTAGTCGGTCGCTCAGGTCGATGGCGCGCAACGTGCGCCCTGCGATGCGGATCGTGTCAGTCATGCCCGTATGCCTGCTCCCTCGCGACGGCCTGGATGGCCCGGACGATTGGTTCGTATCCCGTGCAGCGGCAGAGATTGCCGCCGATCGCCCAGCGTACGTCGACGTCGGTCGGCTCGGACATCCGGCGCAGCAGGTCGGCGCCGACCATCAGCATACCGGCCGTGCAGAAGCCGCATTGGAATGCGTTGTGGGCGATGAATGCGGCTTGCAGCCGGCACATCAACGCCGTGCCGTCGCCCTCGATGGTGGTGATGGTCCGGTCTGCCATCGCGGCCGCCAGCGAAAGACAGGACTTCGCTGCAACGCCGTCGAGCAGCACGGTACATGCCCCGCAATCGCCTGTCAGGCAGCCTAGATGGCAAGCCTTCAAGTCGAGTTGATCGCGCAGCAGTTCCGTCAGGAGCTGCCCCGGCGCCACCTCGACAACCCGGGGCACACCATTTACCGTGAGGTGGATAGCGGGCGCCAGACCATTCATGCCCGGGTCATACATGCAAGGCTTCCAATCCGGCTTCCACGGCCCGGCGCACTATCTCTGGCGCAACTTCCAGCCGATAGCCGGCGTCCGCCAACTCGTCGCTCCACCCCTCGGTCAGCATTCCCGTCGCCGCTTCTGCCAAGCGCCATAGCGGCGCCGGATCGCTGGAGGGCAGCAACGCCGTCGCTGCGACGGGGACTGGCCCGGCAGCGCCGATCGCAACCGTCGCGTGCATGCTGCCATCGCCGTGCCGCTCCAGGCAGCAAGCCGCCGTGACGATCGGCCAGGAGCTGCCCGAGAGCTTCAGCTTGTGATAACCCGCGACCGTTACGCCGGATGGCCGGTCGAAGACGATAGCCGACAGGAACTCTCCGGCTTGCCGCACCGTCCGGAACGGCCCGGTGAAGAACGACGCCGCGGGGACCTCCCGCGCGCCCTCCCGGCTCGTCAAGCGAAGGCGGGCGCCAAGCGCCACGAGGCAGCCGGGGATGTCCGACGCCGGGGTGGCGTAGCAGGCGGAGCCACCAATCGTGCCCTGGCCGGTGATGCCGCGGCCACCGGATACCCCTTCGGCCATGATCACCAGCAGCGGCAGGGCGTTTCGCACCAGGGCAGAGGCGCGGAGCCCGTCATAGGTGATGCAGGGTCCAAGCACGACTGCGCCGTCCTCCTCCCAAGCGCCGCTCAGGCCGAGAAGCCGTAAATCCACCACGATCGACGGCCGCTCCTCCGCGCGGCTCATGTGCGGCACCAGCCATGTGCCGCCTGCCAGCACCGCACCGCCGCCGCCAGCCGCCGCCAGAAGCTGTGCCGCCTCTGCGGCGCTGGCGGGACAGGCATAGGAGAAAGGGTGCGCGATCATCCGGGTCCGCCCTGAGCGCGCCGCAGCGCAGCCAGCACACGCATTGGCGTGGCAGGAAACGCCTGCAGGAAAGCGGCGGCGGGGCCGAGCGCGTCTGCGACGGCGTTTGCAGTCGCCGCCAAAGCGCCACCCACGCCCGACTCGCCCGCACCCTTCATGCCCAATGGGTGGAATGGGCTTGGCGTAACTAGGTGCCCGACCCGGATCGGCGGCAGGTCGGGCGCGCGCGGCATCAGGTAAGCCTTGAACCGGTTCACTGTCGGCTGTCCGGCAGCATCCACCCCCATCTGCTCCCATAGTGCCGCCCCGATCCCCATCGCGACTGCACCGCGGACCTGCCCCTCGACCAGCGCCGGGTTCACGACCTCGCCGCAATCATGCACCACGGCATAGTCCAGCACCCTGGCAAGCCCGGTGGCGTGGCACAGCTCCACTGCGGCAGAATGCACGGAGTAGGGGAATGACGGATAAGCGCTGATGCGGCCATGCGCATCGGGAACATGGCGGACGTTCTGCGCCTTGTAGCTGCGCGTTGCCTGCAATGGCAGCTCCACCGCCGCGCCAACTGTGAAGCTTTGCGCGTAGGCGGCCATCGCCACCGCGGCGAACGGCACGCTATGGGTGGACCCGCCGAGGCTGCCGTCCCTGCTCCGCAAGGCGCCACCCTCAAACACGATTTCTTCAGGGGCGACATCGAGGAGGATCGCGCCGCACTGCGCCAGTTTGGCGGCAACCTCGCGCGCGGCGAGCACCGCAGCGGCGCCGCCGAACATGAGGCTGCGGCTGCTCGTGTTGCCGGCGCCGAAAGGGCTTACGTCCGTGTCGCCTTGACTGATGCGCACAGCGCCAGGCGGCAGGCCGAACACGCCGCCCACCAACTGCGCTATCCCGGTCTCGTTGCCGCCGCCAGGGGACGTCACGCTGGTCAGCACCACGACTTCGCCGGACGGGTCCACGCGCACCGTGGAGGTTTCAAAACCGCTCGGCACAGCACCAGGGAACGAGGCCCCCTCGGGCGTCAGCTCGAAAGCGATGCCGATCCCTATGGCCTTGCCACGGACACCTGCAGCTTGCCTCCGGGGCCAGCCCGGCACCGCGCACAGCTTCTCCAGCGCGTCGAGCGCAGCTGGGTAGCTGCCGCTGTCAAGCAGCATCCCGGAGGGCAGGCGGTGCGGGAAGGCGTCGGGCTGAAGCAGGTTCAGGCGCCGCAGCCGCAGCGGGTCCATGGCGAGCGTGACGGCCAGCCGGTCCACCGCGCGTTCCATGACGAGGTTGGTCACCTCCTTGCCATAGCCGCGCACGCCCTGCCACGGCGACTTGTTCGTGGTCGCCAGGACGCACTCTATCGTGCAGTTCGGGACGTCGTACACGGTAGGAAAGACCGCGGCGGTCACCAGGCCCATCTGCCAGCCGCCGCCCGCCCCTACAGCGCCGATGTCGGCCACCATGCGGTCGCGGAACGCCAGGATGCGGCCGTCCCTGCGAGCAGCGATCGCCCAACTGTGGCGCTGGTCGCGGCCACGCGCCAGGAAGCACTCCGCCCGGTCCTCGATGAAGGCGACCGGCCGGCCCAGCTTGCGGGCGAGTGCGCCGACCAGGACCTCCTCAGGATGCCCGACCATTTTCAGGCCAAACGTTCCGCCGATGTTAGGGGCGACCACCCGTACCTGGCTCTCCCGCAAGCGCAGCGCCTGCGCCACGGCCCAGCGCGCTGGGTGGGGCATCTGAAAAGTGCCGGTGAGCGTCAGGCGCTCCGCACGCGCATCCCATTCCGCCAGGTAGGTCCGTGTCTCCATTGGCGCGCTGGTGGAGCCGTCTAGCTCCAGTTCGCCCTCCACGACGACATCTGCCCCACCGAATGCGGCTTCGGCGTCGCCGGCGCGGATCAGGTCGCGGGCCGCGCAGTTGGTGCCCCAGGCGGCATGGACCGGCTCGGCTCCGGCAAGGGCAGCAACCGGGTCAAGCGTCGGCGTTCGTGGGATGTAGTCAACGACGACGTGCTCCGCTGCCAGCCGGGCCGACCGCTGATCGGTGGCCACCACGGCCGCGACCGGCTCACCGACGTAGGTGACTTCTGTCAGGGCCAAGGAGCGGACCTCCAGCGGCCCGGGGAACCGGTCCTTGGCGAAGCGGGACGGCGTGGGGTCCGTGAGTGCCAGCAGGTCGATCCCGGTGACGACCGCGACCGCGCCCGGGACGGCCAAGGCGGCGTCCGTCCGGATCGCGCCGATCGCCGCCCGGGGGTGCGGGCTGCGCACCAGGCGCATATGCAGGCATCCGGCGGGCAGCAGGTCGGCGCTGAAAGCCGTGCGGCCTGACACGAAAGCGTCTGCGCCGATCCGCGCCACGCTGGTGCCGACAGTGCTACCGAGCAGTGGCAGAATAGCGTTCATGACCCCGGTCTCAACGGGTGCGGTGCAGCACTAGGTCGCAGAGTGTTGGCGATGCGCCCGAGGTGCTCCACCATCACCTCGACGCGGTTGCCGGGGCGCAGCCATGGGAAGCGCTCGGCACCGTGGAGCTGCAACAGCTCCACTATGCAACCCGTGCTGCAGGTGCCAGAGCCGAGGATATCACCAGGCCGCAACGTGGCCCCGCGCGAGGCGAAGGAGAGCATCTCCTCGGATGACCAGTGGATGTCGGCGAGGTTGCCCCTGGTGTACTCCACTCCATCGACCGTGGCCGTCATGGTCAAGTCGAACGCCGCCCCCTTGCGAAACGGCTCCAGCTCGTCGCTTGTGATCAGGCAAGGTCCCATGGTCGATGCGAAGTCCTTTCCCTTGGCCGGGCCAAGGCCAACCTGCATCTCCTGCCGCTGCAAGTCGCGCGCGCTCCAGTCGTTCAAGATCGAGTACCCCACGATGTGCCGCCGAGCCGCGGCAAGTGCGATGTTGCGGCCGCCAAGTCCAACCACAGCCGCAACCTCGACCTCATAATCCATCATGGCCGAACCCGGCGCCGCCTCGACCGGCGCATCGTGGCCGACCAGCGACGCCGGATTGCTGAAGTAGAACACCGGCATCATGAACCACTCCGCCGGCAGGTCCTGGCCACGGCTGCGCCGGCCTGCCCTGGCATGATCCTCACAGGCATAGAAATCACGGAGAGACGGCGGGTTCGGGATCGGCGGCAGAAGGGTCAGGGACGCGAGCGGCAGGATGCTCTCCGGATCGCGCCCGGCGACCTCGCCTGCCCAACGCAGTCGCTCTCCATCATCGCCGAGCAGCGAGAGGAGGGTCACACCAACTGGAAGCGTATTGACGAAATCACCGATGACCAGCCCGGTCCGTGGCTCGCCGTCCAACAGGAACGATATCCAGCGCACTGCATCCCTCTCCCAACGCCAACCTTGTCGGCCAGTCTCGTATGCTTGTTTGAAACAGGCGTTTGATTTTGTCAAGCCGATGATCGTGCAGTGGCATGGCACACTTGCGCTGCGGCGACCGTTTAGACCTGGCCGGCAATCGCCTGATGCAGCAATTGCTGCACGGAAGTAGGTGGCGGTCACGGACGCGCAGGCCGCTGGCCCCTGTCGGCTTCCGGGGTGGCGGGTCTGGGCTTAGTAGTAGCGTGCTGGACAGCGTCCGATTTGACGCCAGGAGAGCGAGAAGCTCCTCGCGCAAGCAAGTTCCGCCCCGGCCTCGGCCTTGCCGTCACCCTTTAGCTTCGGCCCTGTCGCCGGGAGCGCAGCACAGACGCCTCCTCAACGCCCGGCATCGATCTGCCGCGGCATTCCTCCGTCCGGGGTCGGCACATTTGCGAGCCGTGCAGCCAGCTCCTCATGGGCGGCGATGCCGTCATCCACGGCCTTCAGTTCGTCATCGTTGAGTGGGATGTCCTGGCGCAGCCGCAGCAGGTTCGCCTTGGCCTCCAGCAGCAACGCCCTGCTGGACGCCTTGGGCACATAGAAGTCGCACCGCGCACAGGCCATCCTGTGCGGGCACTGGTCGAAGAAGTCGTAGGTGCAGTAGCCGTGCCCGAGGTCGTAGTGCTTCCACGGCTCCTCGGAGGCCCGGCCGGTCCTGACCGCATCCTGGTCGATCAGCACCTCGACCGCGCGCAGGTTGCGGGCGAAGTAGCCGGCGTCCTGGTACGACTTGGCCAGCCGCGTCGGGGTGATCCGGGCGTAGTGCCGGGTGGCCTCCGGCGACCGGTGCCCGAGCCACTCCTGCAGCTCGAACAGGCTCATCGGCTCCTTAGCATTGTAGAGCTGCGTGGCGATGGTGGACCGCGCCCGGTGGCTGGTGATCCTGCCGCGCGCGTCCTCGCCTGGCACCCCGGCCTTGCGGCAGAGCAGCGGGATCAGGACGGCATTGATGTATGTGAGACCGATGCGCCGGCCGCGGTGCGAGAACAGGGGATGGACCCGTTCGCCCGTCTTCTGGTCAAGCCAAAGAGGCTGCGGCGGACGCGCCGCCTCCCAAGCCGCAATGGCCTCGCCCATGATCCCGTCCACGGGCTTGGTGAAGGCGGTGCCGGTCTTGTTGACGGGCACGTCGATCAAGCAGACCCGGCGCACGCCGTTGGCATCTGCGCTGCCCCCCTCCTCCTCACCTGCCTGCCAACGGATGCAGCCCAGCCGCAACCGCACGATCTCGTCGCGGCGCAGCCCTGAGAACAGCCAGACCACGACCAGCGCTCGCACCATCGCGGCAGGGTAGAAGTTGCCGTCGCGCGAAGCCTTGGGGTCGCCTGGACGGGACAGGTCCCCATCTGTCAGGTTCAGACCCGCCCAGACCAGCTTTGCCCAGGTGGCGTCGGCGATGATGCGCGGGTCCGGCCCGAGCAGCGCCAGCACCGAGCGGGGCGTCGCCAGCGCGCGGGCGGGCTGAAAGCGGGCCGTGATCCAGCCCCACTCCTGGCAGTCCGCCAGGAACCCCCGCATCGTGCCGAGCACGCGGTCCTTGGACGCGGCCGAGAGCGGCTTGCCGATACGGGCCTTGATCGGCCCGACCGGGTTGGACCACTGCGCGATGCTGGCCCTGGTCATGGCGGCGACATACGCTGCCGCGGTGTCGCGCGTCCAGTCGCCCGGGCCGGCGACACCGGGCTGCTCCGCCGCCAGCCACCGCCCGGCTTGGAACAGGCGATAGACCGCGCTCACCCTGCTGGACGGCTGTATCGTCAAGGTGGCGAACCAGCGCTCGCACCAGCGCCGCCATTCGTCCGGCACGCCTTTGGCAGCAACCCGATGATCGATGCGTCCCTTGCGCCCGGCATCCCCGTCGCGGCCAAGAGGCTCCTGGATGAACCCCCGACGCACCAGGGCATACGAGAGGAGAACGAGGCCGCGGCGGGTGATCTTGGCGTCTGCCTCGCTGTGCAGTCGCGCCAGGGTATCGCGTGCGAGATCTGTCAGGCTGGGACTGCGATGCACCAGCATGGCTTGGGCCAGCGCGGCCCGCAGCCCGACCACGTTGCCCCGGCAGGTGTAGCCCCAGCCCTGCAGGTCGGAGGTCATGTCCGAGATGGCGGCATCGACTAGCTCGGCGCCGAACACCTTCTTGGCCAGCGCATGATGCGCCAGCCGCCCCAGGGCGTGCAGGCCATCGAAGCCGCACAGCAGATAGGCGACCGCGATCAACTGCTGGCGGGCGTTCGTCGTGACGCCATGCTGGCGCACATATGCGTAGTAGTCGCCGCCAAGCATCTCGTGCCAGTCCTCGGGCGAGAAGGACCAGAACGAGCGGCCGTGACGGTGCATCGCCCGGATCAGCAGGCAGACCACCGTGGTGCGGACGGTATTATTGCGTTTCTCGGCGATGGTGGCACCGAGGTGGTCAAGGGTGTCGTGCAACGGGTGCAGCAGCCGCTCCAGGGCAGGCCGGGCCGCAGCGTGCCAGCCCCGGCCGCCGGCGGCGAAACGTGCCACCAGACGGCCCATGTGTTCGCGCTCCGCCGCGCTCAGCTCTGCCGCCTGATCGTAGCGCGCGATGTCGATGGGCCATGCCCATCCAGCCTCGCGCTGCTTCTGCGGGCGGGCGCCGGCAGGAGCGTTCATCCCAGCGCCTGTGCGACCTGGGCCATGCGGTTGCCGTGGAGGGATGCGGCGCGGGCGAGCTTGGCCGAGAGTTCGCGCCCGCTGAGGAGCCTGTTGCGAGATTGCCGGCGGAGGGGTGATGAACGGGTGGGAAAAGTGCAGAATTAGGCGCGAGGCCGCCTTATGCGGCTCTCTGGATCCTTTTCGCAGCCCGTTCCCTAGCCTTTTCCATGCGGCGGACAGAGTTCCGGTGTAGCTTGCGCAGGTTGTGCACGGCGGCGTCGAGCAGCCACTCGCCGCGGCAGCGCTCGAGCCCGCGCATGCTGAACCGACGAGCGCCCTGGCGGTCCTTCATCTGGCCGAACACCGGCTCGACCGAGGCGCCGCGCTGGCGATAGCGGGTGCGTCCCCGTTTGGTGCGCAGCTTGCGCTGCATGCGCTCGCGCGAC
>JAABUK010008463.1_pt1 | contig 14421 bp, 19 predicted proteins | sample 5559141 | NCBI WGS metagenome assembly JAABUK01 (sample SAMN10711869, study PRJNA513367) | rock metagenome | isolation source: Antarctica rocks | place: Antarctica: Victoria Land, Pudding Butte nord | collected 2016-01-03
TGCTGTGAGGTGTCAGCCTGCCATGAATGAGCTGCATGACGGGAGATGTCTGGCAGATGATGCAAAGGTGCAGCTGTGGTACCCCAGCTGCCACAGCTACTAGATTCATGTTGGGTGCTGGTGTATGGCTGCATGGGCTCACAAGGCTGCAATGGGAACACTGACAGTGGACCACGTGTGATGACCTGCACATAATGACATCCAAGTCAGCTGCAGTGGCCAGACAGCAACATCAAATGAAGTTGCGTTCACAACTGATCATGATCAAAAGATCAATCATAGCCACATGGAGAATGATTAACTCTCAAAAAGTACACAGAATTACAGGTGGAGATGCATTTTCTTCTGCTTGTATGTGCTCATGATTGTGCAAAGCAGCTACAGCATTGCAAACACAGCAGACTAGTGCCAGAACACACCTGCGTATATGTAGGTCTATTTGGAAGAAAGTTGGTGACAGCTCTGGATCCTGAAAGGTGGGTCTGCCCCTCAGCATGTGAATAACTAGCTTCAGTAAGGGCACTGAAGGCATTGTCTGCATGTCACAACAACACATCTTCACAACCGCCTAAGTTTCAACCGGTTGTGCGCAGGTAGCTGCAAAATTGCATCATGTTAATGCAAGAAAGGAAACCAATGGCAAGGCTCATAGCAAGGCTTTGCATGGTGTGGTAGGACATGACACGGCACAGCACAGCACATGTCGTTTTAGGCAAGCGTGATTGTAGCAGATTCACCTGCAGAATCTGGCAGGCCTCCAAAGCCTGCGAGATTGTCTTGCAGTTGTGGAAGCTGGCAGTGATGCAGAGCTGTGCTGGCTCCAAATTGCGGATGCGTCCTGACACAGTATACAATGGCGTCAGTCATGTTGCATGGCTGCAGCTATCCATGTGCAGAGGCTAAGAATGTGCAAAGTTTCTTGCAAGTTGACATAGTTCAAGCCTGATAGTCAGCAAGAACGCATCATCTTGTGCAGAACATACGAGGGCTTCATGAAAGCATGTAGGGCGCTGTTCCAGATTCAAAGCAATTCAGCCAATGAGCTGCAGACTGCAGTTACAACTTGTGCATGCTGTGATCATCTGCTGCATCAAGCAATCTCTGTATCAAAGCAGAATCTGCTTAGCAGATCCAGTAGAGGAATCAATGTCGCAAGTGGTTGCCATAACAGTTGACAGTCACTTTTGAGGCATGTACAACCTGGAGTGACTAAGCAATCTGCACCTGTCATATTGACTGTTGTCCTCTGGCTGAAGTTGCATTTGAGAGCTTCCTGGTGTAGCTGTGTTGGCTGGCAGAATCACAGAGCCTTCCCAGGGTATAGGCGCAAGCAATTCCTCTATGGGTGTCTGCACATACACATCACAAGAATCTTGACAGCTTTGGCGTAACAGTAATAACGGTCTCGCGGCTTTGCTTTGCAGAAATCTGGTGTCAGCACAAGAGCAACCAGCTGCTGCTGCTGTCACATGTTGCAAGGGGGTTGAGTGATAGTTGTCATGCGTGAACTCAAGCTGCAGATTATCAACTGCCCAGCATCTCTTGAGATGGAATGCTCCAGCCTCTGTCATGCAAATAGAAGTATGGTTTGCAGCTCTGACACTGACTTTGAGCAGGTTGCACAGACAGGCAGTGTTGTGAACACTGGAGTGCGGGGTCAGTTCTGCGCCGCATAATATGGTAGAGTATGGCATGGCATGATGCAGTACAGCAGTGGGCTGTCATTGATGCATACCTTGTGTAAGTTCAGGAACTGGCCCTTGCATGGGTTCTTGGTGCAGAAGTCCTCAGCGTCAGCATGCCCAATCTTGATCGCCACTCGTCTGTAAATCTGAATTGCTTCTTCATTGGTGCCAGGGCGGCTCAGATGTTTCTGCAGAGAACATGCAGAATTTGCAAATATCTGTTTTGCAGCTCATCAAACGACCAGGCATGATGAAAAGTATCTTGTGGGTACTCATCATCACGACACAGCTTGGCATGGAGGCAGGCACAGTGGCAACCAGAAAGAGCCAAGAGCTTTGCCCTTGCTCGTCTATCTTCCACAGTTGCATACAAGGTGCTGATGGCAGACACTGAGCACAGCCTTTGAAGAGGTAGGCATACACTCAACAGCAAGTGCACATCTGCTGATGCGTACAACTCAAGACACTGTGGACGCTCAGCAAGACGGCACACAATCCAGTAAATCTCAAATGCTATGTCAAGAAGACTGTGACCTACCCGGCCTCCCCCATGTTCAATGGCAACTTCATATCGGACGCTTCCATCTTTCCATGGCCTAATCAACAATCCATGGTAAGAGTACACATGCGAGTAAAAGCAATCATGACTGCTGACATACAGTTGCAGCTTGTATTGTATAGTCCGTATAGCTGCTCTGTGTAATATGCATATGCGTCAGAAAATGCACTTTGTGGCCAGAAAGCTGTAGGTGAGCAATGCAGGTATTTGTGATATATGCAATTCATGTTGAAGTGCCCTTTGCAACATGGCATTGGGTGTATGACTTGATCAAGGAGGATGGTGCAAGACTGTGGGTTGCCTTACACCACACAAACATGCCATGATTCCGAGCAGCTCACCTTGGGTACACTCCTTTGTGACCTGAGGACCTTGCAGAAGAGACTTTAGGCCTGCACTGTACTTTTCTGCAAACAGAAATGAAGGCATGGAGTCATTCACACGTGTGTGTTGCCTTCTGCAAGTTTTGCAGGTGTGATTAGCTCACAGAAGGTCGCAAAAATTGTGCCCGAGCCGTACCGTTGCGTGGTCTCTCTGGCCCGCAGGATCGCTTGCGTACGTGGTCGCCTTGTATTGACGTTGATGGACCTGGCCGGCACCGCCTCCGCAGGGTCAGATTGGAGTTGACTCGAGACCTTTCTCCTGTGCTGCCTGTAGGCCGGCTCCGCAACGTTGCTTTGACAGGTGGTGAAATTCATCCTGCAGTGTGTGCAAGCTTAAGCCACCTCGACACGGAAAGAGGCTGCCAGTCGCGCTGTGCGGTCAGCGATCAGAGTCAGCTAGCTACTACTGCAAGTGCGCGGGGAAAGCCTGTTGCTTCTTGTCAGGTTGCAAATGTCTTACAAGAAGATGTGCGCTGATGATCCGCATATGGGAGGGAAGCACGAACGACTTATTGTAAGTCTGTAAAGATCTCCATCACTGCAGACACCATGCTTACCTGGCCAAGTGGGCTAACTGTCTGTTCAAAATTGAATGTGCCTTCTTGTTGGTCTCGGTCCACGAAAACTTGGAGCGGCACGTTCGATTGTCGGATTGTGCGAACCTCTTTCGGTGACATGACCTCGAATTCGAGGTTTGAACCTCGAACGTAACGCTCGTTCGGTGACATGACCTCGAATATAACGCCAGCATTCATCCTGTTCTCAATGATCCCCACAGAACGATCCCGGGCATGTTCGTGTGCCGTTCTGATCAGGAGCTGAGGGTGCAATGAAGTCATCTCTGTCTCTCTTGTTGCATGGTACACATGCATGTACAATGTACAGCAGAGCGTGTAATCTCACATCCCTGCATGTATACTGTTTGCGCATGATATTCACAATTGCACACACTAATTGCATGCTACATACTAATTGTTGCACACTCTATTTGCACAGACCAATCAAACACAACAAATTACAACATGCGCACTGCATAGCACTTCTGGCTATCATAGTATGAAAGACTATGCATATGCATGATGGGTCTGGCGATAAGCCTCATGTTACAATTGTCTCACTCATGAGTGACCTCATTAGTGCAACCAATATTCACTGTGGAAGTGTTGACCAGCAGCTATCCAATGCTTAAGCATACATATTTCATGTGTCTAATGGCAGTTGAAATTTGCACACATGCCTTTCACAGAATCGATGCCGCAGGTGCATCAAGCCTGGTGACGGTGACGCTGTATGTGGGTCGAGATGAACACCAGTAGCTTGTCTGCGGACAATCTGGCCATCTTGCCAATTGCTGACATGCATTTGATGTCTCATGTTCATTCTTCCATCTGATGCCCATCTGCATGTGCTGACTCCTCAGCATGGTCCTGCAAAGCATCATACATGTCACCTCCATACATGTTTGCATACTCAGCTGGCAATGCCACTGTCAAGAGCCCTGTCCAAAACGCCAAGGCGAAGCCAGATCAAAGCATACCTGCGTAGCTGTGGCATTGCCACCACTCTCCTGCTCAGCAGCCTCTTCAGAACCACCCACAGTAGCTGCAGCATCTGGTGCCGAGGTGACTGTGGGCTCTGCTGACTGTTCAGGGTCTAGAGAGTTGACAGCATGAGCAGCAGGCAAAGTACTTGGCTGCAGCTGGCTGAGCGCAAAGTCATGTAGCCAGTCGTCATCCTCCACAATCATAGCTTGGTAGTTGCCTGGGGTGCCGCTGTTGCCCATGTGAGGTATGTCTGTCAGTGCTGGCTCTTGACCCAGTGAGTGCTCGTGATGATCTGCACACAATCTCAACATCTGTCATGTAGCACTCTTGCGGGATACCTCAATGCAGAACGTGGCCAAATCTCAACAGGTCTGATCGGCAAGGTGAAAAGGCACAATGAAGATGTGCAGCAGGTAATGCAAAAGAGCTCACCTATTGTGGGCTGATTGGAGCGAGCTCTTGGTGATTGTGGGTGCACAATGGACAGCGCATTGAAGATGTCAAACACGGATGTTGGCGTGTCATGCCTAGACACATCCCCAGGCGCATTCTTCTTTGCCACAGCAGTATATTGCAGGCCATGTTGATTGTTCCATGCAGCACATTCCATCTGATCCTCATGGCTGACCCCACTAGGGTCCAATGCTGCATGCTCATCCAAGCTGCCATACCATGTGACGGCTGCACCACTGTTGCTGTTGTCATAACTGCCATTGCTGTGGCTTGTGTCATAGGCTGACTGTATGTTGTCCACATTGATGAAATGTTCATGCATAGCTGGGGATTCTGCAGAGCTGACCAGTGTGTAACTGCCGTACTGCTGCAAGTTGTGGACTGCGCTGTCTTCTGAGGTGTGATGCAGGTCTGTCTGCACCAGCTGCACATCTGAGAAGCCCTGTTGCCCTTGATGCTGCATTGGCTGTGCTGCCTACAAGCATACAAGCTGTCACACTGGTGCTGTTGCTGTGGCAGCATGGTAGCAACCAGACTGCAAGTTGCATGCCAGCACGAAAGCCACATCCCTTGATTTCTCTGAATGAGCATGATTGGCTGCAGGACTCACACTGCAGGCTGTGACTAGGCTTGTGACACAGGTTGTCACATGCTGGCAGACTGTAGCCACTACAAGCATGTTGTGACAGACAACGACAACATGACTTGCCTTGCTGCCTGTAAAGTTGACAGGAAGCGACACCGCATCAAAACAATATCTACCACAAGTGTGCAAACTACTCACAACAGAAGATATAGGGATCACACAGCAAGAATGAGGCTTTGATAGTTTTGACCAGGATGATACGTATGTATCCATGTACAGTCAGCAGGCATGCCTGTGTGTAGTAGATGCCTTGGTTGGTCTCGATTGTGACATTGCCTGTAGCAGTAGGCTTGGGCTTGAAGAGGTGGCGAGACTCAGCCTCTGCAATGCTAGCTTCATCTGCAGCGCCAAGCAAGCAGGTTCAGTGTTCACATAGGAAACACATGAGGCACATGCATTGACCGGTTTAGCTGCTGTCCAGGCTCCAGGGCCTTGTGTGACAGACAGTGGTATGTTACATGCACAAGATGTTACATGCATAAGCTGATGTGCAAGATGCTCTGGCAAATGTCTGAATGCTGCTCAGTATGCACAAGTGCATGCAATGTAGGCCGAGCACAAGGACCAGGTGTCCAAGTTGCTTTCAGCACCAACACAGCAGCTTGGGGTTTGTGAGAATGCAAACACAAGCAAGACGCAGGCTGCGACAGCAGAAACTGCTGCTGTAATGCAACCTCAACAGTCAGCTGTACAGGTATCAGGGTCAGGCTGAGGGGCCTGGAACATGATCAGGAGCAATTCCAGGGGTAAGGTCAGGGAGCAGCGTGGGTAGGGAGTAGCAGCAGGAACAAAGCTGTGGATGATGTCAGGGAACAGAACTCACCAAGGAGGTCTATGTATTCAGCAAGGTCAAAGTTGGTGACAGCATGGATGCCGCGCCGCCTAACGGCCTCCCTGTCATAGGCAGTGGCTGCCTCTATCTCCTCCTTGTACAGCCCCAGGTACCTTCATCACAAGGTGGAGTATTGTTAAACAGCTACAAATAAGTTCATTTTTTGTTTTGCTCTTGTTCATTCTCCTCCAGGTTGAGGCATGCGTCAGCAGAAGACTATGCAGCATCACAATCCACAAAGCTACTGCAGCTTAGCCAAGCAGGATTATAATCCACAGAGAAATTGGGATAGGGCATGCATGAATGCAGTAGCAGGGGCAGAGAGAACGTCAAAGAGGACTGACTTGTATTTGCGGCCGACCATTTGGCCGATGCGGGCTTCCCATTTGCCTTTCTGGTGCTTGGTGACCCCCCGGTACTGGCTGCTGGTCTTCTGGGCCCCCCTGCTCTGCTTGCGCAGGCTCTGCACCACCTCCTCCTTGCTCACCTGACTCACATCCCCAAACAGTTGAAATGCAAAGTGGATGACAAGTCGGTGATCAGTTTTATGGGCAGCGGGTTTGGATCTTCTGGCCGATGCTACATAGTTCATTGTTGAATTTGCTGAAAGATGGAACTTGGGGGGCTTGATATGCATTCAGACAGTATCATGAGATTTCCGCGCAACCACTGCAGTAACTTCTTCTTGAAGAGGGTCAAGTTTGCATGGCAGGGTGACTGCTTAGAAGAGCTTGGGTGTACAACAAGCATAGATGGAAGCTGGCCCATACAAACATGCTCATGCATCACCAATCCAGTCAAAGTCACCTGCATATTGCTCACATGATTGCTCGAAATGCCTACCTCATCAAAGTGCAGCAGCTCCTGTTCATAGTTGCTGATGTTGTAGTTGGTGTTGGCGTCATGTGCTCTGAACTTGATGGCAGCAATGTCATACGCCAGGGCAGCTTGCTCTTCATTGTCAAAACCTCCCAGATACACCTGCGCCATTATACACTCTTGAATTATGTTGCAATTGCGTTACTTCCTGACAGAATATATTGACAGATGTTTGGCCAAGGCATCAATGAGCTGTTGGACAGCAACCTTGTCAGCAGCAGTGGACTTGATCAGTTGAAGTTGCGAGTTGCCCAATTGTGGAGCAGGAAAGTCAGAGTGAGACAAACAATCATCACTTTGGTCAATCAGTGCAATGATAGCTTACCTGTTTGCCATCCTCCCAGATGTGTGCCTCCCATCTTCCTGTCCTGCATTTGCACCAAGCCACGTGTCACAGAACGACACTCATGGTGCTTCAATACCACTTACAAAGTGCGCGGTGCCTATTTTCATCACTGAATAGCTGTTGTCAAGGTGCACACTGCATTGATGACTGAGACATATCACAGATCCGGTTGCTTGAGGTGCCTTGTGCCCTGCATGGCAGCAGGCAGTTGTGCTTTGAGGTTACCTGCAATGATGCGTGACGCCCCTGAAGCGTGATGAGCTGCCTGGACGCCTAGCAACAGCTTGTTTGCGCCTCACTCCACCAGTCCTGCAGATACCTGGCTAAGTTAACGCTCGGGTTATCACCCAGCAATACAGCAGAGCCTGACATGGTCATCTACCTGATACTTCCGGGAGCTGTCATAGCACGAGCTACCCGCTTGCGAGGGGGCGTCAGTGGCCGAGCTGCGCAACCCTCCGACCTTTGCTCGTCCATAAGAGGAGTCCAGTCTACCGAGTTATCAGGAGGAAGCTGCATGGACGCCTGACGCGCTATACCACGTCGGTGGTACAACACAGATTTTAAAGTCCTTGCTGTCTACGCCTTGAAGAGCTCGAGCCAGCAACAGATGCTGTCGCAACAGATGCTGTCGCAACAGATGCTGTCGCAACAGATGCTGTCGCAACAGATCACACGGCGTTCCGGAATGTGTGATGGCGGTCCCGTAACAGCAGTGCAACCAACTTGACTGCTTGTGGCTAGGTTCGACAGTCAATGCTCCTCGACTCAACGACTCTGTCCTGACGTTCCGCCGCTTTATTCAGAGCATTGTTGTTGCGTCGAACCATGCCTCAAAAATGTAACGCTCCACAGTCGGTGTAACGCTCACCCGTGTCATGTCTCTGGGTCATGTCAATCCATGCCTGACTAAGCACATCACATAGATATACACAAGCCAAATGTCGCCATGGCAGCACTTGAAAGACTCCAAACACAATAGCAGTCAGACCTGCAGCTACTACAATCAACTCTTCAAAATCTATGTGCCATTCCTGGTCATGCGGCTCTGCAGTTCCTTGCGCTCCTTTGCTGACAGACTGTTGAAGAAGCTTTGAAACACCTGCAACGGTGAAGAAGGTTCAGAAAGCTGGAAATGCCATGTTTGAATCATGCTTGTGCACCCTGCTTCAGAAAGTTCTGTAAAACAGATGCTGACACGAATCACATGTGGCCAGATACGTCATGTGTCCATGAGGGCCTACCTGGGGAGGCAATGATCCTTGCATTTGCGTGAGTAGACTGACCATCTGGTCTGCTGTCTCTGACTCTGCTAGTTCTGTCCCATGTGCCAAAACCTTGACAAACACTTCCACTATCTTGTTCAGGTTCTTGTTGCCATCTCCTAGTATTCTGCACAGGCAGCATGCAACAGGTAGTAAAGTGACACACATGACAAGTTTCGTGAAAAGTCCCAATGTACAGCAACAACTTTGACAGCAAGCACTGGCCAAGCAGGTGTATGCACATATAACTGAGGATTTTCTGTGCAAATGCTGATGCACATGCAAAAGTCATACCTAACCCCTTGAGGCATGTCCTGAGACAATACTAAGGTAAACAAGAAGTGTTGAGAGCCTACCGCTGATCTGAGTTCTGTACAAGGCCAACGAGCTGCTTATGCGCAATCTTTGCTTCTTCCGCATCAACAGTTAGGGGGAGGGATTGGAGCCATAGGTCGGCCACCCCCAGACTCTCTGGCACATTGGGGGTATGCTGCAATGCCTTGCCTAGCGCTGACACAGCATTCTCTGTAGCATGCCCGTTGGCATCATCTCTGCACACACACTCATGTATTGATCTTGAGCCACGCCAAACTGTCATCACTCAGGATCTGAGCAACTTGAGATACACGGCAGAAGAAGTTTACGCACTTGATGCCCATGCATGGCATCTGTTTGCCACACATTCAGACGATTGTAATACTGCCATCAGCATGGCAATCATCAATAGACAGCATATGGGCAGGATGTATACTGCTGCTGCTCTGAGCAAATGACTCAGCAAAAGTGGCAGCAGAAAAAGTGGCAGCAGTACCTTGAATTTGGAGCTGTGATGACGGCCATGATGCGAGTAAGAGCATCTTGCGCCACAGCTTGGAAGAGCTGCGGCCGGTGCTCTGCCACACTGCCCAGACCATACAGCGCTGACTGCCTTATGCTGGCCTCTGGGCTTCTGCACCCATCTAACAACAACGGCAGTATCTGAAAAGCATATTTATTGGCACCTGTGGTGTTCAGCACAACATTGTCAGCAAGGACTGGCAATCGCTCTTTTGCACTGTGATGCCGAATAAAGCAAATAAGTTTACCCACATGCAGACACAGATTTTTATGACAGGTACAAAGAAGCACTAGGATCTACGCCATTTGTAGTAGTGTATTATCAAGGTCTGGACATCTGCTACTGTCAAGCCTTGACACAGCCTGTGAGGAAGGGACTAGGGGGCGCTTGGCCTTTGCGTCTTGACCTTACTTGATTTGATGTCCTGTCATGTCAACTAAAAGCTAGTCCGGCGTTACTCAAACAGACATGTATGAAGCTGTGCAACACCACATTCCTGTGGCTAATTGTAAACAAATAACCTGGCAGCCATTTGTCACAGGGAAGACCTGCAATGTGCCAGCAACGATGTGGAGGGGGGGGAGAGGCTGAGCAAAACAGTTGAACAGGCTCACCTTCTTGAGTGTGCTCCATGATATCATCCATGATACAAATGCCCACTCGCTTCTCTTCTACGCTGCTCTTGGGTGTGAGCAGCACCCCGATCTGGGGCATCAGCCCTTCCATCAGGGGCATCGCTGCATCCCCAAACTGTTCCAGAACTGCCCCTAAGCAGGTCTGCACCTGGTCAAGCAAGTCCTCTTCCAGCTCATTTTCTCCCTGCGTATGCCCACCAGCTGTGCTATATACACTGTTGTGCTGCACACGTTGATTCATGCAGACCATCATGCTAGTGAATCAGTGTTGTGCTGTACAGCTGTTGTTCTGAACAGAAACAAGCAAAGCTACTGCCACAGAAGGCATAATAGTCAGCTGAAAGGGCTGATTTATCACCCACATGCATGCGGCAGAACACAGCAAAACCCAGACACAACCGACTGCCACAGACAAGACTTTGATTTAGTCAAATATTGGCTTGGATATCAGATCAAGTATGGGACTGGCTAACTTGCAGCGTTGGTGTGAGAGGCTCAGAAATTATTAATCTTCAAAGCTTTCATGGGTGATCAAGAAGCTGTTTCACATCATTGCCTGCTCACTGCATCATATTTGACATACACACCAGTATGCTACATAGATAGGCTTTCTCCAGCTATCAACCACATCATGAAGGATTTACAATGTAAAGGCAGTGAAGTATCCCATCTACTCTCTTAGCATTCTTTGATAGGAACAAATAACCAAATCTTTCATGCTCCAAAGAGCTTGTTCCGGCCAATACAGTCTAGATTGTGCTGTTGCTGCTGTCTTGACAGCTTACCTCTAGCGCCTCTGCCTCTTCATCATCAAAGTCCTCACCGGTGGTGATGGCCGACCTCTCCTTGCGCCTCTTTGCGCTGTCGTCCAGAACAGCCCTGAACCGCTCAAAGGCCTGCCCTAGCTGCTCTTGTGTCAGCAGGGCAGGGCCCACGAGGCGCACAGTGTCCTGCATTGCCTCGAGCATGTTTGCCAGCACCTCTAGATCAGGCTCCTGCATTGATAACATATTACTATTATTGATTTTATTGTGCTTTCCAGCTCATGATGAGCTAGGTACATGCAGGACTTGTGGCAGTCATGCATACATGATGACAGCAAAGCAACAGACATGAGGACGATCACTGTCAGGACTTGACAAATATCACTATTAGAGATTGCCTCTCAGGACTCTGTGTGTGGCGCACACATGTTCACAAGCCTGCAGAAGGCATGGGGTCACTCACGTAGTCACAGACTGCCAAGTCAGCGATGATCATTCAATGCACTGTCAGCCGCCATTGGCATTTTTTTGACAGTTGGCATGTTGACTTCCACAGAAAAGCTGGGAGCTGAGGTCAGGAGAAGCCATAAAGATGCTTCACGCCACAAAAGGCCAATCAGAGGTCATCTGGTTTGTACAAGAAACAGCCCCTGGCAGTAGAACAGCAGATAGTAACAGATCCTAATGGTGACACATCAGAGAGAAACAGCCCCTGAACATAGAACATCACAGAAAACAGCCCTGACAGTAGAACCTCAGAGAGGGACAGCTGGTGAATTGACCTACCTTGACCATGGAATCTATGAGCGGCTGCCAGACATAGTCCAGCATCTGCTTCACGTACTGCATGTCTGCGCCTCCAGCCTTGCCTTCAGAGACGGCCATGTACACGCTCTTCAGCAGCTCAGGTACGGCTTGGACTGCTGCTTGCCGCACCTCCTCGTGGAAGTAGAACTTCAGCAAAGGCACCATGATCTGAGTTACCTGCCACAAGACACAAGCAGCTGTTGCAGAGTAGCGTCTCATGCGACGAACCAATGAGACTCCAGCAACAGCAATCAGCACAGTCAGATTGCTTTGAAGACTGAACATTGTGCAGAGATGACTTGGCACGTCGTCCCTGCTAAAGGTCAACCTATGCATGCGCACAAGCTATGGCAACACCAAGCAGCATTTGGTCATTATGGTTGTTGACCCAACAGACTGCTACACACAAGCAACACAACTGCATAGCCTTGGGCAGGCGTTGCAGTCTGTATGCTGGAAGCAGAGCAAGCCAACTGCAAACTGTGCTATCTCAGCTAGCAACTGCTGACTTGACTTGATGAGCTGGTGTGGGGCTTACCTGCTCGACGTAAGGGAAGAATCCAACTTCCAGTTCATCAGCATAACAGCACAGCATGTTGCAGGCGGTAGCTTTCTCCTCGAGCACGCTGGTTCTGATGCTGATCTTGCGGTCCCCATAGTATAAAGTCTCAGTCTGTAAGACACAATGGTAGCATCAATACTTGCATTGCTGGACAAATTTGGTCACCACTTATCCTGTAACAGCAATGCCTTTGTGCTTAGGATGCTTGCTGAGATGCTGTTATAAAATATCTATAGTATGCAAAATCACGCTGAGTAACTTGAGGTGGTGTGGTGTGCTAGCAAAGCAGTAGCAGCTGAACAGACTAGGAATGAACGCTTGATGGTTACACTGTGCTAGACATGTGTTGGTCCGACTGCAATACGAATTCTTGAGCGATGCTCCATCAACACAACAGTACATAATACTCTTCATTGTGAAGGTGAACCAGTTATGCTGTGTATTACTTTATGCACGATGACCACAATGTTAGATACAAACAGCAGCAAAACCGCCTTGCAAGATCTCCTCGTCATCATCCTGGTTCAGCTCTAGTTGTACCTCTGGCTCTGAATCTAGGTCTACAAAGCTAGACAATTAACGGTAGGAATTGCATTAATGTGCCTTGATGCTGCCGTACCTCCTCATCATCCTCATCCTCTTCTTGGATGTCCTCCCCATCATCATCCTGTTCTCTGACTGTCACATCCGGCGACAGGCTTGCTGACTGTATGAGCTGGGGCATGACCATGGGCAGGTAGGGCAGGAACTCAGAGCCCAGGCACTTGCAGAAGCGTGCACCAGCTTGAAGCATGTAGCTGCCAGTCGGATCATCAGGATCCAGATGTGTGCTCTGCAGCACATGTTGCCTGACTTAGGTTGAGTCCTCAACATGGCTTGCCAACTTCAATTCAGCACACAAGTAGGCGGCACAATATAGCATGGCTGTGAATTAGTATACAAGTTAGAACTGAGAGTGAAGCTCAGTGTGGCTTGCAGCAAACAGCACAGGGGTGTCTTCAGTATATGCAGATGTCCTGTGCAGGAAGTGACAGGTGCCATGCCCAGTTTGAATTGGCAGCAGACAAGTCCAGGTTGAGAAAGAGCTACAAGAGACACAAGCACTTAGAGTCAACACACACTTTCTTGTCTTGACTCTAAGTGCATGTGTCTCTCGTAGCTTTTCCTCAACCTGGATTTGCCTGCTGCCAGTTTAAATTGGGCATGGCACCTGTCACAGCCAAAGGTGCACAAAAAGCTGACCTGCAACTGCTGCATGAAAGCCATGACTTCCTGTGCATCTGCTCTGAACCTCTCCTTGCCAACTGCCATGCCCACGAGAGACACACACTCCAGCGCCTTGGCGCGCAGCAGCTGCTCTGCTTTGCTGGAAGCACTATATAGAACGTGCTTCAGCATGGGCATCACAGTGTCATAGTACCTGATGAAGTGGGCGTTTGCTGCATCAGCAACAGAAGCCAGTGCTGTCAAGGCTCCTTCCTGCAAGACAAAACATGATACACTTGGCAGACGGCTTCCAGACCAACATAAGCTGCCTGAGGTGACTGGTGATGTCTCTTCTGGTGTCTGAAACTCGCTGGCTACCCAGCAGCACAAGCAGCAGCTGGACAACAGCATCTTGCTACACTGCATGAATTTTTGTCAAGAACACAATCACTTCTGCAATTGAGACTCCTGTCACATGCTTGACCACCATCTTGACAAGATGATCTTGTGCAGCCAGATAGCCATGCAGAAGACAGATCAGGGACATTGGCAACGGCGATAGCTTGAGGTGAGCTCACTGCGTACCTTGACAAGCTTCTGTCCGTTTTGTAACAGCCCCAGCAGCTGCGTGATGAGGTTGTCCAGGTAGCCTGTCAGAATCTCCTCATCACAGTTCTCGCTGAAGTTCACAATGGCAGCAGCAGCATGAGCCTGCACTCGCGGCTCATTGAAGTCCTTCATGACCTCCGTCAGGGCTGGGACAATGACAGCATGCTCATCGTTCTGGATGTCTGGGCCTAAGTCTGTGCACATCTGCCCCACTGCTTGACACGCCGCCCACCGCACCTTGGCATGAGGATCTTGCAGACCCTGCATCAGTCATGTGGGATGCATGCTTCAGGTATGCTGAAAGTACTGCATTCAGCAGGAGAAAAAATGGCCGTTGCATTGATGACTGTGACCAAGTGTGTAGCCCAGATGGGCTTATGCAATCATTGCACAAACCCACCTGGACAT
>JAABUK010008464.1_pt1 | contig 14421 bp, 20 predicted proteins | sample 5559141 | NCBI WGS metagenome assembly JAABUK01 (sample SAMN10711869, study PRJNA513367) | rock metagenome | isolation source: Antarctica rocks | place: Antarctica: Victoria Land, Pudding Butte nord | collected 2016-01-03
GGCTTCACCAAAATGACAGCTGCAAGTTGCCAAGTGCTTCACATGTATGTCACACAGTCTGTGACAGTGACACAACAGATATGAGCCAGTAACACAACAGGTATGAGTCATCCTGCATGCAGGCACAAGGAGCGGATGAGCATAGCTGGCACAGTGTGCTTGCATTGGTTGAAACTGCAACATCAGCCTCGGCACCACTCAGCAAGTTGTTGTCCTTCCAGGCTTCAGGTACCTGCTGCAGCCCTTGTGGTGGCTCGATACTGGCATGCACAACCTCTCCAGCCGCTGCTGCAGCACAAGCTGGGGCCAACACTTGATCGTACCAGGGCATGGTGGGCACGTACTTGCCCTGCAAGGAACAGCACCGCTGGGTATTGGACCTCATGTCAGATGCAGATATAGGTCTGTGCAATTAAGTTTGGGAAAAAACAAGGAGATGGACTTAAGGCCATTACATGTAAACTCACACATGAACAAGGGGGAGTGTCTGATGTTGATATATGTTGCTGTGTAACAAGGAACATGAACAAATCCAGCTTCTGTGCAGGTAAAAGACTGGTGCTGCGATCAGGTACATTTTCCTGAAGCACGTGTGGTTGTGCTAGTTGTTGCTCGCAGCTTGCAAGCGACAGCAGCTCATGCAGGCATGATCATGCAATACTGCAACAACTGCATCCCCAGGCACAACAGCTGCCATGAAGTCTGATGACTCGCATAGCAATGGCAAGCATACCTCTGACTCAGCCCCATGGGCAGTGCCTGGGACGGCAGATGGGAGGGCAGTGGTGGGGGCTGGTGGGGGGGGGCTTTGGTGAACACCAGAGGGCTCTGAGTCCTGAGGGAACCCAGTTAGAGTCAGCAAGATGGTAGCGTTGCTTGTGGCCTCCTCCTGACCCGTGAGTCCAGAGCCCCAGACAAAGTCCACAGCCTTGCTGGGGGCAGGAGCAGGGTCATACCAGGGAAGGCTGGGCACGTAGTTGCCCTGCATCTCTCAACACCAGTCAGTTTATGGCACAATGCCATCAGGAGGCAGGTCACCTGGCAACATTGATGGGTCATCATCAGAGGCCGTCACCTGGAAGTCTTTCAGGTCAAACTTGGTCAAGGATGTCATATTCTGCAGGCAAGACACTGCGAATGTGGACACAAAAAGGGTGTATTACTAATAAGTTATGCAGCTAGGCATAATGTGCAACCAGGTGTACATGGGCTGCAGCCTGCAAGCCTGCAATTATGCTGTGGCACATGCAAAGAGACAGCTATGACCTGCCGATATTTCTCAGCCTGTGCAATGTGCCAGTATCATGACAGCTTGCATTTTCTGAGGAAGCAAGGAAAGATGCAGCGGGCACAGAATAGGCAACAAGGAAAAGGAGACCAAAACAGAAACCCAGAAGGAAACAGCATAGCATGTGCTCATGTGAGCAGCTCACCTTTGCCATCTCGGCCCATGGGTCTTTGGCAGCAGGCTTGATACAATGAAGAATGATACAATGAAGAATGAGACAATGAAAGAAGGAAGGGGTACCTGCTGTGGGGAAGGGCAACGCTGGGCTGCTCCTTCCACCTGGTGTCCAACATTTGCCACTGCTTCTGCAGCGGCCTGCTCAATCTCCTGCTCGCCAACCAAGTTGCCCTGTGGCCCCTGCAAAGGCAGATGATTCCTTGGTTAGCAATTGAGTCAGCGAGCAAGCAGGCAAGCAAGCATGCAGAAAATTAGTGAAAGCACAAATGAAAGTCTGTCAAGTGACTGAACAATTCTTGATTAATTCCTGAGGCTGTCACACCTTTTCAAACATCAAAATATGGTCATGGACTTGTCAAGGTAAAACGTGTTGACACATGCGGATGACATTGGGTGTATGTGCTCACCTGCTTGGTGTTGCAGTCTGCCCAGTCCAGGTGCATCTGGTTGTCAGCAGCAGTGTGGCCATCGGCCTGTTTGGCCTGCTGCAGACTAACAACCACTGACGGCTGCTGCTGTGCTCCTTGCAAGTCAGCCTGGAGGCTGCTGACTATCATGTTTGCAGTCTCGGTGACAGTCCTCTCTGCCAACTCCTGCTGTGCTGCCTCCAGCTGTGTGCGAAGGGCAGACACGACCTGGCGTGCGCCATTCACAGGGCTCTGATGTGAGGGCACATACCAGTCCTCCTGAGCCTGCTTCTCAGCTGCTGCCTGCTGCTGAGTTGCTTTCAGGGGAGTGAGAAAGCTGGTGGCGCTGTTGTTGACAGTCTCCAAAGCCTGCTTTCCTGTAGCCAACTCTGACTCCATCCCCTTCAGCTGGCTGTGAAGAACAGAAACCTGCTGCTCGGCCGTATCCAGGTCTGACTTCAAAGTTGTCACGTGACTGTCATGAGTAAGCTTCTGCGCGGCCAAGGCCTCTGCTGCTGCTGCCAAGTCAGTCTGGAGGGATGCGGCTGACTGCTGTGCAGCTGCCCTCTCACTCTGAAGGGTGTCCAGCATCTTTTTGGCACTGGCACAGGCCTGTTGCTCAGCTACAAGCTCCATCTGGACGTCTTGCAGGCGTATCTGCGAGCTAGTTGCCTTCTGGTTGGCATCCTCTAGGCACTGTTGCTGTGCTGCCAGGCTGTTCTCTGCAAGCTCCAGTTGAGCCTGGAAGTCGGAAGCTGTTTGCTGAGCTTGTTGCAGCTCAAGTTGATGGAAGGCAGCTGCAGCTGTCTGAGCTTGCTGCACCTGTAATAGCTGCTGCTGTGTAGCAGCCAGCTGGGCCTTGAGCTGGACCCAGCCTGTAGTGTTGCCTGGTGCCTTACCTTCTCATCTGCCAGCTCGCCTTTGAAACCCTGTAGACCAGAAGCTCACTCACACATCAGCCTTACCAGAACTGGACTGTCATTCAAACTTGCTTGCATTGGCATTGTTAAAATTTAGGGCAGATCCTAGAGCTTTGTCAACATGACAGGATCACCTTCAAATAGCAGAGCATAGCACAGCACAGCACAGCACAGCACAGCACAGCACAGCATAGCATGGCGTACCATAGCGTTGCACAGCACAGCACAGCATGGCACCTGGCAGGTACCAACGGTGCCATGCAGGGCAGACACCTCCTGCTCATCGCTCAGCATTAAACTCATGTATTTGACAATTCTTTTGTTTCACACATCATGGACTCATTGGTGCCGCACCATATAGTCTCAAAGGCCTAACTTGCTCTTGCGGCCTTACGCAGCAGGAGAAATGTGAAACCATAAATCTGCCTCTCACCAGTCAGCTGATTGATGGTTTCACATTTCTCCTGCTGTGTATGGCAGCAAGAGCAAAGTCAGCCTCTGAGACTAAAAGGTGCGGCACCAATGAGTCCATGATGTGTGAAACAAAACAATTGTCAAATACATGAGTTTAATGCTGAGCGACGATGCACCAGTGCACACACTCCAGCAAAGCCAGCACAGTATCTCTTCAGCCTCACATATGCAGGCAGCTCAGCCTCTCAGCATGGGCACGAGCAGCCTGCAGCTCCTCAAAGCTCAGAGCTCAGCCGCTCAGAGCTCAGAGCATTTGATACCGGCACCAGAGGTTGCAAGAGGTCTGGGCCCCAAAAGGGGTGTTATGTTTTGCAAAGAGCCTGGGTGGAGAAGGGTCACCCAGAGGGCAGTGCTATACTAATTGTAGCCTAGGTCTATTGCGACAGTCTTTGTCAGCGGCAACGGCATCCAGCTAGCCTGGCCCATGTGATCTTCTTTTGTCCAGTCACAACGTAAACCAAAACGCTGGACGTCCATTCATTTGTTTACAATATGCCTCCATCCAGTCATTCATCCATTTTCCCCATTCATTCATTTGTTCACTCGCTGACTCACTCACTCCTTGTGTACTCACATGTATACATCCATTTACCCCTCCATGCAGCCATCTAGATGATCATGCATGCATCACTTACTCTATCGCTATGACAATCACGCATACATTCACCGCATGCTGTCATTGCCAGCAGGCACGTCAACTACAAGCATGCAGAGTGCACACACCTGCTCCCCCTCAAGCTCTGCTACTTGTGCAGCAAGCTTGTCCACCTTAGCCCTAGTGTCCACCAAGCACACGTCTAGCATGGCGACCCTTGCCTCACTGCTTGAAGCTCTCTTGATCTCAGCGCTCAGCTGAGTCTTCCAGGTGTGGCTCGTCTGCTCAAGCACATCAAGATCTTCAGCTCGCTTTTTGAATCCACTCGAAAAATCCTGCAAGCAGACCAAACCCTTGTCAGCAATGTGAAGCTGAACAAATTGCTTTGCCAACAGCTTATTGTCACTTGTCCATGCACTGGACGTTGTATGCCAAATTTGTTAGAGAAAGGCAAGAACTTGCGCGTCATAAGCCTTGTGAAATCAGGGATTGTGCAGATGTCTGTGGTTGGCAGCAAGCATACAGGGCTGCAACACATGCAACTAAAGGGTACCTTCAGCTCTCGCTTGATCTGGTCTATGGACCTCAGAGCAGCAATCTCTCTGACATTGGTTGCCTGCAGCTGAGATTGCACCTTTTGGTGCTGCTGCATCCACTCAGCCTTCTCCTGTAACAGAGAAAGACAATGAAACCAGTCTGTAGCATGACCCTGGGCAGAAGTCACTAGGATAGTGCTGGGCTGAAGACTGCTGGTCTTGTCCTGCAATCACAGGTTGTGACAATCTGGTTCAAACAGAGCTGCCCTTCATGCTTACTGTTGTTGAGGCTCGTGCGCCATGCTGAAACCTGGTTGTCGCACTCATGGTGAGTGTTTTCAGCATGCAGTTGCTCAATATCCATGAAATGGTTCAGAGGAGATAATGAAATGGTGATGGTGGAGGTTACATTCGTCATGGCCCTGTTGGGCTTTTGGGGGCTATGTAAAACGCTTCTCTCTCTTGGTGTACGAACAGAAACTGCGCCTTTCAGCATTTCACCGGCCGTTACCCAGCAGATATCAGGATGACTGTCTTTGGTACCTCCATACGATTCCACGATAGACCAGCACCTGTATTCCAGGGTGTAAAGCCCGCTAGGTCACCTGGGGTATTTCCGGTGACGCCCGTTTTGACGGGATGTATATGGGCTCCCGTTTGATTGGTTAACATAGAGCAGGGGCGGATCAAACGGCATCGGCCGCAGAAACTCAGAAAGCCGAAAACGCACAGGTGAACAGGTCTGGGTTTGATCCCGCGACTAAGCGACGTAACGTCCGGCTAGCAAGACGAGGCTGTTGACATAAGCTGCGTGCTTTAGACAACAGCTGGCACCTGCTCTGGATGCACACATGACAGCTACGAGCGTGGCATGGGTGGCCGGACAAACAAGCTCTGAGGGCAGACTAAACTTGAGTCACTCTTTACGTATTTCAGACTGGCAGCAGTCCAAGCACCCCACTGTCATTGTTGAACAGCCTCATGTTTTTGTTGCTCTTGTGAAACAGGGCGTAAGAAAGGTCACTACCGGGTTGGATTAGTTCCATTGAGGCCAGAGTTGATGAGGCTCACCTTGACAGCTGACGCAGCTTGCACTGCGGCCTTCTGCTTCTCCTCAGCGGTCTTGGCAACTGCATCTTGAACTGCTTTCTGCTTCGCTGCCTCTTTCTGTGACAGCAGTAGCTGCAAATCCTGTGTCACCACACAAGCAATTAAGCTTGACATGTGAATAGTCAAACATGCGTACACGCTCCCCAGAAGGTCAATGCTGCGACGTGTACAAGCAAATTTTTAGCCCAGCAGCATGACAGTATTACAGGCTAGTTGCGTTGGCAGCAGTGATCAAAAGATATCAAGCGCCAATGAGCTGGTACATCGGACAAGACGATTGTTCTGATGAGAGGAGCATGGCACTGAAAAAAACAACATCTGAGCATAACAGTCAATGATTGAGAGTAGCAGCTGACCTTTGAGAAATCTTGCAGAGCGTCAGCAAGAGGAAAGCACAGAGCAGACTGCTCACACAAATCTATGACCATTGTTTCCACCTGCGCATCATACAAAAGGATCAAGTCCCAAGCCTGGGTGCATGGTCAGTAAGATTCGAATCTTAGTCTGCTACCAGGGGTGCATGCGCAAATAGAAAGCCATAGCAACAGTGCCAGCATATGTTGAAAAGCAATGATCAGGCACCACTCATACCTCTCTGCCCTCAACGACCATGAAGATCTGCGCCAGCGCAGTCCCAAGGAACCTTTCAAGATTGTTGTCCAGGACGACCTTATTGGCTTTTGTGATCAGGCCGTCTGCTGCATCCAGCTTCTGAGACCAAACCTGAAAGATTCATACATTTTTAATGACAGCAAAGAGACAGCGCATGTGCACACTGGGTGGCTGAAGCTGAGTGGCTGAAAAAGTAGTTCATTAGGCCAAGACTTGAGTATAGCTAGGGGCATGGACAGATGGACAACAGGACTCACCTCCACCTCACAGCTGCCAGCAACACATGCCTGTGCTTTGACTGACAAAGCCGCAAACTTCGGTTTATAGTCATTCACAAGCTTATCCAGTGCTTGTACAGAATTTGCGTCTGCCTGCAGCAACCACGTGATCATGAGCAAGGCCGGCAGGTATTGACCGGCAGGTATTGAAAGACTGTACTGACATCAGGTAGCGACCAGGCCAACAAGTTGCCGTGTGGAGGTGTTGCTGAGTTTACCTTGTCGCGCTTGTTGGACACCCTGGCCATGGCACGACTTATTTTGCGGCTAGCTTGCGAGCAGACTCTGTCTAGATGTGCCGTGAGGGGCGACAGTGCTGCCTGTCGCTGCCCATTAGGGTCAGAGGAGCCACGCAGCATGTTTGTCCTGTTGACCAGGTTCTGCCTATGGCGTCCACAGGGGTATGTGCTGTGCTGATGCCGTTGTTAGTCGCAACACTGCAGACTTCGCACCGTTGCGTTGTGCGTCTGTGTGACCAGCTGTGGACCTTGCAAGCTGTGAACAAGACTTGAAAAGACACAAATGTCACCAAAGTTGCACAGACCTCCTCGCTTTAATCTGCGGGCTCCAAATGACTACAGCTGTAAAGGTCTGCATAACACGTAGAGATGCTCATCGATCGCTTGTTTATGCTGCCCTGTGAGCGTGTGAAAGGTCTGGTGAAAGGTCAAGGAGCTGTGAAATACGAAACCCCCGCGAATTTGACCGTTCCCTTGATAGACTTTACCGTAACAGACTGCTTACGTGACTGCATGCAACGAAACCATGGGCTCTGCCAAAGACTTTTAGTCGCAACTGCTCGATTTGCGAGGGCGACCCGTGAGGCAATCAGCACTTTGCAGTTGGTTGCGACGAAATGTCACAGTTGCCAACAGCGTCGCTTTTGGAGGTGCGAACCGTCTTTGCTGTGAGCTGATCTTCTCCGAGAGCTGCAAGTTCGCATTTTGGCCGAGAATCGGCACAGGCCTGAGCCTGATGATCGCTTTGATGCAGGTTGGACCAAGTCGACATTCATTCCAGAGGTCCAGTTCCTTGCTTGCTGTCCCAGTAGGCGTGCAGAGACATCTACGTTTCAGTCACAGTCCTGCCCGACTTGTTTGCAATGCCACAGAGAGCACCGCTCCAGGTGAGTACACATTGTCGACTTTTGGCTCATGCAGCGAGGCCGACTTGAAAGCAGGAGTTTAGGATGCTGTCCTTGCTGCTGCAGTCATTCAAGAGGCGGGCACGGAAGACCTGTCGGGAGAAGACAAGGAGCAATGGCAAGACGGTTTGCAGCAATTGAAAGGCCTAGGTATGGCTGACGATGAAGCAGAAAAGAGCTTGAAACGCGGCTTCGGGTGGTCTAGTCAAGCGTACTGGTGGAAAGACAAGGTCAAAGAAGTTCCTAAACCTGGCGAGGTATGCAAAGCCATTTTTCTGTGTTGGCACTGTGTTCCAAAGCAAAGTGCTCCAAAGCAAAAAACTTGACAGGCTATACGTTGGTCAAGTTGATTGCTCAAGCAAAGGTTCCAGCAATTTTTTGACATGGTGGCATTCATGCTGAATTTATGCCAAGTGTTGCATGCCATTGGTAGCAGTAGTTACAGCAGTGTCTTTGCTGTGTGCTGTGCTTGACTTTGGTCACCTAGTCCTGTAGATTGTACATGAATGACGTACTGCAGATCAAGGCCAAACTAGATTATCTGCGGGAACTTGGCATGAACGATGAGCAGTTGCATGAGGCAGTGAAGCACTTTCCAGAGACTGTTGGACTTGACTTGGACAAAAGAATGAAACCGAATGTAGAACTCATGGGCAAAAAGTTCTTTATAAAAGGCAAGATGTTGCCTAAGACTCTGGCCAGGAAGCCTCAAGCTCTTGGATATGCTGTTGACTGTGAGGGAGATTGTCAAGGCGATTGTACCAGATGTTGGTCGCATTTTTAGAATGATAGCATTTTGGAGAGAAAGTTTTTAAGCTGATACACAGATTCATCAGGCGGCCTGCGGAAAATATCAAACACTGCATTTTTGCTGCTCTGTCATCATTTTGATTACTCAGTAGATTGTTGCACTCTCATTTGATTCTGATCTCATCAAATGTTGCATTGTTCGTACCGCAAATTCCACATGCTGGTTGAAGAACCTCTTGACCGCATTGTCAGCTGCATTGAAGCTGCTTTTGCTGCAGCACTCTGCTGGTGGTGATCAGCAACTGCGGTGTTCCAACAATTGGCCGTTCAGCGGTAGACATGAAAGATATTAATTACTAACTCGTGTGCAATGTTCCCGTGTTGCTAAAAACGGAGAAGCCACTGTTTTGTACGTTGACATGCACGTCTGCAACAACAAAACGGCTGTGTGACATTCTGCATTTTGAAATGTGCAATTCAAAATGCAAAATTCTATGTAAGTTGTTGCTTTTACATCGTATATTCAATGGCCCACCATCCACTTTCAGTTGATACATGCCTTCCTGCAGCTACCTAGGGTGATTCACCAGCTGGTGCATTCTGCAGAATGCCAGCGACCTAGTTATAAACCAAAGGATGGACCTGAATGATGAAAGTGAGACAGCAAAGAACTCCTGCATTCTGCTTCAGCACTCAAATAAACACTCCTGGCATTAGCTTCAGACATGCACAGCCACATGGCTCTGTCGAAGTGCATAACCTGCACTGCTATCAAACGGTGCAAAGGCTGCAGCTAGGCGCACCCAGCTACATAATACCTCAGTGCCTCTAGGTAAACTCTGACAGACACAAAGCAAACAGTGAACACAGAAGTGACACGGTGCTGAAGACATGTGTAGATTGATGTACAGTTGTGGAGTGTGCACAGACAGCAATTAAGCAATGCGCATATACAGCAGGATGTAAGCTTCCCGAGACAGCACATCAGCTTCTGTGACCGCCCTCACTTGATTGTCACTGATGTAGTACCATGTCCTCTTATCCTGCTGGTTAACATCCTCTTTGATACAATTTTTATCCCTCTTTGTGGCAGCGCTTTTGCCATTAGGGCCTGCTGTCTGCAGCTGCGCAGACTCCTGAGCCTGACTTGTGCTAGCCTCACCAGGACGTGCACTCTCTTCAGAGCTGCTTCCTTGCTGTCCCGCACCGAGCAATCTTTCAGGCAGTTCCTGTGCAGGTTCCACAGTATCAGATGTGCTGACCGATGCACCCTGGGCGGTGTTTGTCTGCATGTGTATACCATTAGCTTGCTTGGCAGGTATGTCTGAGGCTGCTTGTGAAGCTTCATTTGCTGAGCTGTTGTCACTGCCTTCCCAGTCTTGAGGGATGCTGTGCTGTGGCTGTGCATGGCCATTGGTGTGCTTGAAGCCGCCAACACTGTCAGAAGCAGTAGCATCACCAGTACGCTGTGATGAGTCACTACTGTTATGTTGGTCATTGCTCTCTTCCGCCGCTGAAGCAGAAGATGAGGGACCAGCAGAACCACTTCCAGCCTTGCTGGACCTCTTGGCTGAAGCTGAGACTCTGCCTGCTTCATTTGTTGTGACATTGCCTGACGCCACCTTTGAAGACAAAGATGCCTTTGCAGCGCCCTGCTTCTTACCTTTGCTGGGTGCAAGTGCGCTGCTGCTGTTAGGCTGATCAGTGATTGGTGGTGATCCTATGCCGTGCTTATGCAGTAGAGACTGTAGGTGTGGAGAATCTGATACATTCAGGCCTCTCTGAACGTACGCCACGTAATGACCACTGCGCATGGTACCCATGTGCTCCACAAACCCTAGCAGGGTGTACTGTGCACTTGTATCCATGGCCTGCATTGGATCACACTGTCTCAGATGCCATGATACTCATATGATACCACCAATGTAGCTGAATGCTCAATAACATGATGAAAATGCTGCTCTCAAAAGCCAGACCACATCAGCACAGGACAAAGTGCAATCTGCTGGAACAAAGTGTGTGTACTGCATTCCAGTGGCGCCAGGGACAGCGAGGAGGCTTGCAAGGAATTGAGTTTCCTACGTATTTTGCATGTGTGAAGGCTGGATGCATATGGTGACCCATGCTGCATTGCTGCTGCAAACATGTGAGTTTTAGGGGTACCTTGGGGTCACAGAAGGGGGTGAGGTCCAGGTGGAGGGGGAAGGGGACGGCCCCATCAATCTTGCTGAGGCGGCCGCGCATGTCCTGCTGGAAGCGCTTCACATGCACTGTCAGCAAGGGAGGACACCTGCACACCACAAAGGCTGTGTCAATACCACAACACACTTTCAGGTCGAGAGTCACAACACTGGGAAATTTTTGACAGTCGCAATGTATAGCATAGTTGGGCAAGAGATTTGAGTCGGCACTTGCTGACCGGGTTGCAATGCAATACAGCTATGCATGGGTCCAGCTGGTGTTTGCTTGACAATAGATCAGGAATACATGTGAGCAGATGTGAGACATGAGCAAAGGGATCAAGCTGATTGGCATGCAGGAAGTCTGCCACAAGCAAAATTATCACCACAAAGAGACAAAAGGTGGCAAAATTTTCCAGCATGACCCTACAAGCTGCACCCCGAAGTCTGACCTGTGAATGGAATAGCCCTTGACTGCTGACCGCTGCACATTCACCAGACCGCCTTTCTTGGGGGACCCCCCTTTGGGAGGCTTTGGGGGTGTGGTGGGCAGCTTTGAGGCTGACTCACTGATTTGTGAGGACGGCTCAGTTGCTTTTGAGGAAAGCTCAGCCTGTCCTGAGGATGCTTCTGGTGCTGATGTTGTCTCAAGTCCACCATCGACAGGGCCACCAGGTGACTCTGCTTGTTTGCTGTTTGCTGTGGCAGACCCAACAGGATCAGAAGCCTGATGGTCATCAGCCAAAGTAGCACAGCTGTCAGCAGAGGATGCCAAGCTATCATGGCCTGCAACATCAGGTGCCGGAGCCATGGCATCATTCGGCTCTGAGGCAGCATTCTCAGAAGCAGGAGAGCTTTCCTGGGCATTTGGAGGCAAACTGCCATCAGAATGACTGGCACGAGATGTGTCCTCCATACTTGGACCAGTGTCTGTTTCAGCTGTTGCGTCCATATCATGATTGGCTCCTTCTGCAGCCGTGGCATCTGAACCAGCGGTGTTGGCAGATGCCGCATCTGATCCTGCTGCAGCTGTGGTGCTTGTGTCGCCTGAGTCAGCCACAGCTGTGGAGGGTGCACCATCTGGCCCAGCTGCAGCTGTGGAGGAGTGAGATTCAGGGAGGCTGCTTATGCTGTGTCTGGAATCTTGCTGTGCTTCACCTGCCTCTGCCGCTGCTTCAGCATGGCTCTCTTTGGCTCCATTGCGCCAAGAGCCGCAGACAGACTCCATCAAGGTACCAAACTCAGTGCTGTCACGGCGCTCAGCAGCAGAAGAAGAGGGGGAGTTTGATGAGTCTGATGAAGAAGAACGCAGCATCTCACTGGGCGCAAAATCTGCTCTGCTTTCAGAGGGATGGTGTGAGGGGTCAACTGGGGAGGGGTACTCCCACCGCCCTGCAATAGATGCATGTATCCATTTCTCCTGGTGATATTCACTGTTTGAAATTCAAACAGTGACCAGTGATTCTTGATATACATGCCGGCATCATGCAAGTTATGGCCTGCAATTGCATTTTCTGTGAAATTTCCAGACTTGCAACCATACAGCAGTGATGCCTACTCTTGCACTCTCAAGGTAGCACCATGTCTCAAAGACAACCCTTCTTGACGCATAATGCAGGCCAGATACTAGCACACATCATCATCATCACACAGATGCAACATACGTGATGTCAGGCAGGCAGTGAAGCACCTTGGCCCTCCTCTGGTGGAAGCTGGCCAACGACCACCCAGGCAGTTGTGCCCTCTTCACTGCTCCTCAGCTTCAGCTTGAGACCCCCCTCGCACCAGGCACGGCTGCCGTCCAGCCCCTTCTGGGCCAGCAAGTCTGCTAGGCAGTCCATGAGCACCTGAGCCTGGGCCAACCGCACTTCCTCTTCATCATCTCCCACCTGTGCAGGGACACGGGAGGGGCATCTCAGCATGCTGGTTACTCACCAGCAAAGGCAAGACTGCAGCATGAACGAATAATATCAGGCTGATCAGATGCGCACTCCATGTAGTGTGCCAGCAGCAGGCAGGCAGGGTCAAGATTGTTGACATGAGCCCAGAGTTAGGATGCCAGACAATGAGCATGACGTCTGAAAGCTCTGAACATGTTGATGGCTTGTGTAGTCCGACCAGCCTTCTGTGTCACAGGCAAGTACTATGAAGCACGAAATCAAGCAGTGTTTGGATGCTACAGACACACAGCACGTTGACCGAATTTTGATGCCACATACAGGACAGGAAGCCCCTCATCATAGACCCACAAAACGTACTGTTGCTCATCACCTGTAGTTCAGCCTTTTTGAAAGCACAGTTGTGAAAGTAAGGGTACAGGCACAGAGTGGGCAGATGCTGATGATGTTGAGGGGTTGGATGGGGGGGGGGGGAGGGGATTAGTTACCTTGGGGGCAGGCACATCAGCAGTTGCCAGGTGGCGCACATTGGAGGCCAGCATGAGGGTGGCTTCCTCCTCATCCTGGGGTTGAATCTTGATCTGCATGCGGGTGGGCCGCCGCTGGTCAGGGGCTGTTGTCAGCAGCACAAAAGCCCCACCCAACCTTAGCGGCCTGCACCCCAGCAATAGTCAGCAGTGGCAAATTGATCAGTGAACAGACACAATTTGGCTGTTGACGTGCAAAGTTGGAAGGGGACAAGCCCAGACTGTGTGTCAAGATCCCTGAACAGATGAAGGGTGAAGGCCAACAGCTGTGCCAGCATGAGCCAATCAGATATGTGCCACATCAGTTTCCCATCTTCAGGACAGGTTGAGATGCTGTGATAGTGGCGCAAACAGAAAACTTGTGAGTCCTCTGGCACAGACTAAGGCACCTCTGCAGTGGCAGAGAAGCCAACTTGGTGCTGCTGGTTTGTCTTGACAGCATAGCACTGCAGCATTCATATGGCACAAGGCAACTGAGGTTGCTCAGCCAGATAGTGCTGCAGTCAGTCACCTTGAGCAATACGAATGCTGCAATGCTATGCTGTCAAGACAAAGCAGTACCTCAGCCACAGCTTGGGTGGGCTCATGCAGGTAGACCTAGCAGCTTCACGCAGAACACAGTAACCTGAAGCTTCACACTGGTGATTCATGTTGCCACTGTCAGGCACAGCAGTGACTGACAGATGCCCTTCTCAAGTCTTTTGCAGCGCAGCTGTGCCTTCCAGGATCCTGGATTTCCAGACAAAGCGCGCTGCAACAATGTTATTGAAACAAAGTCCAGTTGCTACTTGGGCTGTGGCTTTGGCCATTCACTATTGCAGTTGTCAGAGAAAGGCAGGGTCTAGGGGGTTTGGACTTGTGGTAATGGCAGAGTGAAAAGGCACCTGCAGAAGGGGGGGTCTCCATGGGATGTTCTGAAGACCTGGCCTCGCTGCTCCACACTGCCGGGTATAAGTGTCACCACAGGCTGCTCCTCTGCACACCCACGCACCCAGTTGACAGCATAGTGCAGAAGTACTGTACACAAAGGAACATATGCCAGATGAGCAGCAAGGGTATGTTGCTGACAGCTACTGCTCCTGCAAACAAGCGGTGTTGTGATGTCACAGGTTGTCACATGTTTCTGATTGGGATTTGTGTGGGAAACAGTTGGCAGGTACAATATGCCAGGGTGGTTTGGGATAGAAAAGAACATCTTGAAGCCAGCGCAAGAAGTGCATGAGCCACAATGCTGTGCGTATCCTGAAGTCCATTGCAAGATGTATATTGCAGCGACACAATGGCGTTGGTGGCCAACCTGAGAAGGATACAGTGCGACGAGTGGTGCGCTCAGCATCAGCCTCGTCACTCCCCATGCCAGGTGCAGGGGTGCAGGGCAGCTCCCCGTCTGTCCCTAAGGAGCTGCGTCTGAGCTGCTTCTTGGCCTGCTTCTCTCCAGGGCATTCCCAGCTGATGTGCTCCTGGTGGAAGAACTCATGCAGGCACGACTCAAGGCTGGCATCTCCACTCGCCCTGCCCTCCCTCT
>JAABUK010008465.1_pt1 | contig 14421 bp, 27 predicted proteins | sample 5559141 | NCBI WGS metagenome assembly JAABUK01 (sample SAMN10711869, study PRJNA513367) | rock metagenome | isolation source: Antarctica rocks | place: Antarctica: Victoria Land, Pudding Butte nord | collected 2016-01-03
CTCGGAGTGCTTGCCAATGGTCTCCTGAAATCGCTGCGGCAGCTGCGTCCAGTGCAGCTTAGAGTTCAGATGGTGCTGAATGTGGTACCTGCAGAAATTATGCCAGTCGTTTCCAGAAGGGATTTGCACAGCAGGTGGATCCCCATCTCAAGCATCACAAGCAGCACAAGCATCTCCTAAATCAGGCGCACCCATCATTGAAGGACTTCTGATTGTCCGCGGCGTTGATGCAGTTGTACGTCATTCTGTAGCTGTCGCGTGGCGCGCCGGCGTCAATGAACATGTGCTGACTCCTGCGGTGACAGTAGATGTTCGTTACGATAGTGTAGAGCATTGATCTGAGTGACGTGGCGGAGGCCACAGCCACGCACACATGCAGCCGCAGGCTAGCTCCCCGCAGGCGACGGGCTCCAGAGGCCCTCACCAGTTGCCAAACATCAGCGCGAAGCTGGAGATGAGGAAGGGCAGAAGGAACACCCAGGTGGTCGCCACATTATTGACCCTCCACAGCGCCGCCGTGGCTGCGCAATATGCCGCCTCCGCCAGCAGGCACCTGCCCGCTGCGCCGTACCGCCGCTTGCGGAGCGCATACAGCGGCAGCTCCACCCAGATCGCGACGCCGTGTCGCAGCCAGTACCTGGCGTCGAGCGGCAAAGCGCTCAGACGAGCTTGCCCTCGAAACAGCAGTGATAACGCAGTTGGCTCGGCCACATCCTCTGATACCCAGGTCGCAGCATCACTGTAAGGAAACACAAGTGGCACTTGGGACGCACCAGAGGAAGTGCAGGAAGTTGTCTCGCTGGTAGGGCTCCGTTGACGACAGGTCATGTGCGGAGGCGTTGCCCTCGACATGGTGCATAACGACGTGATGCAGGTTGTACAGCCCGCTGGGCAGGCCGAACAGCGGCGCCAGCACCAGCGAGGGGTACCAGTTGAGCCCTGTCCAGGATTGAGCAGCCGACAATCAGTCGGTATGCGCTGGGACGACTCTGAGTCACATGCAATGGCGCCGGCACGCGCCAGGTGATTTCATGCTGCTAGAGTTACGAGCCTGAATTCGCACGGCATGCACCAGGCACACGAGAAGATGGCTCCCACCTTGCTTGAAGAGCCGCCTGTGCTCCGTGCAGTGCAGCGCCAGCAGGAAGCGCTGGAGGTACAGCGCGAATGTGCCGGCCAGGTACGCCGCCCCCAGCAGGTGCGACCGCACGCCGAACGCATACAGCGCGGCCGCGCACGGCGCCGTGGTCAGCGATATGTTCAGCAGCAGCCACAGGATGGGCGCGTCCCGCTCATCCTCCAAAAGCGCCAGTAGACGTTCCGCCAGCCACGCCGGCGGGCTGAAGTAGTACTCCCGGCGCACCGCTGTGATGTCTGCCGCCGCCGCTGCCCGCGCCCACTCGCGCGGCGGCAGTTCGCGTTTCTGCAGGTCTGGTTTCATAGCAGTCAAACAGCTCCAAACGGCTAGCCGCTAGCGGCGCAGGACGGGCCGCACGCACTGTGGATCCGGTTTAAAGCAGCAATGCTGGTTGCACCAATGTCATAGCATCGTCGACACTGCTTCAAACCGTAATCAACACCCCGCAACGTGCGTTGAACGTGTTAAAGCTGTTCAGGATCGCTGACCGCGCGGCAACATTCAGGCAGAGTGTACTTAGAGCACAGTGGTCAGAGCAGCGCGATACAGATACCAGCGCAATGATATTATTATACAACTCGCTTCGAGAGATGGAGATACGGCGAATGGCGATCTGAGCTGAGCTGCACCTCGCTTTTCAGGCCAGACTCAAGGGTAGTGCCTGTCCTGGTGCTGTGGCGCTGATCAGGCGCATCATTTTCATGATCTGACACCGCATAGACATTTCACATATCCTCGGATCGCACCAGCTGCTCCTCGGCCGATCAAACCTGCCGACTCGCCTCGATCGTTTTAACCTCTTGCCCTCGACGTGGCTGCGCTTGGTGCGGTGGCAGCATGCACGCGACGCAAGGGCATAACCTATTGCGCGAAGCAGGTGGTGGGCCCAGTTCTACGTATTGCAGCCGCCCAGCCTGCACGAGGCGGCCCTTCACAGCTGCGCGTTTGCGGCACGGCTCGGCGTCATGCAGAAGCAAATCGCAACGGGCCAGCCAAATGCAGGTAGACTTTCGAACCGTGCTTTCAATGCTCCAATTATACAATGTGCTGATCCATGACCGTGCATACATCCTGACAAGGCTTGCCGCCAAGCGCAGCGCCGGACATGCACACTGGCAGCGGCACAGCCTCCGGGGCAGCAGGACGGCGGCGACGCCTCCAGCAGAACCGTCAGCGCCAGCAGCGGCAGCGACGGCGCCAACGGCACAGGCAAAGCCACAGCGTCGCAGGACGGCGAAGTGAGCTGCTTCGCAACCGGCATGGATGTCACATGCACGGTTTCATTCGACGAGAATGAGGCCCCAAAGGAGGAGAACCCGATCACCGGCAGCACCGAGCGGCCAGCTTCGGATGGTATCGAGTTGGTGGAGCAGCAACCGGTGCTGTCGACAGCGGCGCAGGTGCTCTCGGCTGCGCTGCTGGTTTCGCCGTTCTTCTTCTGGGGCACGTCCATGGTCGGCATGAAGGCAAGTTGTATCCTCCGTGTGACAGCGCATTCCCTGCTGCCACCTCCTGACCTTGTGCCTTGAATGCGTATGTGCTGAACGGGATGGGGACGAGATGTCAGGACGGCATCTGCACATTCTGCACTCCACTCAGCTTTGCTGCTGCCGTGGAAATGCCTGTCATCCCGTCACCATCTGAACATCGAATCAGCAAGCGCCTGCAACCTACAGGCAGCTCGCAGACACCTGCATCACGCCCTTCCGCGCAGATGCTGACGCCGCACACCAGCACGCTCTTTGTCAGCACCCGGCGCCTCGGCCTCGCTGAACTGGCCATGTGGCACCTCGAAATCAAACCTTAAAGCCTGCCGCGCCCTTTCGCATAGATGCTGGCGCCGCACACCAGCCCGCTCTTCGTCAGCGCCTGGCGGCTGGGGCCGGCGGGGCTACTATTGGTGGCGTGGGGCGCCGTCAAGGGCCGCCCGCAGCCGTCCGGCGCAATGGCCTGGCTGTCCATCCTGGCCTTTGGCTTCGTGGACGCCACGTGCTTCCAGGTGGGCGCCCGACACCCGCGGCGGTCTTACAGTCTTGATTTGTACCGGTAGACTATTACCACCGATGTTTGCCTCACGGGTTGTTTGGGAGGTGTGCAGTGCACGACAGGGCTCTCTGGCTGCGCCTCCTGTGCAGCCCCGGCAGGACACCTCTGTGAGAGCGCATCTCTGTGCATGTATGGCCACACGCATGACCACAAATAACGGAGTTGCTCGCCAGCTGCCGGCTGGCCTAGGCGCCATTTGCCTTGCCATTTCTGTTGTGGACCTCTGTCTTTCGATGCGATTACCTTTCCCTTCCCGCAGGGGTTCCTGGCGGAGGGCCTCACGCGGACGTCCGCGGGCCTCGGCAGCGTCATCATCGACTCACAGCCGCTGACGGTGGCGCTGCTGGCGTCGCTGCTCTTCGGCGAGCAGCTGTCCGCACTTGGCTATGCCGGGTGAATTGGATTCGTCATTTGCATCACTTGGATTTGATGTTGAACTGTCAATTGTCCGCGCTCGGCTGCGCCGGGTGGTTTGGAGCATCCACCTGGGTTGTGAACCTTCACTTGGGCTTTGGAGGTCGCGCGTACACAGCCTGTGAACAAATGCCAGAGTGTGACTCGCACCTTTTGAGACCCTCTGCACAGAATTCGGGGCGATACTGCCAGAATCTGACACACATCACCAACGTGTTCTCAACTTCCCAAGGCTGCTGGTGGGCGTCGCGGGACTGCTGCTATTGGAGGTGCCGCCGGCAACGCTGCAGGCTTTCGTCGATGGCCTGCGCAGAGGCTCTGTCGGTGTGTAATTGATCACACGATAGTCAGTACTATCTCTTATTTTTGGTTGATAAACTCAATTCTCCGCCCTTCAGCAAGTCTGCGGCGCGAACAATCTCAATGTCGAAAGCTGTGTGGCCGCGGACCTCACTTCGCACCACCCTCTTCCGGGTCTATTGTTCAATTATGTCTGGTGTGTCTGTCGCGACAAAAGCTGCTCCTGCGCCTTGTTCTGCTTAAGATTGGGACTTGTTCTTCCATGCTGTTTCATAGCAATACAGCATTATGTGCATTGCCATAGCCTTTCGGATGAGCTGCTCCCTAGCCGTATGGCGACTGATGCCTGTGTGCGGCTGCGCCACAGGGTGGGACTCGGTGTCTCTGCCGAGCAGCGGCAGCATATGGGACAGCGGCGAGTGGTGGATGCTGCTGGCGGCGCAGTCCATGGCCATCGGCACCGTAATGGTCCGCTGGGTCACCAAGTGAGACTTCTCGCCCTCAGATATCATAGAAAATCAGCACCATCTTGGTCCGCTGGGTCACCAATTCAAATGAGAGGTTTGCCCGTCAACCGTCTGTTTTGAGACAATCAAAAATGAAATCGTGTGAAACACTGTCATGGTCTGCCGGGTCACCGAGTGAGAGAGCTCCTTCCACCCCTCAAACATAGCGGCTTCGCCCTCACCGTGGTCAGCACGCGGAACAAGGCACAAAGTGCATAGTATGCTGCGCGCCATCCCTGCTGCTCATCAACACCCAGGCATGCTGCACGTTGCACGCAGGGCGAAGCTGCTCCGGTGCACTCGTGCCTGCACCCACTGGTCCAAAACCCTTGGGTTTCTGATTGCTGCAGGTACTGTGACCCGGTGATGGCGACGGGCTGGCACATGGTGCTGGGCAGCCTGCCGCTCGTCGCGCTGTCCGCCGTGCAGGAGGGCTCCGGCTTGGCGGAGCGTCTCACACAGCTCACAGGTGCCTCCTTGTGCACGAATCTTTGCATCAACTTTCAAGTTGAAAGCCGTCATGCAAACTTATGGTCCTCATCAGCCACCAGGCGTGCTGACCGTGCTCCAAAGAGCGGGGTGCATGTCGCTGCACAACTGGAGAACGGTCGCTGCTGAATATGTGTGATACATTGTGCCTGGAGATGATGTTTTTGCGGATGCATGCAGGCCTGGACGCGGCGATCCTGCTGTACATATCGGTACTGGGCAGCGCCGCCAGCTACGGTGAGCCTACGTTTGCCAGCCTGTGGTGTGGCCAGCTGCTGCATGGCATCAGAAGTGGGCACATGCAAAACTGGCACTGCGTGTGCCTGCACGCCGCTGATGTGCTGAGGGGTTTGGCTGAGGTTTTGGGGCTGAGTAGGTGTAATCCACCTTATTGCGCAGGCGTCTTCTTCTACAATGCCTCCCGCGGCAACCTGACGGCGCTGTCCAGCCTCACCTTCCTGACGCCCATGTTTGCGGCGCTCGCCGGCTACATTGTGCTCGGCGAGGTGCTGAGCCCCATCCAGCTGACGGGCGCAGGCGTCACGCTGGGCGCCGTCACGCTGCTCAACTCGAAGTCCAGCCAAGCAGAGAAAATTTAATTTTTTTCTGAGCGCGAAGATGGCTGGCTGCGGCGGCTCGCACTGTCACGACAGTTGCGTGCACGGCGAAGCGCTGACACGGCGAAACCCTGTCAGGGGTTTAGATCCTCATGTGGCGGCACAAACACCATCAGCTGCCGTCGATAGCTTGAGAGCGAAAAGCTTTGCAGTGGTTTTCCTGTGCACATGTGCTCCATTGGCTTGCACCATTACAGACTGTCCATTAGCAATCCGAGTTGAGGGAGAGCAGTGCTCTCCGATGCTTTCAATATGAAAGCAGTTCTGCCAATCGAGCAGCAATAATACAAGGAGAATCCACAGCGAGACAGTCTGTGCCTCTGCTCTATCCGCAGCGGAACAGTCTGTGCCTCTGCTCTACGGCGTCAAAAGGCGGCGTCCGTCAGCTCGTGTGACGATTGCGGTGTACCAAAAGGATTAGTTGATCCAAGAAAGCATCAGATGACGCCGCCACAGGCAGCGAAGTGTGCTTCTCAATACACAGCTGGCGCGCCGTCCTTCCGCGGGTCGCCCAGGCCCGTCAGCCGCGAGGGGTCGTCCGGGTCTGCGATGATTGCGCTGACACAGGCGCCCCACGGAAACTGCACGTCAGCAATCCGCAACTCAGTAATTGACACGACACGTCCGATCTTCGAACGGAGCCAGTCCACCGGTGCAGCGTCACCCGCCCTCGCGCCCGCATGACAGCATCTGAACAGATAGCGTTGAGCCCAGTCATAGAACAATTTGTGCCATTGCTTCGTGTTAAGAAAAGGATTTCACACCGTGGTGATGTTGTGGCCGCGCTGGCGCAGCAGCTGAAGCTCCTGCGGCGGGAAGCGCAGCAGCGTGCCGGCCGCCGTCCAGTCCTCCGCAAACAGGTTGTCCGGCAGCAGCTGGTGGTGGAAGCGCGGCCTTGATATGAGGTCGATGCCCTCGTCGCACTCTGCCAGTAGCCTGCAAGTGCAGCAGGTTTTGAGGGTGAGCGGGCGAGGACAGGCACTATTACAGTGCAACTGAAAGTCGCATGGACGGACGCCAGGCAACATCTGGCAACGCACCAGTGAATGTGTCCAGGTCATGGCGCACCGCAGGGGTGGTGTGAACTGAGAATATGAATCAAAGAAACCATTGCGCGCACCAGACGAGCGTCTGCAGCACCGCCGTCACGATGAACGGGCCTCAGGGCATTTGATGAAGTGATGCAATATAAACCAAGCACAAACTGCACGCACCGGACGAGCGTCTGCAGCACCGCCGATACGATCAGCGGGCCACCGCTGCCGCCGACGACTGCACGTAGCTTGCCGCGCTGCAGCACGATGATCGGCGACCTGCGGACGTCGCGCCATGGCACACAGGCGTGACCCAAAGCGACACAAAGTTGTGATCACAATGTTGTGACCAAAATGGCACACAAGTCGTGACCCGACCTCCTGGGGAGCTTTCCAGGGAGGGCACCGGCTCCAGGTTCTCTGCTGCACTGACTGCAGGTGCTTCATGACTGCGGGCATACAGTGGGGTACGCCTGGCACAGCCGCAGGACAGTCGCGGGGAGCGAGCTGGTGCAAACGCACATTGATGACAGCGGCTTCTTGCATGTAACATCTGGCAGTGTATCAAGATGGATGTTCAACTTGAATGCTATGTTCTCGCATGAGGCAAATGCAGGCTCACATGGATGACAGCGGCTTCTTGCCGGGCCGGATGAAGTTGGCCTCGGCCGGCGGCAGGTTGAAGACGTCGTGCTGGCCGGGCGTCGAGAAATCTATCGGGCAGGGCAGGGCACAGGTCACAGTTGTTGGGGTCAGAACCACGTGGGCATGCACATGGGCAGCCGCACCCCAAATCTTGCGCATCAAACATCGGGCATTGACATGCTGCTGGGCGTCAGCAGCACACCTGCCATCTCGTTGTTCAGCAGGATGCCCGTCGACGGCGATATCACCTTCGAGCCGTATGGCGTGTTGATCTGCACGAACACTGCATGTCTGTGCTGCCGCCGAAACCTCCATCGCGAGAACTTCTTCGTCACAAAGATCCCGAGTGTGAAACAACACAACGGACAATTACCGTCGTCGTCATCGCCACGGCCATGCCGTTGCCGCCGACGATGCTGAAGTGGCAAGTGCCGTGGTCCTGCGGCGGCGCCCGCAGCACGTTCCATTGCCCGCCGTAGTTCTCCGGCGGCTGCGTCCTGTCGTCCTGGATGTCCGACCTCCGGACGGAAGTACCAGATTCGGCCGTCAGCATCAAACACGCTGGTCTGTCTGTCACCTGGCCTGCGGTCTCCGCGTCGTTACGCAGCCAGGGGCACATGCGCGGCTGCGATTCAGTCAATTGGCGGCTGGCTGGCCATGGCTGAGGAGCTGGAGACTTTGAATAGACAAACTTGTCAGGCTTGACAGAATGTCTTCTGAAGCAGCACTGCGCCGAGGCTTCTTCAATCACACAACTTTGGATCCCTGGAACCCACCGGAGGCCGTCGGCGTACTTGCGCGACAGAATGTCGTCCAGCAGCGCGTTCTGTTTGGTGACGTTGACGAAGGGGTTGCCCGGGTCGGGGCCCGGGTCGCCCAGATTCATCCGCAGCGCAAAGGCGTGCTTCATCGCCTGCAACAGGGCAGCAGTTTTTGCTTCAATTTGCTCAAAAGTTCGCAGCTGGCACAGAACTTTTCCGCAGCGCAGAGGCGTGCTTCATTGCCTGCTGCAGAAAGGTGTATTGACTCGACGAAGGAGTTGCAGCAGCAGGGACTGCAAGCCTCAAACCGGGAGTGTCAGCTCACAACTACCCAGTCAGCGCTGAGCAGCATAGCACGGCACGCCAATGGAGCTAGCAAAGTGGCGGGGATGCAAAACAACACATCAAAGAACTAGCACCCCCATCTCACATAACATCTGCAGTTCCTGCTGATTGTGCGAATGTGCCTGGTCTCTAGCACTAACAGTAGTGTTCAACGATCTGAGTGAACTAGTGTGGTTGATTAAATCAAGTCCTGGCTTTTCCAGATGCTTGCTTGCCCACCTCCACAAATCGGTGCGTGCCGAGGGTGCCCGCCGCCGTCAGCCGCAGCGGGAAGCCGCTGAGGATGTGCAGCGCCGCCACGATCACGGCTGCCGATGACGGGGGCGGCGGGAAGATCAACTGCGGCAAGAGCCAGAACTACACGAGTCAGAAAGGCTGCTGGGTGGCAGCGCTTGCATCGGCAATCGGGCAATGCCAACCGCCTCGTTGCTGACAGCGACGCAGTTCATGTCGCAGTGCTTGCACGCTCAGCTGAGGTTGCCGGCAGCAATGCCCGTGCTGAGACGGCCGCGCGCCACCTCTCCTGACCGGGTCTTTACACTTCACATTTTGCCCGAATGATTGTAAAGCGCCCTAAAACTTCCCAAGCGCACCTCCACACCATAGACGTGCGCCCGCATAGCAGGCTTTATTTGCGGCTGCGCCCGTGCCAGATCCTCAGCCGTCACCAGGCCACCCGCCGCCTGAATGTCCGCAGCCAGCTTTCGTCCCAGCTTGCTGGTGTGCATGACGTCTGCGCCGTGCTTGGCCGCTGCCGGCAAAACAAGCGGAGCGTGAGGCAGGAAAGTTGCGGGCGCATGTTTGGCATGAGAAAAGCATGATTGCAGATCAAACAGATCCGCTCGTGGCGACTGGTGAGCAGCTGTGGCCGACATCAGGGCACCTTCTTGCTCCTGCCTGGCCGCAACACCGCCTGCCAACTTGCAGCAGACTTGGTAGGCGCCTCTGAATGCGCAATGGGCCACGGGTTCTTTCTGCAGGTCGTCTTTTCACCCAAATGCGCTCACCTGCTTTGAGCAATTCCGCCAGCTTTGGTCGGCGGCAGCAGGTTTCGTTCACACGCGGAGGCCGCCAGGCGCCACCATCCCGTATCAAAAACGCCTCCCGCAGCAGCGGGTCTGCCAGCATCGACTGCAGCGTTATGTTTGCCGAAAGTCCTGCCACGATGTACCTGCAAGCACTCTGACACCTGTGGATCTTTGCTCGAAACGAACATGCAGCAGCTTGTCGAAACAGCATCCAAGCTGAAATGGCCATTCAAAAGTCATGCAAGTCAAATGCGATTGATCACTCTCATGTCATTGTGCAGTCCTGCAAACCGGCAGCTGGACAGCAGACGTGCACGGACGTGCCACAGCGCTGCCATGCGAGTGCCACACAGCGGCACCACCCAACTGGGAGGTCAGTGTTGTCAGCAAGGAGCGGACTGTGCGAAACTCACGGGTGCGCCGGGAAGCCGTGCTGTGCAAAGGGGATGACGGGCTCAAAGAGCTCCGCCCAGGGCAGTGAGCCGTGCCGCCGGTGCAGCGCCTCCAGGCCGCGCAGCTCCAGCGGCACCGCCACCGCCAGGCCGCCCGTTACAGCCAGCGATGCATTGCCTGCAGCATTGCACGCCAGAAGTCGACGCCGCATTCCGTCAACATGAGCAGCAATGTCCCAGGCAGCTCTGTGGCAAGGCAGCTCTGTGGCAAGGCAGCTCTGTGCCAATTACAAAATGCTGATCCTCAAAACCATGCTCAGGCATGCAGTTTGTGGACAGTGTATCAAGCATGGCATGAGGATGGATTCGAAAGAGCACAGAAGAGTTCTTAACGTGTTACCCTTGTACATCTTTTCTGTGGCGCCAGTCGGCGCATACTCCCGAGCATCAATGACCTCGGCGGTGCCATCTTTTGTCAGGACGGTAATGAACCCGCCGCCGCCGATGCCGCTGGCCATGGGGTTGAACACCCCCTCGCACAGCGCGGTCGTAACGGTGGCATCTGCCGCATTGCCGCCGCGCTTCAGGATGTCCACACCTGTGCAGACAGCGCATCACACTGCATGAGGACGGCATTGCATGCGTGAGCTCGATTGCAAGTGCACAGCAGAGGACGTGCCAAACAACAGCTTCTGGGCTGCTGGCAATGCAGCATGTTCCAGGATGCGCCAGCGTATCACTGCTGCTCACCCATCTCGCTGCAGCGACCGTGGTCGGCGGACACCGCTCCGTGCTTCCCCTTTGCAAGCCGCGGCCTGTGCTGCCAGTCATACTCTGGAATGCCTGCGCCGAAAACTACATCATTTCAAAGCATGCTGAACAGATGGCGCAGACGGACCAACAGGGTGACAATCACTTGCATGAATGCAGATGGCAGGGTGACATGTTCCGTGCAAATCAGCCTCAGCAAGAGAATACGTGTGCACCCTTGACCGGCACATGCCAGGAGCCGGGGTGGCCCTCTGGGAGGCTGGCGGCATCGGGCCGGGCAGGAGTGAGCACTACGGCGGCAAAGGCGGCGGTGAGGGCGAGTGCGGCGAAGGCGGTGAGGCCCACAACCACCCCTATGCCTGCAGCATCAGCTCACTGGGGTGACGTTGGGATGGCGTTCACCCGCGCTGAGGTCATTGTCGCGCACAGAGGTCATTGTTGTGCACATGCGGCAGTGTGCACGTCAGAAAACGTTGAAAGGCAGCGTTTGCTGCTGGCCTTGCCTGGCCACACGCTCGGCTTCCCTGCATCGCTTTGCCAAGTCCCTGCATGGGCGGTCGCTGCCGCCGTGCTTCGCCTGCATGGCCACGGAGGTCTCGCTAAGCGCGTCGATGGTGGGTTGCGTAACGTAATCGAGTTTGATTCATCGATATGCAGCAAGTCACCTGACGGCTCCTGATGGGGCCAGGAGAGGGTTGTCTGGGCTGCTCTCGATGTCCGCATCCATATCGTTGTCTGGCATCCCTTTCGCAGGCGGAGGTGGCTCAGCAACCCCCATGACGCATTCAAGATTCCATTTATGAGTCGCAGGTACGCTGTGAGGCTCACAGATTAAGTACTGGGCCATGTTCAAAACTATTAAGTTAATAACAGAAGTTGATAAGTATGTTATTATATACTAAAATTAACCTGCTTGTCTCGAAACACACCGCAAAAAGTCGCAAAAAGTCCAACGAGTCTGCTGCCAAAGTCAGATGCAAAAAGGCTAAAAAAATTCAGGAGTTCATTATCTGACGGAAGAATAACTCCACGTCCACTTGCTCTTCCGCTTTGGCCGGCGCGAGATCTGTGACTGTGGCTGCTTGCGATGTTGGCTGCACCTCTTGGCTGCCGAACACCGCCATGCTGCTGGCACTGGACAGATCGTAGTGCGTCAGCACATCCAGAGCTGCCAGCGGCAACGCCCCCCCAACCAGGTCTGCTGCTGTGAACTCTGCCAGCGCCCGCGCCACCTCCTCAGCTGCCTCGTCAATGTTCTCGACGCCATCCGGCCTGCTCGCCGTCGGGTCTGGTGAAATGCGAGTTGACCGAATGCAAAGGGCGGCCGTTTCTGCCACCTGCAGCCGGTGTGCCTGTGGACCCCTGGAGATGCACCTGATACACTCCTGCCGGCCATGCTGCTGCGTCTGCCTGTGCAAATAAGCCAATAACGCAATAAGCTCTGCAATCTGAGCCATGCCTGCTTTCCGGCCACTGTTCAAAAGTCCTGCAGGAAGGTTAATAACCGAACATATGTTATTAATAAGCAGGTTCTGAACATTGTCCATGTTATTAAGTGTTATTAACGTGTTATTAACATAGGGTGTTACTAACTACTTAGTTAATCTGCCCACGCTGGGAGCACCCGTGCTTGACAGCCTACTGCAATATCAGCCGTGACACGAGCGTAGCAGCTAGGCGCAGCAGTCCTGGGCCGAGCTACGCTGCGCTGGCAGACAGTCGAGCTGCTTCCGGGGCGAGGTTGTGACTAGCACTTTGCGATCGTCCAGCGCGCAGGAGCTGTGCTTTCAGCTGCAGCTGCTCGCAGAGCCGTCAGAGCGATGTACAGAAGCCTGATTCACGGCCCGTTGCCTGTTTCGAGCTCGCCGATTCTTACGGCAAGTTTCCTGCAATCGTGAGTCGAGAGGCCTCCTGCAGCCGGTATTTCTGCTTTTCTGGACCTGCTTAACCCGCTGCAGCAGCGTCTGGCTTACAGCATCTGCTTCAAGCTGCACGTGCACAAGACTGTCGGTAGCAGCAGCAGTTAAGCTGGGTGCCCACCCTGTAGCGAATCGATTGGGCAAAAGCCCGTTGTAGTATCGATCGGCAGTACCGTTTACGAAGGGGCACTTGCAGTTCTGCCTGCAGCAAACCTGATAAAACTTGGCTCACGTTCGCTTTGCGACGTGCATTTGTTCATACTCGAGCAGCAACATACTCGAGCAGCAATGGCAGGTCCAACACGCAAGAGCTCACCACTACATGCTCAACTCCTGGAGCGCTGCCATGCATTCCAATTGAATATGATACAGCCCCTTCTCCCCGCCGTAGTGCCATGTACTCACCATGTACATGCACATGTACATGTCATGCACATGTACATGTGTCAATCCTTGTACTTCTCCATGAAGCTAGAGTGGAAATCGCTCAGGTCTTGCGCTACCATCTGGATGTCGTCCTCTGATGGGAGGATGGTGGTGCGGAAGTGGTAGGTGCCGTCAACCTGCTTGAAGCCACTGCCGGGGACGGTCACGATACCCTGCCGCAAGACGAAGCTTGTATGAGACAATATGGTCTTGCAAACAGCGGGTTGATAAGCTGCCACGCAGTACAGCAGTGTTTGATGCAAGTTTAATCAGATGCAATGCTGTGCACTTTGATTGGCAGCTCGAATAGGGCGAGTCACCTTCTCCTGCAAGAGGGCGCGGCAGTACAGGAAATCCGGACTCTTGCCCTCCTTCTTGGCCGCCTCCACCGCCTTCTGGGGCAGGTGCAGCTGCGGGAACACGTACAGCGCGCCTGCACAAAGGCACGGCAAGTGTGACTGGTGGATGAGCATGTGAAGGCCAACAAGCGCTCAACATTGGCAGGGGGACTGCTCGGGTGCCACACTGAGGACACTCGGCAGAGGGAGGCACGACCGAGGGCACTGCTGCAGATGCACATAGGAGTAACAGTGTGATGTTTCACGTACCTTCGGTGGGGGCGCAGGTGACGCCTTCCAGCTTGTTGAGGCCGTCCACCATGATGACGGCGCGCCGCTTGAGGCTCTCCAGCGTGCTGTCCCGCTCCTCCTTGTACTGCTCGTACGACTCATCGCCGGGCTGCATTGAGCTCATGAGATTGATCACACGAAAAAAATAGATCGCAATGGAACGTGATGCAGTGAAGTATTGACGCCCAGCATCAGCACGACATGCCACCCGTAGAGGGCTGCCAGCAGAGACACAGCTGCAACTTCCAGCGCGGTCAACCCGCCAGAGTGTTGATGCAGCGTGGCACAGGCTGTACGTGAGGCCGGAATGCTCTGGCAGGGTATGCATGTCTCCTGGCAGCACTGCACCATGATCCATTAGGGGGGAACAGAGCAGAGGGGCTGTTTCGGCAGCGTTCTGCAGGGGAGATTCCGCCGACGCACCTGGGGCGGCTTCATGACGAGGGACATGATGATCTGGCCGCCCACGTTGGAGCACAGGTTGATGGACGCGCCCTTGTACAGCTGCGCCTGCACCTCGTCGCTGAAGTTGACGATCTCGAAGTACCTATGGGCGCCAGCAGCAGGAAGCCGATCAGGTGACATCCGAATTGCATTGGTGGGGCGGGCCTGCCGTTGCTGCCCCACATGAGAACAGGGACTGGAGGCAGGCTTCATGGCCTTCAGAATGAACGATTAGACACGTGCCAAAGGACCAGAGGCTGGCTCAGTGACACCATTACAGGTCGAAAAGCAGCTGCATGCACGGCAGCAATCTGCAGCGGGACTTGCACCAGGACGGCGCTGGAGCCAGGGCAAGACTGTGCTGCACCCGCCCAGAGGCCGCACTCGCCGAAGAAGCCCCTTGGGGGTAATTTTCACGAGGGCTCAGCCAGCCACATGACGCAGACTCAGGATAAACAGTTTCTCCATGGTTAGGGTTTAGGGTTTGTGAAGATTGTGCGAAATAACCACAGGAGAC
>JAABUK010008466.1_pt1 | contig 14420 bp, 11 predicted proteins | sample 5559141 | NCBI WGS metagenome assembly JAABUK01 (sample SAMN10711869, study PRJNA513367) | rock metagenome | isolation source: Antarctica rocks | place: Antarctica: Victoria Land, Pudding Butte nord | collected 2016-01-03
CAGGCATGATGATATCATCCTGGTATCCCGAGGAAATAACGGTAACATTAATTGCATAGGTCAATTTAAACAATTTTTATTTTACGTAACATTATTCATTTTTCAGGCGTAGGTAAGGAGTTCTGAACTTATGGGAAGAGCATTCCATACAAAAGCCCACAAGCATAACGACAAGCATGGCGGGAACCCATTTCCGCAGGCGGATCCTAATAGCATTTTGCATTTCTTGAAGATATATATTTTCGCTTATTCCGGTTAGCACTGCTTAATTGTGGGTAGTTGTTAACTGAATATTTCGCTGATAGGCATTGTCGGTCTGGCTAGGACAATTCTATTGAAAATTAAAGATCCATATTGTTGCGTCTGACTGGACAGATGCCATTAATTTTCTTCTAATGAAAGCTATTCATAAACTCAAAATTTCGTCCGTCCCAATTGTCTACAGCCGGTGGGCGCATTATGTAAAGTATAGCTCTTGGGCGATTGTAAATTTTCAGTTTTCATTGAGGTCGTGCAATTACCTACTGATGTCTTAATTATTCTTATCGTGTCATCAATTATTTCAGGCATTTGTGTCCTGTAGACGTTTGAATATAATGAAATTTGAAACGGCTGTGAGCATTTATCGCATCACCGCCAATGAAAATCATTATGCCATCGAAAAAGATGGCTGCATCATCGCGGACCGTGTCTGCGTTGGAGAATGGAAACCGACCAGCGGCGCCACTGCCTAAAAGGGTGATCGACCATCTCGGTGAACGCATCGAAAATTTTATTATTACTAAACCGTGACCTGAGCGGATTGCCCGTATGCTTAAATTTGCAGATAAATAATTGAGTTAATAATGAAGAAAATAGGATTTTTATCATTCGGCCATTGGTCTGACAATTCCGCCTACCAAACCCGCTCCGCAGGAGATACCTTGCTGCAGTCAATTGATCTGGCTGTAGCCGCGGAAGAAATAGGGCTGGATGGTGCTTACTTCCGGGTTCATCATTTTGCGCGGCAATTGGCGTCACCATTTCCTCTGCTATCGGCTGTTGGTGCAAAGACCAGTAAAATAGAGATTGGGACCGGTGTAATTGACATGCGCTATGAAAACCCGCTATATATGGTTGAAGATGCCGGCGCTACTGACCTGATCTCGGGTGGGCGTTTACAATTAGGCATCAGCCGTGGTTCGCCGGAGCAAGTGATTGAGGGTTGGCGGTATTTCGGCTATGAACCTGCTGAGGGAGAAACCGATGCAGATATGGGACGACAAAAGGCTTTGGAATTTTTAGATAAATTAAAAGGGGCCGGATTTGCACAGCCTAACCCTTATCCGATGTTCCCTAATCCGCCAGGTTTGTTACGTCTGGAGCCGCATTCAGCCGGATTGCGGGAACGCATCTGGTGGGGAGCAGCTTCCAATGCAACTGCGGTTTGGGCGGCCGAAAATGGAATGAGCCTGCAAAGTTCTACCTTGAAATTTGACGAAAGCGGCAAACCTTTCCATATCCAGCAGGCGGAGCAGATTAGGTTGTATAAAGACGCCTGGAAAAAAGCCGGGCACCGGAGGGAGCCGCGAGTTTCGGTAAGCCGCTCCATTTTTGCACTGGTAACTGAGCAGGACAGGTATTACTTTGGACAGCAAGGAAAAGGTGCGGATAGCTTTGGTTACATTGAAGCTGATAAACGGGCGGTTTTCGGAAAGAGCTATGCAGCCGAACCCGATCAGCTCATCAAAGAATTGGCCCAGGACGAAGCGATAAAAGAAGCGGATACGTTGCTCTTGACCATACCAAATACTTTGGGCGTTGATTATAATATCCATTTGCTATCTGCTATTCTGGAGCATGTTGCCCCCGCGCTAGGTTGGCGATAAATAAGTTTAACACCATCAATTCCAATTTTAAAAAATAGAAAAGGACGATGTAAAATCGGCCTACGAAGTACAGCGACGCGAATGAGTATCTGCCAATGATGTTTATTCCAGTCAGGAAGAAATGCAACGCTTGGTTATCAATTCTTTTTACAGCCAGTTTGAAAAAGAACCGGACGATGGCGACATTACTCTTCTGTATGAAGTTGACCTAGGTGCTAACATGAAAGTAACTAATTTTTTTTCTTCCAAGTATATTATGGATTAAGGTCAGTATTGCTAATCTGTAATCACTTTTCATTGTTCTCTCCAAAAGACCAAATAGTTAAGTAATTTTTACCCCTGAAATCAGTGCTAAAAATTGATTTAAGGGTTCGACTGAAGCAACATCCCGGGTACGCACAAGTTCCAGATGGCTGACAATCAGCAATCTGGAACCTTTTTAACTATGGATTTATTCGGTAATAACTATTGTGCTTGCTGCCCATTACAACAAAGAGAACTTCGATGATTGGTTGTCAACTTAAAGTCTTGGGTCAACATCTTCACTTTCTAATGCTAATATTCCAAAAACGCTTTCATGTATTCTCCTTAGCGGTTCCTTTCTTACAAACCGTTCAAGTCCTTCAACTCCTAAAGCAAACTCTCTAATCGCTAAAGATTGTTTTCTTGAAAGTGCTCTGTTTTTTAGTCTTTCAATGTTTTCAGGAAGATCATATTCCGGACCGTAAATTATTCTGAGATATTCATGTCCTCTGCATTTAATCGCGGGCTGTAAAAGTCCGTCTTGTCCTTCCGTGATAAAGTTAAAGGGTTTTATTACTATTCCTTCACCTCCTTTTGCCGTCAGATCGATCCACCAGTTTATCGCATCATTGTAACTGTCTTGATTCATTAGATTTACAATTTTGTAAGGTGTAGCACTGAATAATTCACTGTCACCCATGCATATTTCAGCAATATTTTCCATATGCCATTCATTTGTTTTGTCAACATGAACATGTCCTTCTGTGGCTAAAATATGAAATGGCGCTAATTTATAGTCGTCAATGGAATTGACAGGCCAGCAGTAATGCTGATAAGCTTTTACAAATTTTGAAATAGCATTGTTTTTTATTGCAAACTTCTCCAAAGCTGGAAAAGCATCTTTAATTCCTCTGTCAACAGCCATCTGTAAGGCTTTTTCTACTTCGGGCAGTGCGGCTCCGGCAGCTGCGCCAACCGCAGCATACTGCTCCTTTAACAATGCTTGTGCCTTTGATGACCAGGGCATTAATTCAGCATCTAAACATAACCATTCGGTCTCGAACTTTTCCCAAAAATTGGTTTTAGTCAAACATTGATGTACACGACCAATAAATTCTTTTTCAATTTCTGAGTCATTGAAGAAGTTCCTTCCCGTTCGTGTATAACAAATTCCTATTCCTTCATTCCGAACACCAAATCGTTTGACAGCAGTTTCTTCATTTTTGCAGATCACCAGAACAGCTCTTGATCCCATATGTTTTTCTTCGCAAATAACTTTTTCAATGCCATTTTTTTTATAGTAGTTTAAAGCTTGCGCAGGATGCTCCAAATATTCAGGCAAATCGCTGGTTCCGCAAGGAGACATGGTGGGAGGAAGATAAATTAACCATTTCGGATTGATTGCGAAACGGCTCATTATTTCCAAAGCTGCAATTGAATTTTCTTCCCGAATAGTTATATTATTTCTTAATCTTGTCTGAACGATTCGTTTGCCAGTAACGTCTTCAATGCTCAATAAATCGTCATATTCATGTTGCGAGCTTAATTTATTTTGAGTTTCATCAGGATTAATTGGTCTTACAGGTTCGCTATAAACCATTTTTGATTTAACCGAAACCAATTCTTCTTCTGGATAACGCAACGCGGTAAGTTTACCGCCAAACACACACCCGGTGTCAATGTCTATTGTTTTGTTGAGCCATTCTACTTCTGGAACCGGAGTATGCCCATACACTACTTTAGCTTTGCCTCTATATTCTTTTGCCCAATTGTAACGAACAGGCAAGCCAAATTCATCCGTTTCACCGGTGGTTTCCCCATACATACTAAATGAACGTACTGCCCCTGAGCCACGTCCCTGCATTTCTTCTTTAAGTCCGGCATGGGCTACTACCAATTTTCCATTGTCAAAAACATAATGGCTGGTCAATCCGTAAAGGAATCTTTCAACTTTGGATTGAAATTGTGCCGTTTCTGTTTGCAGTTGTTCAACCGTGTTTTCCAATCCATGTTTTAATTGAACAGTTTTTCCGTTGAGAAATTTTTGAAGCTTCAAATCATGATTTCCGGGAACACAATAGGCGGCACCTGAATTAACCATACTCATTACCAAACGTAAAACCCCAGGTGAATTGGGACCGCGGTCCACCAGATCCCCTAAAAAAATAGCTTTTCTGGTTTCAGGTGCAATAATATTAAAACCAAAATTATTATCGTGTTCGTCAACTCGATTTACAGCATAACCTAACTTCATTAACAACTCTATCAATTCTTCAAAACATCCGTGGACATCACCAATTATATCAAATGGTCCTGTCTCATCCTTTTTGTCGTTATATAATTTTTCTCGTTTTATTTCAAATACCGATGCTACTTCTTCAACTGACTTTAATACATAAATATGTCTAAATCCTTCATCTTTCAAACCACGAATTGATTTTCTTAACTGTTGTATTTGATGGCGAATAACATAGCTACTGAAATTTCGATCAAGTCTGTCTTTATTTCTTTCTTCACATATTTTCTCGGGTAGATCCAAAACTATCGCGACAGGCAAACAGTGATATGCTCTACTTAATTCGATAAGCCCTTTTCGAGACTCTTTCTGAACATTTGTTGCATCTATAACGGTCAGCAATCCATTTTTTAATCGTTTGCCGGCGATATAGTATAGTACGTCAAAAGCTTCATTCGTTGCCGATTGGTTGTTTTCATCATTCGATACCAAAGCCCGACATTCATCAGAAGACAATGTTTCCGTTCTCTTAAAATGTTTTCGGGCGAAGCTGCTCTTTCCTGATCCCGAGGCCCCAATTAAAACAATAAGCGATAATTCGGGTACTTTAATTTCCATATTTGAATATTGCCATTTGTGAAGGAGCTCCTATATTTTCCACTTCGTCTCCAATAGGAAAAATCTCAACATTATAATTAAACTTTTCTCCAATTTGGGTTGACCATTCCCAAAACTCTTTTCTAGTCCATTCAAAACGGTGATCGTCATGTCTCATATCTTCAGCGTCCAGAGTCTCCCACATCACGTTAAACTCCTTATTTGGCGTTGTTAATACTATAACCTTGGGTTTTGCAAATTCAAACAACACTCTTTCAAATGCTTTTAGCCGGTTCAAATCCAGGTGTTCAATAACTTCAACAACTGCAGCTGCATCAAAGCCTTCCAGGCGCTGATCTTTGTATGTTAATGAGCCTTGAAATATATTAATTCTCTCCTTCTGTTTTGGGGACATCTCATCAAAATGCAATCGCTCTTTAGCTTTTATTAATTCACCATAAGAAACATCCATTCCGGCAATTGCTGAAAACTGTTTTTGTTTGATTAACTGCCTTAATAATTTTCCTTCACCACAACCTAGGTCTAAAACTCTTACGGCTCCCGATTCAGTAATTTTTTCGGCAACGAGTTTTATTCTTTTGTCGTGTAAAGTTTCTTTGCGTTTTTGAGTTTGGGATTTCTCGGCTAGTTCATCATTCAAGTCGTCAATTGTTTCTCCCTCACTTAATCTTTCGATTGCCTGTCTTGATAATGAATTCAGGTTTACCAGGTATCTTCTGATTATTTGTTCTCTTTCAGGATGTTCTTTAAGCCAGCCTTCACCTTTTTGCAAGAGCTTTTCAATTTCATGTTGATTTACAAAATAGTGCTTGTCATTATCCAAAGTCGGAATCAGCACATAAAGATGGGAAAGCAATTCTTTGGTTGTAATTGTATGCCTTAATATAAGTGAATAGTATTTACTGTCGCCCCATTCCGGAAATTTCTCGTCCAATTGATGTCTAGTTAATTCGACCTGATACCCCAGAGGTTCGAAAAATTTCCGAATCAAAGTTTCACCACCCTTGGAGGCGGGAATTACGGAAATAGTCACTTCAAAAGGAAGCTTAGCATCAACCAATTCTGGCTTGTCTTTGCATTTTCCGTTCATTGCCGATGAGAAAGCTTTTGATAAGGCAACACTCATAAAAGATGACGCTACATAAGGTCTGTCATTTACATAATGGCCAAGTGCAAAGCTGTCACCATCCAGGTTTCTTGCACCCCGAACCATATCTATAGGGTCTATGTCAAGCAATAGACTTATAGTTGTTCTATCTTCACTTTTCTCGGGGTAAAATACATGCGCTTTCCCAACCGCCAATTCCAGGGTTTGAAATTTGTCTGGATGTTTATGAAGCAAATAACCTAAGTCGGTTGCTGGTTTATGTGTCGTTGTAATATTAATAATCATTTCGTTTGCGTGAGTATTATATCGTGCCATTACGAATTTAAGTTCTTTTCCTTGTATAATGAGAGCCCATGTGCTGCAGCAACCAAAAAAGTGTATTGATACTCTAAGCTGTATTAAGTTTGCATTTGATCCCACAAACGAGTATTGCAGATCTATGTATCGAGAGTGATTCCTATCAAATAGCAAATGTTATATGAATTCATTAGAAACAGGAAAAACGAATCGCCAAGCGATACCGTGTCGAATCACCTATTATAAATTATTTAATGCGCCTGATTAACGCAAAATGTGCGAGTCTAAATCGCGTAAGCCTTGTTGGATGTATTTGTAGGTATAAAAATTGGCCCGCAACACCAAGCGCCACAAATACTTATACACTTACAGTAACCGATCAAAACTGTTGTACAGCCACTTCCTCAGCATCGGTAAATGTTGTTGCCAGGAAAACCTATGATATCTCCTTCAGCTATTAGCCGATTTAATTTGTTTACAATGGATGTTATCTGGTGCACTGAAAGCAAATCACGCAATTTTTATGTCGGCAATAAGCAGAAGAAATGGGCAAAGGGGTTCAATTGAAGCCCCATCCCGGGTACTGTTAAGCCTTAATTTGTTGGAGACAACTTGTTAAGGCTTTTATGTTTTTAATTATAGCAGCTCCCGCAAAACGGGATCTCTTTGATTTCGATGGATAAGCTACGCGATAAATTTCCGCCATTCGTTCGGAAATATGTCGTTCTGATAATAAATACGCGACAACGTCTTTAAGAAGTCAAAGCCTGCTTTATGGGTTCTGTCATAGTATGTATCAATAGACTTTTCCATCAATAGTTTCTTAAAGTCTTCAATATCTTTAGGAAGCTTAATGCTTGATTCAATATACATATAATCATTCATATTTTTTTCAAACATTAATAATTCAAAGTCAACTGTTGGATCTTGTAAGTTGGGGTAAGAGGTTTGTAGGTCAACAATCGAAGAAAATCGTTCTCTGGCATTTTTATATAACTGTTTATTTTTTGTAATTACTAATAATTCGTATAAGATCATTAAAAGCATAGAAGATGAATCGGCATAATCAAAGGGTCGCTCACCTGACGCTGTGAATTCAATAAGTGCTTGAATATTATTGTTTAGTTCTGGTAAGCGTTTTCGTTGAGAATGTATTAACCCGATGTAATCTATGATTGATACATTATAATTATACAGTAATATTTCATCTTGTTTCATTAGCGTTTTGATGTTACAAAATCTGAAAAAATTGGCATTGATTATCAATCATTTATACAAAATAATTATTTAAAATAATTTCAAATCGTTTCACTACTTAAATCTTATGAAATGCACTCTAGATAAGGCTTTCAAAGGATTTCAACTTTCAACATCAAAACGCTAATGATCTTGTTTAGTTAATCTTTCACATCCTAAAACAAATAGTGAAGTAATGAGGATAGGAATTGAATGACTATCGATGATTGGTCTTGCACAGCCATCGTTCTGTTACATTATTTTGAAGAGCAAAAACTTGTGAAAAAATTCTAATCTTTCTTTTTTAAATTTACTTTGTTGTTAAAATGGGGCCACACAGCTCTTGATTGAAAGTAATTTATGAGGTGGCTTATATAATTCATCGCGCGCAGAGGATAACCAATTGCTTCAAATGGCCCCCCGTTTTCAGCGCATAAACCATCCAATAAGGATGCAGCATTAATTCAAATAATACGAGAGGGTTTAATTTAATTGTGATGTCTTTTCCACCAGCAATTATGCCATCTTCAAATAAAATTCCAGATTCAGAAAGTTGAATATAATCGTCTTCAAGTTCGTTTAATTGAAATCTTAAAGTTCGCTGTTCTATTATTTTGTTTACTAGCTTTTTACACAGCAAAATTTCAGAATCATTACTTTCAGAATTGGTAGCTAAAGTTATGTAGTCAAATAAATCAAGAATCATTATGGAAGTATTTAAATCAGCTTCTAAATCTTTCTCTAGACCTTACCGATTAAGTTCAACTTTTCGTACTTACGTAGGTTTGATTTTGCTACTTTATTTGCATACAGCATAAGGCCGTTAACCTGCTCAATTGATTTGCCCTCTAGATTTTGTAGTTTTTCTTTAAAGCTATTTGGTAGGGATAGGGAATTATTATTAACAGTTAATCCGGTTACTACAGGATTTTTAGTTTTATAGTTTGTTTTATCATGAGAGATCTTAAAATTATCATGCAAAATCGCGTTAATGATTGATCCGGTTTTTTCTTTAAAATTAAAGGGCGATGAGAAAGTAAGGTCATCAATGTATGAAGAAAAAGTAAGTTGGTTCTTCAACGCGAATGTTTGTAAAATATTTCCTGTTTTCATAAATACAAGATTCGCGATTGCTGGGGATGTAGGTGCACCCTGTGGTAGTTGGCCTTTGTAAGTCGTTAGTTGTGTAAGAAGTCTGGATACGGTATGAGAAAAATTTAAAATTCTGAACATCTCGAAAACCTTACGATTGCTCACAGATGGGTAAAAGCTTCTCAAGTCAGTCGTAAATATGAATTTTTTCCCCTGGTGCTTTTTAGCATTTTGAACATTGTCGCGGCCCTTGATTGCCCCATAAGCATAGTCAGGCATTGTTATCTGACTTAAAATATTAGTAAGAATTCTTTTTTGGACTATTTTTAATCGATTCACGCTAGGATATAATACTCGCTTTTGTTGTAAACCATTTTTCATTTTAGGCGTTCCATCTTTGTGCAGTTTTAATTCAACTTTTTTGTAGTAGTATTTGTCAATATTATCAATAATGACTTGTAATTCTTTAGCAGGAATCTTTAATATATATGCTAAATGTTTCGAAGTCTGAATCATTTAGCTGATGCATTTGTGAAAAATTCATTAATCATAGATCGTACAGAAGGAGCTAACATTTCAAATGCTTTTCTTTTCTCAACTTTAACATCTTTGTCATCTAAAGAAAGAAAAAATAAGATTGGTAGGGGTATATCCAGATTTTTTGAAATAATTTTTAATGTAGAAATATTAGGTTCCTTAATGTTATGCTCTATTTGAGAAAGATAAGTTTGTGTAATGGAGCACAAGGCGGCAAATGAATTTTGTTTTAATCCTTTCTGTAATCTTAAAGCCTTTATAGTTGATCCTAAATCCATAAAAAGAAATTCTATAAGAGAAAAATGGAGGATGTCGGTTAGAATAAATGTTTTAAATGCTCACTTGCGATACACACCTTAATAATCACTTCAACAACTTTGATCAACGGACCAAGGTCTTCATCAACACAGTCACTTTTACAGTTTTTCTCTTGTAGTGCAAGAATACAGTCATTTAAAAGAACTATTTCTTCTTCCGAAAACGAACAACGGCTCTCCAAAAGGAGTTGCTTGATACCTGTTTGAAGGATCTCAAGGCTTTTGGCATTAAAATTTTTCATTCTGAAAATTTTAAGTTAGCGGCGATATTGCCTGCTACATTTCAATAATGTCCGCAACTAAATTCATAAACGTTGTTCGTTTGTGTCATCCCCCAAATCCCCTGCTACATAAACTTTGTAACAGATATCAGAACACGTTAATTAGGTACGATATTATATGCCGTGACTGGATCGACTGCATTAACTTTACCAATGTCCCAACAGAACCACAAGGGTTGTGTAACTTAATACACTTTACGATTTGAACTTAGTTGTAGCAATACCAAAAGCGTTTTAAAGAGCTGGTGTGAAATTATGTCTTTTTAACTAGTGGTTAATAAATTGACCTATTTTATTTATTAACAGTATGTGAATAACCTATATAATGCAGGCTCAACATGTATTTGAGTAATTTTAGGATTGATGCTATCATTCAATAACGTCACAGTGTAAGCGTCCACGAAGGTCGGCTGGCTTAAGGTTAAGTCCTTTTTTAACTAAGTAATGAGGAAAAGAACGATTACTGTGACTCAGGTCTTATACGCGATCAAGAAATATGAAGGCAAAAACGAGTGAACAAAACAAAACCGCATAAGATTTCTGCACCTTCGTTTAAAATCTGAAGAATCTGAAAATATACAACCAATTTAGCAAAACTACCCGCCGGAAATTAAGCGATTATTTCAAGAAAAACCTGCTTAATAAACCCATCGTTGCCACGTATGGTAATTAATTGTTGGCCACTTTATGGCAGTGGCCATTAGGTTAAGACCTGAATTTAATGCCCTTGGAAATAACTTCAACCAGGCGAAAAAAAACTTCATAAACTGAACCAGGTTTCTGAGTTCAGGGACTGTCTGATAATTTATGAGCCTGAGAAAAACATCACCTTTAAGAAGGTGGACGCAATAACAAATCACATCAAAGAAATTTCTGAAAAAATTGTTGCGGTTATTCCAACAGGGAATTCTATCCGGCGCAGTGTAAACTATACGAGCAATCCGCTTTATTCCTAATAATGCTGCAGATTGTTCAATCTTATCCGTAATGTTTACCTTGTATTATGTAAACCGCTCATTTCAGGTTGTTTAAAAACAAATCTCCTGTTAGCTTTAACCGGGCTTGAAAAGTTCCGGCCTTTTTTTATATCTTTTACTCAGACTTTTTAAGGCAAGCACATTAAAAATTAATGCATTAAAAAAGGCTGTTGTAGTAACAATAAACGATATAACAGATGAACAAGGAAATGCAGCTGCCTGTAAAACATTTAAATGAGTTTGTTATGAAGACAGCAATCCTTTCGGTATTACTCATTTTGATATATCAATATAATACAGCACAAGTAAAATATAAAGATAGTTTGCAACATGAACTATTAATTACAACGAAAGATACTTCTAAGATTTTAGTTTTAGGGCAGCTGTCAAAATACTATTCATTTGTTCAACCAGATAGCGGGATATATTATGGACAAAAAGTAGTAGAGGTATCACAAAGAATAAACTACAGCTATGGCGAGGCACTTGGCTTTTATTGTATAGCTGTTTCCTTAGACCGAGAAGGCAATTTTGCCAAGGCGCTTCAAATGGCTTTCACTTCTCTTCGCATTGCCCAGCAATTGCAATTTAATAAAATGTATATGCTGTGCCTTGTGCATTATGAAATCGGCCTTCTTAATCTATTAACCGATAACCCCCGTCTTGCTTTAACTGATTTAAAACTTTCTATAAATTATGGAGAACAATCTGGTAAGTTAAACGAAGTTCTTTACCCCACTTTTTCTCATATAGCACAAGTTTACATAGATTTGGACAAGCCTGATTCTGCGTTGTATTATGCAAAAAAAGGAATTAATAGTGAGTTGACTCCTAAGCAATTTATTCCTTTTACACTTGGTATGCTTGGCAATGTTTTTGTAAAAATTAAAAATTACCGATTGGCTGAAAAATACTACAGGAGCTCTTTCCAGGCGAGCAAACAATATAATTCGATTTTCATAGAAGCTATTTCAACTTTCCATCTTTGCACTCTATTTAATAAATTGGGGCAAATTGATACGTCTATTTATTATGCCAAAGAATGTCTTAAATTAAGCTTATCTCATCATTTTCAGCTTACTGCAATGGAGGCAAGCTCCATGCTTACCAAGTGTTATGAGGCTCAAGATAAAACAGACAGTACGTTAAAATACATGAAGCTTATGTTGTTGGTTAAAGACAGTGCGTTCAGCCAGGCAAAAATACAGGAATTCCAATTTATTGCTTTTGATGAAGAACAGCGAAAACAACAATTAGAAGTAACGGCGGAAAGGTTTAAAAACCAAATAAGAATATATACTCTGCTGGCAATATTTGCAGTGTTCTTATTACTTGCATTCATTCTCTATCGGAATAACAGACAAAAACTGCAACTTCAAAAAGTACAGAGTGAAAAGAAGCAGGAAGAGCTTCAGCATAAAGCCACTGACCTGGAAATGCAGGCACTTCGGGCACAAATGAATCCGCATTTTATTTTCAACTGCCTTAGCTCTATCAACCGGTTTATTTTGAAAAATGAAATCGAATCTGCATCTGATTACCTTACTAAATTTTCCAGGTTGATTCGCATGGTCCTGAACAATTCTAAAAAAGAATTAATTACACTCGATGATGAACTGGAGATGCTCCGGCTATACCTGGAGATGGAAAGAATGCGGTTTAAATATTCTTTTAATTACAACATTAGTTTTAAAAATGAAATTGATCCTGAAAATATTTTTATTCCTCCACTGCTGTTGCAGCCATTTGCAGAAAATGCTATCTGGCATGGGTTGTTGAATAGAGAGGATCAGGGACATTTAACTGTTTTACTTAACAAAGAAAACAATATACTAAGTTGCATTATCGAAGATAATGGAGTCGGTCGTGCAAAAGCTGCTGAACTAAAAAGTAAGTCTGCAGAAAGAAACAAATCTTTAGGCTTGCAGATAACTAAACAGAGACTGGCATTACTGAACAAAGATTCAAATGAAACTACTTTTTTTAAAGTGGAAGATTTATATGATGATAAAGGTTTTGCAAATGGTACAAGAGTGATTTTGAAAATAAAGCTTTTTGAAAACCTGGAAGAACATTCATTAATTTCCTGATACTGATTACTATGCTAAAAGCAATTATAGTTGACGATGAGCCTTATTGCTGTGAAGCGCTTGATGCCTTATTGAATCGGTATTGCCCGCAGGTAAAAGTAGTTGGTATCTGTTATTCAGGCAGGGAGGCTTTGCATGAAATAAAAGAGCAAAAGCCTCAATTGGTTTTTTTAGATATTGAGATGCCACGGATGAATGGTTTTGATTTACTACAAAAAATTCCTGATCCTGACTTTGATTTGATCTTTACCACGAGTTATGATCAATACGCAATAAAGGCTATTCGCTTCAGTGCACTTGATTATTTATTAAAGCCAATTGATCGCGATGAATTGCAGGCAGCCGTGCGTAGAGTAACAGAACGAAATCATCCGCCTCTGGCACAGCAACTGGAATTGTTATTACAAAAAATGCATCTTCCTGTTGCACATATTAACAAAGTTGCAATGCCTACTATGGAAGGATTGCAGATGGTGACCGTTGATTTAATTATTAGTTGCGAATCAGACAGTAATTATACCATTGTGTTTCTAAAAAACAAACAAAAAATTGTTGTCTCACGCACTTTAAAAGACATTGAAGAACTATTGGAAGATCATTTATTTCTCCGCATTCATCACTCTTACCTGGTAAACATTAATGAAATAAATAAATACGTAAAAGGCGAAGGTGGATATGTGGTTATGAGCGATGGCACAACGGTTGATGTTTCGCGGAGCAAAAAAGAATTGTTATTAAAAACACTTCAGCCACCTAAAAAATAATTTTATTTCTACCCCCAATTGCTCGTTCAATCTTTCTAACTGATAATGGCTATTGCAAGGTGCTCAATCTGAATAGCAAATACTTTAAAGATGATATAGATTTGCTTCAGCAATATAAAAGCAATCCCTTCCCCTTAATAAGCGTACTAAAAGGTGTCTTCATTACTGGCGTTGTGGTGAATTGTATTTAAACTGTTTTTTGATATTCAAAAATAGATTATGAAACAAGTATCAAACAGTATCGACTTCTTATTTTTGAGTTATTCTCTCCGTCACTCAACCAAGAGTCAAAAAGTATTTTCCAGGCATAACGGATTTTTTATTTGTTCGGATGCCAATGGTATAATGCTGATTACGAATAATAATGTAATTACAGGGGGTACAGGAAGGTTAGCCGGAGAACCTGGCAACTTTAAAGCTCATGCTATTGCAAGTATTTACGCTCCTGCTGGGGGAGTTACATTCGATGGTAGGATTAGTTATTAACTAAAAGAAAGCTAAATTTTAAGCTTTGCGTTTTTTAGAGATGTTTTTCCGTCCGGCTATCTATTTAGTATTTTCTAACGCTTAAATATAAATTATGAAACAAGTATTAAACACTAAGAACTTATTAGTTCTGAGTTCTTCTCTTCTTCACTCCATCAGTCCACGAAGGATATTCTCTAAGTACCGCACGGTTCTTTTGCTCGCAGGCATTGTGCTGTTTATTAGCAGTTGCCATAAAGAAGATCACCTTTGTAAAAAAACAGTTCCTTT
>JAABUK010008468.1_pt1 | contig 14417 bp, 15 predicted proteins | sample 5559141 | NCBI WGS metagenome assembly JAABUK01 (sample SAMN10711869, study PRJNA513367) | rock metagenome | isolation source: Antarctica rocks | place: Antarctica: Victoria Land, Pudding Butte nord | collected 2016-01-03
GTCGAGCGCAATCGCCTGCGCTCGCGCCTCAACGTCATCAGCAGTTTTCGTGATCGCTTCGTCGCCTTTGATTTAACCACGCGTATACATGATCCGGGACTCTATGCGTTGCGTTTGACGGTGACGCCGCGCGGTGGACTTCAGCCGATTGCCACTACGGAAGTGAAGCTGCCGCTCGAAGCAGGAGAAAAACGCCAGCGCGTTTCCATCGAATTGCCCGAAGCAGAATTGTGGTCGCCCGCGACGCCGCAGCTTTATCATTTAATCGCGCAATTGACGGGCGCGGACAATCAAGTTTCACAGATCGAAACGCATTTCGGATTGCGCACCATCGTCGCGCGCGGTCATTCTGTTTATCTCAACAACGATCCGATTTATCTCGACGGCATTTTGTATCAGCCGGGCACCGCGACGTTTGAAGAAATGCAGCGACACATGCTGGCGATGAAGCAACTCGGCTGTAATCTGGTGCGCGTACACATTAGCGGCATTGATCCGCGCATTTACGATCTGGCAGACGAAATGGGAATGCTGCTGTGGGTCGAAGTGCCAAGCCCGCATAGCTCCACGACGCATAGCCGCGAAAATCACCAAGCGGAGATGATGCGTATGCTCGTCCACATCGGCTCGCATCCGTCGGTTGTGATCTGGAGTCTTTACAATGAAGACTGGGGGGCGCAGGACATTGCGACGAGCGAAGAAACGCGCCGCTACATCGCGCAGGCTTACGATTACATGCGCCTCAATCATCCGCAGGTGCTGGTGGTGGACAACGACGGCTGGCATCACGTTTCCGTCGAAGGTCGTTTGAAATCCGATCTGATGACCGCGCATCTTTACACGCCCGGCTTAGAGCGCTGGAAGGAACTTCTGGACAAACTCGCGCGCGGCGAAATGAATGATGTCGCGGCGAACCCGCTCGTCGTCGGCGATCCGTATTTTTACGCCGGGCAGGTTCCGCTCGTCGTCAGCGAGTGGGGTGGATTCGGTTTCTCGGAATACGGCGGGCCGGAGAAAACGCGCGCGAAGAGTTCACAGATAAGGGATTTCAAACAAGAGTTGCGCCGCCACCAGATTGCGGGCGACGTTTACACGCAGGCGACGAGCATCGAAGATGAAAACAACGGCTTGATCGATCCGCAAACGGGAAAACTGCTCGTCAATGCAGGCTTGCTCGATTCAAGCAAGCTATAGAGGGCGCGGGAACGGCGGGCGGTTTGAATATCGCTCCGGCTAAACGGCAAAGAGGTGAGATTCATTGCTGAATCTCACCTCTTTGCTTTCCCCCTGTTTCCCCTTGTTCTATTACGCCAATCAAATAATGCGATCGGATTGGCTACGCCCCAAGACACGCCACCCTGAACCCATTGCTTGCACCGCCGCTTATTTATAACCAGCGTAATAATGAAACTTTATGCTATTGCAGCCGGAGTGTCGGTACGCTACCGGACGCATATTGCATGGAGGCGAAAATATTTTTGGCGTGCTGATCGGATTGTCGGTAAAGGATTTCAGCACAGTTGGCCGAGTAGGTTTTGCAATTGCTCGCAATCTTCGAGATACGTTACCCATTCGTTGCCTTCGACGTTGATGTTTTTGCCTTCCATATCCTCGCCGTATTTGTAGGCGATCACGACGATGGGCACATCGTTCGTCTTTAATTGTTTACGGATGCGCCGCCCGGCAGCCATTACTTCGTCGGGCGCTTGTGCGAGATCGAGCAAAATCAAATCGACATCGAGTTGATTGCCGTCATCAGCTCTTTCCAATGCGGCTTCTTCGCATTCGTCCGCAATCACACGATAACCCTCTCTGCGCAACAACTGCTTCAACACCGCACGCGTATCACCGTCGTCTTCCACATATAAAATCGTCGGATTGGCTTTCCCTTCCTTCATTTATTTAATTTCCCCTTGATCGCTGGAGAGCACAAGCTGCCTCCGGGTTAGATGCTCGTTACACGGTCAAACTCTGCCTTGACGAAGCTATAACATTCGCAACTAAAATCTTCCAGTCCCGGCCTGTCAAGGATAGTGATGTTGCCGCGATGATAACGGATCAGGTTCTCGCCCTGAAGCGCAATCGCCGCTCCCGTCACTCCGGCGCGACGTGTGCCGAGCATCGTCGCAAGAAACTCCTGCGTCAGCGGCAATTCATCGCCCGCCGCGCGGTCATGCGTCATTAACAACCAGCGCGCCAATCTTTCTTCAATCGTGTGCAGGCGGTTGCACGCCGCCGTTTGTCCTACCTGTGTCAGCAAAGCGTGTGTGTAGCGCAGAACCGCGTCATGCAACGCGCCGCCGCGCTTGAACTCTTCACGCAATATTTTCGTTTTGATTCTCACGCCGTCGCCCGGTAACTGCACCATGCTTTCGTGCGGCGTCGAGTCGAGTCCGAGCAAAGCCGGAATGCCCCCGACGCCTTCGCGCCCGACGACGCCCGCTTCGACCATCGAACCGTCGGACAGCACAGCCACGACGGAGATCATCGAGTTGGTCGGAAAATAAAGATAAGGAATCGCCCCGTGCGAGTGATAAATTGTCACTCCGCGTTTCATCTCAACGGGTTCGAGATGCGGCGCGAGGCGTTCGTATTCTTCTGCGGGCAGCGCGGCAAGGATGTGATTTACATTCGACGCCCGTGAATTTTCACTTAACATTGTGTTCTTTCTGACTACTTTATGCGGCGAGTAGTGATGTGTAACGGAGGTGGTGGTAGAAAGCATTTTGAGCGAAAGATAACTTACGCCCGAACGAACGCTCTCTTACTTGCTCTAAGAAATAAGGTTCTAGAGTATTAGACCTTACACTATGGCACATCCGCCTAGCGTTGTATGTACGGTGGGACGGTTTGCCGGTTCAGGCTTTTCTGATATGGACGAGAATGGATTTCGTGTGGCCTGTGTCCGAACGCCCGCCCATACGCGCCAGCAGAATTTTCACCGGTATGCTTTTGTCCGCAAAGCGTAGTTGTAAATAGAGATTGTGCGCGGATTCGTCGCTTCTTCGGAAGGCGTCGAGATGATAGCCAAATTCCTTCGTGTTCTCGAAGGTTGCCACGTCTGCCAGGTAATTGCAGCCGACGATTTCGCGCCGCCCGCCATTTGCCTCTTCGTTGTATTCCGGCCTGTAATAAAGCACTGTGCCAGCCGAATCTATTTCTAACAGGCCGAAAGGAGATTCATAGAGAGGTACAACGGTAAGCATATCGTAAAAGCCTTTGACGTTCGCCGGTTTGCAGCGAGGGTAAGAAGCGCTGATTGATGTTTTTGTCGTTCGGTGAATTCATTAAATCCACTAAGACGAGCGCAAACTATGTCGGAGATTCGCGAATCATAGCCGCTCCGATTGAATTGCGTCAGTACGCTTCCGCACCTATTCGCAAACAATCCGGCGCAGGCAACTTGGCGCGAACCCATCGGGTGCTCGCTTGACGAGAAATTTGATTAATTGAACTGGTGATGGACGGTGGGCATTTCTGCCCTGAAGTGGTCGATAAAATCCGGCTACTTCAGAACAAAACGTATTGTTGAATTTTGTTCGCGGCGCTTAATCGAGACCCCTCGATGTATTACTTTGATGAAAGAGAGCGCTTCAGAAATTCATCGACGGCGATTTGATTCTCAGCATTTATTTCCGTAAAGAGGACGCCGAAACCAATATCGTCTACGTGGTAAACAACAATGCCCTCAATGGATAATCGCTGTTCGTCGGACAAACACAAACTAAGGAAAATTGTTTGGCCTTCGGCGGCGACGGCTTTCGTTTTGACGAAGCAGCCTTTTGCGCTCAGGCTGGTGATCGTGCCGTTGCGCGTCGGGTCTTCATTCATCCCGAAGAAACAGGGAACAAAAGTCAGTATGCGCGGCGTTTGTCTATTATCGACAGTCATTGTATTCATAGCGCGTCGGTGTCGGCGTGAACGTGTTTGCAAAAGTAGTTCTATTTGGTTACGTGAAATACCGTGTGAGTATATACAAAAATGCACGCGGCTTAAAGATTTGCTGCAAGCTTTCGAGAACGTCGCAGGCAATTATTTGCGAGAAGAAAATTTAATCGAGCGCAACCGAAGAGTTAATATCAAGAGAGTCTGGAATTGCGAATTAACAGCGCCGGACGAAACTTGTATAATCGTGAAACCGTTTCAAAGGAGGCTTGATAACACCATGTCGGATTCGATTATTACTCCGCCGCTTGCCACAGAATATGCGCCTTATTACGGCAAGTATGTTTCGCTTGTGCCGCCGGGCAACATACTCCACACGCTCGACCGGCAACTCGATGATACGCTCGCTCTTTTGCAAAGCATTCCCGAATCGCGAGGTACTGCGCGTTACGCTCCCGATAAATGGAGCATCAAGGAATTAGTCGGGCACATGTCGGATACGGAGCGCATCTTCGGCTACAGAGCGCTGCGCTTTGCGCGCAACGATCAAACCGCGCTTCCGGGCTTTGAACAAAATGATTACGTGAATGGCGCTGCGTTTGATGAATGCTTGTTAAGCGATCTGGCATCGGAGTTCGGGCACATACGACAATCGAATATTCTTTTGTTCCGACAGTTGAAGAAGGAAGCATGGGAGCGCACCGGCACCGCCAGCGAAAGCCTCATCAGCGTGCGCTCTCTGGCTTACATTATCGCCGGGCATGAAATTCATCATAGAAATATTTTACGCGCCAAATATTTGTAGCCAAACGCAAACGCGCCTTTGCTTCTCATCGCTAAAGACCGGCGCGAACGATGCTGTGTGGATTTTGTTTGCCTCAAATCAATAAGCCAATGCCGCCAATCCGCGTTAAAGCAATCGTCGTCAAAGGGCACGGCGTCGCATCTGGCAAATCACACGATCCGCGTTTTCAAGGCGGCACGATAGAGATGCAGAAGCCTGTCTTTCAGGCGCTCGGCCTCCATCTCGATGAGTATTACTCCGGCACGATCAATCTCTCGATTGCCCCGCTCGAATACAAAATCAAGCGTGCGAAATACATTTTCAGAAATGTGTTGTGGTCAGACACAGCACCGCCCGAAGACTTCTCGTTTTTCGATTGCCGTATCCTCTACGGGGAAGCGCAGACGGCGGCAGACGGATTGATTTATTTTCCGCACCCAGAAACGAAGCCGCAGCATTTTCAGCCCGCCGGTGTGCTGGAAGTGCTGACCCGATACATCGAAGATTTGAGTTACGGAACAGAGTTGCTGATCGAATTGAACGACGAACAACTTGCGATAAGCACTCCGCCTTAACTCGGCTGCGCTCATTTGAACTGAAGGAAAATCAGTCGAGCGGCTTCAACTCCGGCTCGGCCCAATGTGTTCTGGCCTCCCAAGACATCAATCGCTCTTTGCTGTAATACTCCAGCGGAAGATTTTTGTCTCCGTAAGTTTCGATTAATTGGTTGGTCAGATCGACAATCGACTCCCGCGCATCGGCCTCGCTCAAGTGCTTGCTTACCACGCGCATATAAAACAATGTGATCGTCTCGTGGTATCCGCTGTCTTTCGTGGTCACGATGCCGTGAGCGTCGAGGTGGCGCAAAATATTTCGACGGATAAGATTCGTCGCCGCTGCTTGGCTATGGCGCGAGAGATACCATAGCGCGACTGTTAGATGCGCCCTGTGGTTCCACTCCTCGCGTGGCAGCGTACATGACTCGAACGCCGCGACGAGTTCCTTTATCTCATCCGGCGCGCGAAACAAAACTTTTGCATCCGCATTGTTTTCGCCGTTCATTTTGCGCTTCTCCTGAATTTCAAAAGCTACCTTCATTTCTTGCTGTCTGCATCCATGTCAGCAATCAAAAATAAAAACGGAGCAGGCTGGCTTCCGTTGAAGAAGCTCGAACCCGCTCCGTTTAAGTCTCTAAAATTTACTCTGCTTCGCGCGCTCGAAAGTCGAAAGCGCAAAAGCGAATTTATACGGCAGTCCACGCGCGCAAGTCAAGAATTTTTTGAACGTTTGCGAAAAATTTTATTGACTTGATTTCGCAAGTGCGTTAGTGTGCTCGCACATCACTAAGTGTAATTCGAGTAACAGCCATGCTTGTCATCCATTGCTTTTTATAAAACGCCCTTCCGTGACACGGTAATTGCCGGTCACGCCCTCTGAGTGTATTCAACCAAATCTCGTTTGATGCAAGCCGCTTATCAGCGCGCGCAGGACTTTGCCTGTTAAGGGAATTTCCCGCGCGCAAACGACGCGGCAAAAACTGCGCGTGCCAGCCGCGTGATGCTGGCGATTTACAAAAATGGGCATCGAGAATTTTATCAGCGATGCGCTCTGCCGTCCGAACGACTACATCGCGTATTACGTCAGCCGGAAACTTGCGGAGTTGCATCCAGACAAATCAATTATTGATAGCGACACATGTTTGTTCGATCTCGAAGCATACGTGCGCGCCGGACTGTGCGAACTCGTTCAAGAGCCTGTCGTCTTCAGCCATGTCAAAACACGCTGGCGTGGGGCGAAGCGAAAGCTCGCTCGTGAGGCGGACAACGCGTGGATGAATGTTTTGTGGCAGGGACATTTGATCGACGTGCTGTTCGTCACGTGGGTGGACGACGGTTGCAAAACGCGCCATCAATGGATCGTAGCGGAGACGCGCCAACTCGCCGAAGATTTCTTTCGCGAAGTATGCGAATGGTGTTCGGAAGTGCGCGGCGAAGTGCTGGTGTATGATGACGGCGGCTGGGAAAAAAGCGAAGAACTGTTCCAGTCTATCAAAGCGGCGAGCTTCGATAATCTGGTTTTGCCGGACGCGCTAAAGCAGGAAATTCAAAACGATTTCAGGCAGTTCTTTGCTTCGCGCGAAATGTACGAGCGATACCGCCTTCCGTGGAAGCGCGGCGTGCTCTTGATCGGGCCGCCCGGTAACGGCAAAACACACACAATCAAAGCGCTCGTCAATCAAACAAAGCAGCCGTGCTTTTACGTGAAAAGTTTTAAGTCGCGTTATGATTCCGAGCAGGACGGAATGCGTAGCGTCTTCGCGCGGGCGCGGCAAACCACTCCGTGCATCATCGTATTGGAAGACCTCGATTCACTGATCGACAACAAGAATCGCTCGTTCTTTCTCAATGAACTCGACGGCTTCAGCATGAACACGGGCGTCGTGGTGCTGGCGACGACGAATCACCCCGAACGATTGGACACGGCGATTTTGGATCGTCCGAGCCGCTTTGATCGCAAGTATTATTTTGAACTGCCGGGCGAAGCGGAAAGATTCGCTTACGTCCGCGCATGGAACGAAGAATTGCAAGCGGAGATGCGCGTCACCGAAAGGGCGATTACGAAAGTCATTGCGCAAACCGAGAATTTTTCCTTCGCATATATGAAGGAACTTTTCCTTTCTTCGATGATGCAATGGATGGCGAAACCCGTGCCTGCCAGCATGGATGCGTTGATCGTTGATCGGGCAATACGCTTGCGCGAGCAGATGAAAACAGATGCAAAAGAATCTGCCGCGAAGCCGGATGAGGAAACAGATGATGAGCAATCGTAAATTTTAATTTGCGAAGACAAAGGGTTAAAGATCGTCACCTCGATGACAAGCATCCTTATGGCGGCGAGAGTAATCTTTACTTCATTACGAAAGGAACAAATCGAACGATGACCGACAAAATAAACAAGACGGATGAAGAGTGGCGCGAGGAACTGACGCCGGAGCAATATCATGTGATGCGCGAGAAAGGCACGGAGCGACCCTTTACGGGCGTTTACCACAACACGCACGACGAAGGCACGTATCTGTGCGCGGCCTGCGGCAACGAACTATTCGACTCCGAAACAAAATTCGATTCCGGCTGCGGCTGGCCGAGCTTTTACGCGCCCATCGCAAAAGGCAATGTCAAAGAAGAAACAGACACGAGCCACGGCATGAAGCGCACGGAAATCATGTGCGCGAAATGCGGCTCGCATTTAGGCCATGTCTTCGACGACGGGCCGCAACCGACAGGGCAACGCTACTGCATGAATTCCGTATCGCTTAAGCTCGATAAAGAGCCGTAAACGACGACGCGCGTAAGACCGGATTTATGTAGGGGCAGCGGCTTGTCCCTGCCCGTGTATTTGCTTTCCCGGTTTTGTTAGCTGCTCTAAAGATGAATAACGCAGGGACAATTAAACGACGAGCGTTTGTCTAAAAGCGGCTGGCCTAATTGTTCAATTACTCCATTACAGTGGACGGAATTTAAGTTTCCATTAAAATTGCCGATGATTAAACCGACAGCCGTTCACGTTTTTCTTGGCTTATTAATCGCCGCGATTATGCGTATGGTGTGGCTCTGGCTGAACGCTAAAAAGATCATTGATCCGCTCGGTTTGACGGCCATCAGCATTGCGCTCTGCGCGCTCGTTTATCTGCTTGTCGTGCGCGCCCGACGCAGCAAGGATTCGTAATTGAACGGTGCGTTTTCGCGGCGAGCTATCTGCAAAAACAATTGCGATTTTGTGAATCTTTCATTGCTGTCACTCGTTCAAACGTCCGGCAAATTCTTCGTTGATCGTTTCAAAGTCAGTCGGGAAAACCTTTGGGCGTGGGCTGTGATGGCGACGGTTCTGGTGCTCGCCGTTTACGAGCTTCGCCGTCAGGGACGTGCGTGGTGGTGCGCGTGCGGGCAAGCGTTTCTGTGGGCGGGCGAGGTCTGGAGTTCGCATAACTCGCAGCACTTGTTCGATCCGTACAGCTTCACGCACGTGCTGCACGGCTTCGTGTTCTGCGCGCTGCTCGCATGGAGTTTCCCGCGCATCTCAACGGTCTGGCGGCTCTGCTTCGCCGTGTCCCTTGAAGCGCTGTGGGAAGTGATAGAAAATTCCAGCTTCATCATCGAGCGATACCGCGAGACGACGGCAACACTCGGTTATCATGGCGACTCAATTGCTAATTCGCTCGGCGACATACTGAGTTGCGGCATCGGTTTTGTGATCGCTCGACAGCTCGGCTGGAGGCGCTCGCTCATCGTATTCGCCGCAGTGGAAATGATCTTACTGCTCTGGATCAGAGACAGTTTGCTGCTCGATGCGCTTATGCTCGTGTATCCGATTGAAGCCATCAAAGCATGGCAGCTAGGCCACTGAACGAAAGTGAGAATTAGGAAGGCGGAGGGCGGAAGTACGGAAAGGGAAGTTATTGGTGATGGTCGAACGATTGGAATTCAGGAAGTTGCATCCGGCGGCGAAGTTGCCTGTGAGAGGCAGCCGGTTCGCCGCTGGTCTCGATCTTTCTTCAATCAGCGATCAAACGATCTACGCCCATGAGCGTGCGATTGTCAGAACGGGTCTGGCGGTTGCCGTGCCGCATGGATTTTATGGACACATCGCGCCGCGTTCCGGTCTGGCGACGAAGCACGGACTGGATGTGTTGGCCGGAGTGATCGACAGCGATTATCGCGGCGAAATCTTGTGCGCGCTCATTAATCACGGAGACGAGCCAATTGAGATAACGGCGGGAATGCGTATTGCTCAATTGTTGATCGAGGCCATTGCGACACCAGTACCATGTTGGAGCGAGGACTTGAGCAAAACTACACGCGGCGAAGGTGGCTTCGGCAGCACAGGGGAAATATAAGAGAGCCTGACAAAACATCCAGATTAGCTACAGAGACACAGAGGCACAGAGATTAGGAAAAAGTAGTAAGAGATATTTTCCTTCATGGGTTTCTCTTTTTATATTTGTATTGCTCTGTGTCTCTGTGGCAAATTTGTGAGGGCGCTCTAAATGTGATGAACGATAATTTGCGCGAAGTCTTCGCCGCTTTAGCGGAGTCTTCTTTTCGACAACGCTTTCATTTGCGCGGCAAGGAACTCGAATATCTGCGCAACAAAGGTTTGCCTACAGTGCTCGAACACGCGGCGGATTTTATCGAAAAGCGTTTGGCAATGGCCTCGCCGGTCAATGATGGAAAACAAACGCCGATGCGTCATCATCCTGTATTCATCGCGCAACATGCGACCGCGACATGCTGCCGCGCCTGTCTTGAGAAATGGCACCGTATTCCAAAGAATCGTCCGCTGGAAGTTGCCGAAAAGCAGTATGTTCTCGAAGTCATCAAACAATGGTTATCGAGCGAGGAGAAATAATGCCGGAGCTACTCGAAGCTTGTCCTGTCGTTATCGAAACGCCCGTCGCATGGGGAGAGATGGATTCTCTACAGCACGTTAATAACATCATTTACTTTCGCTATTTCGAGAGCGCGCGAATGGCCTACTTCAACCGGCTCGATCTCTGGAACTACATGAAGGAAACAGGCGTCGGCCCGATTCTGGCAGCGACGCAGTGCAAATTCCGCATTCCTTTAACTTATCCCGACACGGTTTCTCTCGGCGCAAGCGTAACGAAAATCGAAGCGGATCGCTTTCTGATGAAGTACGTTGTGGCGAGCCACGAGCACCAAAAGATTGCCGCCGAAGGCGAAGGCTTGATCGTCGCCTACGATTACCGCGAAAAGAAAAAAACGCTGCTTCCGCCGGAGCTTAGAAAACGAATCGAGTCTTTGGAAAGCGGCCTTGCGCGGTTAAGTTAAATGCAGGTTCGATTTCTATAATCCGTAACTCGCCACACCGCGCCGCAGTTTTTTTGCATCGCCGTCGCCATAAGCGCGCCGCATCAATCTCCCCTACCAGATAATTCCAACATCGCTTTCCCTCGCGCGCTCTCGCGCAGCACTCATTCGCATTGCTGTAGATACGAATTCCCGAACAATTCAAAAGCCATTCATCTCTTCAAAGAATATATTGCAGAAAAGGACTTTGTAATGTAAAGTAATTTTCCTGACAGTAAATTTGGTTGATAAATAAACGGCTCGGCGCGGTTCAACGAGCGTTTACTCATCAAGCAGATCGAGGCGGATAGTTTACAAGAAGGAGAATTGACAATGTTGGAGCAGGAAACGCAAGCGATGGGCAGATGGCGGCGGTGGAGCGAGGCGTTGACGCTGTTTGCCGGAGTGATTCTTCCGGCCATTTCTATCGCCGTGGAAACGACGACTCATATATGCGCAGAAGATTTCTTTGATCCGATCCCGACTCTATGGCATGTGCTGCTGGTGGTCTTCGTGCCGCTCGCTCATTTGCAGGCATGGCTGGCGATTCGCAAAGGCCATACCTCGCGCGGCGCGCTGCTCGGCCTGACGAACGCCGTCGCCATCGGCATCGCGCTTTTTTACACAATCGTTTATGTGCCGCTAATGCCGCTGGCGGCGATTGCGATTATTTTCGCGGGGCTAGGATTGCTGCCGCTGGCTCCGCTCTGCGCGCTCCTCTCCGGCATCATCCTGCGCCGTCAACTTCGCGGAATTGTGCCGCAACGATTTTCAATGAAGGCAAAGGGACTCGCAGCAGGCTTGGCTCTCGCATTCGCGGCGATTGTTTTGATCGAGCTTCCGGCGACACTAACGCGGGCCGGATTGCAAATGGCTGCTTCGGAATCCGCTGCACGAAGCGCGCGCGGTTTGCGCTGGCTGCGCGCCGTCGGCAACAGAGATTATTTGCTGCGCGCCTGTTATGACCGAAGCGGGCGCGCGACGGACTTGATCGGCTTTTTGTTTTCGTTAAAGGAGCCTGTCACGCCCGAAGAAGCGCGCGCGGTTTTTTACAGGTTGACGGGCGAAACATTCGATACGCGGATTCCGCCGGAGAGATTAAAAGGCCACTGGCAACCGTCGGATAGCTTCGACTTCGACCCGGATCAGGGCGGCGAAGTCGTCGCGGGCAAAGTTAAAAATCTGTCGCTCGCAAGTTCGCGCATAGACGGCTCTGTGGATGCTGATGCGGGCATCGGCTACGTTGAATGGACACTGTTGTTCAAGAACGATTCGGCGATTCAACAGGAAGCGCGCTCTCAAGTTGAACTTCCTCCCGGCGCGGTCGTGTCGCGTTTGACCTTATGGGTAAACGGCGAAGAAAGGGAAGCGGCCTTTGCCGGAAGAAGCAGCGTGCGTGAAGCTTACAGGCAAGTCGCGGTCAGGCAACAACGCGATCCCGTGCTGGTGACGACGGCGGGGACAGACCGCGTTCTCGTGCAGTGTTTTCCCGTAGGAGCGAACGGCGGCGAAATGAAAATTCGTTTGGGCATCACGACGCCGCTCCAATTGCTGGTTCGCAACGAAGGTTTGTTGCGCCTGCCGCATTTTATCGAGCGAAATTTCAGCATTCCAGACAAAGTTACACACGCCGTTTGGATCGAGTCTAAACAATTACTGCAAGGCAACAGCAAAAGTTTGCAGGCCGAGCAGCCAGCGGCGAACCTTTATGCGATTCGTGGCGCATTGCGCGATGCAGAGTTGTCAGAGCCGCTTGCCGTCGTGCATTCGACGCGTGCAAGCGGGATTACGGAAGCGTGGACGCGTGATGCGCTGAACAAGAATGGAGAAATTATCCGTCAGGTTATCGAAGAAAAGGAACTCGTCGCTTCGTCGCATATCATCCTCGTCCTCGATACGTCTCAGCGAATGCGTCCCTCAATTTCAGGAATCATTGCCGCGCTCGAAACTCTTCCGTCGAACATCGAGCTGAAACTCGTGCTCGCGGGCGGAAACGGTGTTTACGAAGAATCACCGAACGGGCAAGTGCTGTCCGGCAGTCCCACAGAGATCGCGCGGCGATTGGAAGGCATTAGCTTTGAGGGAGGCGCGAACAGCATTCCGGCTTTGGTGAAAGCATGGGACATCGCCGCCGAAAATCCGCAGAGCGTAATCGTTTGGATTCACGCCGCGCAGCCGCTTTTACTTCAGCCTGTGGAAGAACTGCGGCAACGACGTGAGCGCCGCCCGATGAATCGCCGGATGCTTTACTCCGTCCAGACAGAAAACGGGGCTGATCGCATTGAGGAAAAACTTGACGGAGCGAAATTAATCACGGGCGTCGCGCGCATGAATCAGCTGCAAATCGATCTGGAAAAGTTGTTCGCCGAACTCACAGGGAAAAGAAAGAGGCTCGAATTCGTGCGTACGAGCGAGAAGCTTGCGCAGGTGAACGCTTCTCCAACCGCTAAGGAAACGAGTGCGCATCTTGCCAAACTCTGGGCCAACGATGAAATAGAACGATTGACCACTGCAAAGGAACAGAAGGGCGCGGAGGATGCCGTCAAGCTCGCAACGCTTTATCAACTCGTCACGCCTGTCAGCGGCGCAGTGGTTCTGGAAACAAAGGAGCAATATCAAAGAGCAGGGCTTGAACCCGTCGAGGCGGGAACAGTGCCGACGATTCCTGAACCGGAAGCGTGGCTCTTAATTGCCATCGTCGCCGTAATTTTTTTGTGGATGCTTTATCGCCGGAAACTTTTGCGCGGGAGATTTGCATGAAACGAACAGCTTCAATCGTCGCATTGCAGCTCTGCGCCTTCTGGCCTGTGTGGTGCTGGTATGCGGCGCGCGTGACGGATTCGACGGATGAAACGTGGAGTCTGCTGGCACTTGCCACCGCCTTGTTTTTATTGTGGCGTGGAAGGCCGCAACTCACAGCCAAGACTGCGCCGCCGCAACTGCTCTGCCCGGCGCTGCTGATGCTTCTTTATGCCGCGACGTATTCGTTTCTTCCACCGCTCCTGCGCGCGTTGATTGCCGTCACAGCAATCGGATGCACGCTTTGTTCGTTGCGGTTCGGCAAATCGTTTCACGCGGGCACGTTCGGATTGTTGTATCTGTCTCTGCCATTGATTCCGTCGCTACAGTTTTACGGCGGCTATCCGCTGCGTGTTTTAGTGGCGTGTGCGGCAGCGCCGATTCTGCGGCTGGGAGGCTTCGCGGTGATGCGCGAGGGAACATGTTTGAACTGGAACGGGCAGCTCATCTGGATCGACGCGCCGTGCAGCGGCATTCGTATGCTCTGGGTGGGATTGTATCTGGCCTGCACGCTCGCCTGCTTTTACGAACTCCGTTTCAATGAAACGCTGCGCGTCTTGTTCGTCTCATTTCCGGCAATCATCTGCGGCAACATCTTTCGCGCCGTCGCGCTCTTTTACGTTGAAGGCGGCGTCATCAATGTGCCGCCGTGGACGCATGATTTCGCGGGCGTGGTTGCTTTTGTGATTGTCGCGGCGGGCATCGTTGCGGCTGTTCGGCGCGTACGAAAAAGGGAGGAGTTATGCAGCGCACAACTTTCTATGTAGTGGCCTGTTTGTCGGCGGCGCTATCGCCTTGGCTTTTTGCGCAACCGAAGCCGCAGAGCCGCGAATCACCGGCTTTGTTTTCGGGATGGCCGACGAGTTTTGAAGGACGCGCCTTGACTGCGCTGCCGTTATCGGAACGCGAGCAGCGTTTCAGCCATGACTTTCCGGGACAAACTGCGCGCTTTACGGACGGCCAGCGCGAGATCCTCATTCGCCGTATTACAGAGGCGACGCGAAAACTGCATCCAGCGTCCGATTGTTTTGAGGGCATAGGCTATCGCGTGCGCCCGCTGCCGTTGCGCGTTGATAAAATGG
>JAABUK010008469.1_pt1 | contig 14417 bp, 9 predicted proteins | sample 5559141 | NCBI WGS metagenome assembly JAABUK01 (sample SAMN10711869, study PRJNA513367) | rock metagenome | isolation source: Antarctica rocks | place: Antarctica: Victoria Land, Pudding Butte nord | collected 2016-01-03
CTTGCAGGGTTCGGCTACTCCCGGAGAATATGCCAGCGAAAGGTCGCGTTGTGTTTTGGCATCTTTAGTAGGAACTACTTCAATTTTTCCCGGCCTTCCTTTGGAATGATAATCCAAAGCCTGTTCCTTTCTTAGTTCTTTTTGCATAAGTTGGTTTTAGATTCCTGTCAGGAAGCAAAGGTATGTTGTTTCGGCTTTCAGCTTTCAGCTGTCAGCTATCAGGTATCAGGTATCAGGTATGAGCGAAAACCAATGAATAAAATTATCGAACAATTTATCTATTACAATTAAAAACAGTTTTAATCAGTAATAAGAGTTCTAAATATTAGGTTAACCGTTCCTCCTGACAGCTGACAGCTGATAGCTGATACCTGACAGCTGATAGCTTATTCTACCGTCGCTCCTAACCAGGCCATTATCCCCATGCCTGTTTCAATGGCGCTTTCATCAACATTGAATGTAGGTGTGTGAACACCTGAGATAATACCTTTTTCTTTGTTCATAACGCCAAGACGAAAAAAACATCCGGGTATAACCTGAGAATAATAACCAAAATCTTCAGCACCCATTCTCAGTTCAGTTTCCAGCACATTACTCTCACCCATAAATGATGCAGCTTGTTTGCATGCAAGCGTATTCAGGGTTTCATTATTATAAACGGTTGGATAACCAACATCAATATGCAGATCAATTTCTGCACCCATGCTATGAACCAGTTCAATAGCCTGTTTGCGGATTAGCTCATGTGCCTGAAAGCGCCATGCCTCATCCATAGCTCTGAAGGTACCCATCATCTTCACTTCACTGGGTATCACATTAGTAGTGTAACCACCCTGGAACGAAGTGATTGATAAGACAGAAGGAGAAAATGGATCACGGTTACGGCTGATGATCTGTTGTAACGCCACTACCAGGTGGGATCCTATCAGAATAGTATCCCTGGTTAAGTGAGGAGCTGCTGCATGTCCGCCCTTGCTTTTAATGGTTATGTAGATTTCATCGGCGCTGGCCATTACTTTACCGCCCCGGAAGCTGAGTTTGCCTGCTTCCAGGCTTGGGTGAACATGCAGGCCGAAAATAGCCAAGGGTGCCGGGTCTTTCAATACTCCTTCTTTAATTAATAAACTGGCACCACCCGGGTTACGTTCTTCTCCCGGCTGGAAAATCAGCTTGATAGTACCTTCCCATTCCTCCTTGGTAGCATCAAGTATTTTAGCAGCTCCCAGTAGTACAGCAGTATGCACATCATGTCCGCAAGCGTGCATGATGCCTTCATTTTTTGATTTGTAAAGAACCTCATTTTCTTCTCTAATAGGAAGCGCATCCATGTCTGCACGGAGTGCTATTATTTTTTTATCAGGATTTTTACCCTGGATCATTCCTATAACACCAGTGGTAGCCTTAATTTGGAACGGTATGTTTAATTCTGATAATTTATGCTGAACCAGCAGTGAAGTTTCAAATTCTTTATAACTTAACTCAGGATTTGCATGAAGGTGGCGGCGAACATCTATAAATTCTTCCGCATATTGTTTTGCAAGCTGATGGATCTTTTCTTTCAACATGAAGATAATGATTAATGGTTAATGGTTAATTGTTAACGGTTAGTGGTTAATTATTATTAATGCATCTTTCCGTTAACAATTAACCATTAATCATTACTCCACTGCGTCAATTTCCGGTCTCACTTCAATTACATCTCTTACAATAAATAAAGTACCGGGAAAATCATTTGACAGGCTTGACAGGTATTCTTGGGCTTCCTGTCTTGTTTTGAAATTGCCTACTTTTAAGCGGAAATATGGGGACTGATATTGGATATAAGCTTTTAATTCAGGATATAACTGGTACACTTTGGTTTTTGCATCTATTGCAGCTTTGCGGTCATTTGTATTGATGACCTGTATCCGGAAGCCAGGCATGATACGGCGATTGGCACGGGTTGTTTCTTCATTTATCTGGGCTTGTTTTTTAATCAGCAGGTTAATGCGGGGATCTTTAATGATAGTTACTGAAGTTGAATCAGTTTGTGCAGATGCATTAAACCGGAAACCTATTAATAAAAGCCAAATTAATTTTTTCATATACCTTACTTGTTGGGGCGAAGGTAACGAATAGGTATGAGTTATGGGATATGAGGTATCAGGTATGAAAACCTCGTCGGCTTTTACTCCGCGGTTTAAAAAAAATTATTAGGGCTTAGTAGGCAACACTAAAATCCGGATCGCCCGTTACAATTGCTACGCTGGCACTGCATCCCAGCCGATCTGCACCTGCTTCCACCAATGCTTTGGCAAATTGGAAGTCCCTGATGCCGCCTGACGCTTTGATTTTTACTTCTTCCGGTAAATGCTTTCTCATTAGTTGAACCGCTTCTACACTGGCGCCTTTTTCAGCATAACCGGTGGAAGTTTTCATAAAATCAATCTCCAGCATTCCAATCGTATTACAACATTTTATAATTTCGTCCTCGGTCAAAATCCCGCTTTCAATAATTACTTTCAGAATTTTGTTCTTTTTATGCACTACATCAACCAGTAACTTCACTTCTTTCTGCAAATAAATCCAGTCATCCATCCGTAATGCTATCAAATTTATCACCATGTCCAATTCATCTGCACCATCTACCAATGCTAAAATCGCTTCCGATAATTTTGCTTCTGTGGCAGCGTAACCGAAAGGGAAACCTATCACAGTAGCTACTTTTACCTCAACAGGCGACAGCAAAATTTTGGCCCTCTTTACAAATGGCGGAGGCACACAAACAGCGGCAAAACTATAAGCCGCCGCTTCAGTACATAATTTTTTTATTTCTTCAAAAGTACTGGCAGGCTTTAACATCGTATGATCGATAAGTTTTGATAAATTCATATATCAGGTTCGAGATTTAATATGAAAAAAAATAAAATTAATGATTCCAATTACATTATGTTCTTAATTTGCAGTTCCAATCTCAAAATTTAAGATTAATCATACTAACATGAGAAAACTACATCCGATAGTATCGGGCAGGAAAATGCTATTATTTCTTGCAGGAATCTTTTATTTAAGTAATGGTTTTACACAAGTTACCTTTCCTGTAAACGGAGTAGCTGAACCAAAAGAAAGATGTTATGGTTTTACCCATGCCACCATTGTAAAGGATGCGCAAACTACACTTACCGATGCTACAATGGTGATAAGGAAAGGTAAAATAGTTGAAATCGGGAAGAGTGTAACCTTACCGAAAGATGCAGTTGCAATTGATTGTAAGGGTAAGTATATTTATCCCTCCTTTATAGATATTTACAGTGATTACGGAATAACTACACCACAACGTACCGCTGCAGGATTTGATTTTCGGGGACCCGGACAACTTACCAGCAATACTAAAGGAGCATATAACTGGAACCAGGCCATAAAACCCGAAACAGATGCATTTAAACTTTTTGCCGTTGATAATGTAAAGGCAAAACCCTACCGCGAAACAGGCTTTGGAACTGTGATGACCCATGTTAAAGATGGTCTCGCAAGGGGTACTGGTGCAATAGTTACGTTGGCTGATGAAAAGGAGAACCTGGTAATGATTAAAGAAAAGGCATCTGCAAATTACTCCTTAAATAAAGGAACGTCTACGCAGAGTTATCCGGCCTCTTTAATGGGCAGTATAGCTTTACTACGCCAAACCTATCTTGATGCTCAGTGGTATAAAAGCAAACCGGCAGGTGAAGGTGTCAACCTGAGCCTGGAAGCCTGGGCAGCAAATCAAAGTTTGCCACAGGTATTCGATGGTTCAGATAAATGGAATGATATCAGGGCAGACAGGATTGGCGACGAGTTCGGCGTTCAATATATTATTAAAGGTGGTGGAAATGAATACCAGCGCATTAAAGAAATAGCTGCTACAAAAGCTACTTACATTTTATCGCTCAATTTTCTGGAAGCGTTGGATGTAGAAGACCCCAATGATGCCCGCTTTATTTCTTTGGGTGATATGAAAGCCTGGGAAATGGAGCCATCAAATCCGGCGGCACTGGAAAACGCCAATATTCCTTTTGTATTAACTGCTGCAGATTTAAGAAGTGTTACACAATTTATGACCAACCTCCGTAAGGCATTCGATTACGGATTAACAGAAGCCAGGGCTTTTGACGCGTTAACCAAAGCACCCGCTACTCTTATGGGTGTATATGACCAGGTTGGAAGCCTGGAATCAGGTAAACTGGCTAATTTTCTAATAACAACCGGACCTGTCTTCAATGAAAAAACGATTATTCTTCAAAACTGGATCCAGGGAATTAAATATGCTGTGAAGGAAGATGACTGGACGGATATTAAAGGCATTTACAATTTAACGATCACTTCTGCTGATGGAGGTTCTTCCAATTATACACTCCACGTAAAAGGAGCGAGCTCCGCTTCTGTGATCGCAAAAGATACGCTTACAGCAAAGTTTAATTATGATGCCGGACTTATAAAAATGAGTTTTTCTAATACGCCTGTGCCAAGAAGGCAACAAGTTGGTGGCGGTGGAAATCCTACGGATTCAAGCAGGAGAAACTTTCCCCAGGGAGGTGGTGGAGGTGGTGGTTTCAGAGGCGGTGGTGGCGGTGTCCCCAGTGCTTCTATACGTTTAGGCGGTACCAGCAGCGGCACAACCTGGCAGGGTAACGGAGAAGATTCCGCAGGTGGAAAAGTTCAATGGATTGCCGTTTGGATGAAAGCTACCCCGGTTACAGATAGCGCACGCCGTAAACAACCGGTAAGGATTGGAAGTGTGAAATTTCCTTTTGACGGATATGGTTGGGATTCAATGCCAACACAACAAACCCTGCTTTTAAAAAATGCCACCGTGTGGACGGGTGAAAAAGAAGGCCGTTTGGAGCATACGGATTTGCTGCTGAAAAACGGCAAGATCGCCCAGGTAGGAAAGAATATCACCGACGCCACAGCTAAAATTATAGACGCATCCGGTAAATACGTTACCGCCGGAATCATTGATGAGCATTCTCACATAGCGGCAGCCTCTATCAATGAAGGTGGACAATCAGTAAGTTCTGAAGTGAGGATCGCGGATAACCTGAACCCTGAAGATGTAAATATTTACAGGCAGTTAAGCGGTGGTGTAACTTCCTCACATATTTTGCATGGCTCTGCTAATACCATCGGCGGACAAACACAACTGATCAAATTACGGTGGGGCTCAGACGATGAGGGCCTCAAGTTTAAAAACTCCGATCCGTTTATAAAATTCGCATTGGGTGAAAACGTAAAAAGAACGGTAGCTACTGCAAACAATCGTTTCCCAGATACACGTATGGGTGTTGAACAGGTGCTGGTAGACGCTTTTCAAAGAACCAGGGATTATGAAAAAGCATTGAGCGATGCCGCTGCAGCTAATAAAAAGAAAGGCGCTACACCTGTAGTGGTGAGAAGGGATCTTGAACTGGACGCCCTTCTGGAAATATTGAACAAGAAAAGGTTTATCACTGCTCATTCTTATATTCAAAGTGAGATCACTATGCTGATGCGCGTGGCTGAAAGATTCGATTTCCGGGTGAATACTTTTACGCATATACTGGAAGGTTATAAAGTAGCCGATAAAATGAAAGCCCATGGCGCAAATGCTTCCACCTTCTCAGACTGGTGGGCATATAAAATGGAAGTTCAGGACGCTATTCCTTATAATGCGGCTTTAATGCAGCAGGTAGGGCTGAATGTTTGTATTAATTCTGATGATGCTGAAATGGCACGCCGTCTTAACCAGGAAGCTGCAAAAGGTGTGAAGTATGGGGGTTTGTCTGAAGATGATGCATGGAGAATGGTAACCATAAATCCGGCTATAGCGTTACATGTCAATGACCGTGTAGGAAGTATCAAAGCCGGTAAGGATGCAGATGTGGTAGTATGGAGCGATAACCCGCTGAGCATTTATGCAAAACCTGAACAGACAATTGTTGATGGTATCATTTATTTCGATAAAGATCATGATTTGGAATTACGCCGGCAGATTGCAACAGAGCGTAATCGCCTGGTGCAGAAAATGCTGGGTGAAAAAAGAGGTGGCGCAACAGTGCTGCCGGCTATACCGACTATGCAGGTATTGTTAAGCTGTGGTGATCATCAGCACCGCGAAGGATTAACCACTATGGAACTGGAAGATGTAAATGATAACAATTAAAAAAACGATCATGAAAAAAGTATTCTTCTCAATAAGTATGTTGCTTTTTATAACCGGTAATATCGTAGCCCAGGATGATGTATATCCGGCTAAAGCTGAAACCGGTGCTATTTTTATTACCAACGGAACTATTCATATCGGTAATGGACAAGTGGTAAACAACGGCACGATAGAAATAAATAATGGTAAAATTATATCGGTAAAAGAAAGTGATGCTGCTACAACACCCGGAGCGCAGGTTATTGATGCTAAAGGAAAACAGGTGTATCCCGGATTAATATTATCTGTAACTGATCTTGGTCTGAAGGAAATTGGAAGTGGCGTAAGGGGATCCAACGATTACGACGAATTAGGAGAGTTTAATCCCAGCGTAAGATCTATAGTGGCTTATAATACTGACTCCAAGATCATCAATACTTTAAAAGCTCAGGGCATTTTGCTTGCTGGAGTAGCACCCGGAGGAGGTGTGATATCAGGATCATCTTCTGTTGTTCAGCTGGATGCCTGGAACTGGGAGGATGCTACCTATAAAATAGATAATGCCATGCACATGGACATGCCTACTTTAATCAGCCGGCCTGTACGCCGCGGTGGTGGTGGTTTTCCAGGGGGCCGAAACCTTGATGGAGGTGCAGCTGTAGATCCGCTGAAGCTGGGAATGGAACGTATAGCAAAGATCAAAGATTTTTTCCGGCAGGCAAAAGCATACATTGATGAGCCGGTTCATAAAGAAATCAACCTGAAATTCCAGGCTGTAAAACCATTGTTCGACAAAAAACAAAAATTGTTTATTCATTGCGACCAGGTTAAACAAATGCTGGTAGCCATAGATTTTATAAATGAATTTGGTTTTGATGTGGTAATAGTTGGCGGCAGTGAAAGCTGGCAGATAGCTTCGCTGTTAAAACAAAATAATATTGCTGTGGTATTGCAGGACGAGCACAGCTTACCAGCAACAGAAGATGATGACGTAGACCAGCCTTATAAAACACCTGCCATGTTACAAAAAGCAGGAGTATTGTTTGCAATGAATGATCATAATGAAGAGACAAGGTACCGGAACCTTGCATTTAATGCAGGCACTGCAGCCGCTTATGGTTTGGGAAAAGAAGGTGCATTACAGGCGATTACCCTGAATGCTGCCCGTATTTTAGGGGTGGATGATAAAACGGGTTCCCTGGAAGCTGGTAAAGATGCTAATATCGTAATCAGCGAAGGTGATATCCTGGATATGAAAACCAGTATTGTAACCCAGGCGTTCATCCAGGGAAGGATGGTAGATCTTAATAATAAACAGAAGCAACTTTATGAAAGATACAAAGGCAAGTATCAGTTAAAGCCTTTCTGATTTTTACAAAGAAATATATTTAATAAGCAAGGTTCAATACTCAAGATTCAATTGAAGAAGTGAAGCTACTATGCTTTAAGCTGATCATTGTTTATTCAATGTTGTTGACTTAACAAGTTTATACTGGTCTTCCCTTCTTCCTTGAAGGACAATTTGTTTGGATATCATTGTGTCCCTTTGCTATTTTTATAATCCGGATATCAGATATTATCTGGATGTATGATATTAATAATATAATTTAGAAAGCAGCACCTGTAAGGGGCTGCTTTCTTTTGTTTCTTACATTCGCTGAAAGTCTTTACTACTACATGAAAAGTTTTTACTTATTTTTTTTGATTTGCACGCTTGGAAGTCCTGTATTATCGCAGGTGCAATCTCCCGAACAATTTTTGGGCTATAAACCGGGTACAAGGTTTACTCCTCACTGGAAAATTGTTAACTACTTTAATTATGTGGCGCAACAATCTCCTGCTACAGTTAAGGTGGAACAATATGGCCTTACCAATGAAGGAAGGCCCCTTATTTTATGTTATATCGGAACCGCGGAAAATAGTAGTAACCTGGATGCTATCCGCAAAAACAACATGCGCCTGGCGAATCTTTCATTAGACAGAATGGCGGCTAACGAAAATACTCCTGCTATCGTTTGGCTGAGTTATAATGTTCATGGTAATGAAACTTCTTCCTCCGAAGCCTCTATGCTTACTTTGTTTGCTCTGATTGATCCATCAAACAGCAAAACAAAAGAATGGCTTAAGAATACGGTTGTGATCATTGATCCATGCGTAAACCCTGATGGCCGTGACCGTTATGTAAACTGGTTTACTTCAATGGTTGGTCCACAATATAACCCTGATCCGCAGGCAAGAGAACATCATGAGCCCTGGCCAGGTGGCAGAACCAATCATTATAACTTTGACCTTAACAGGGACTGGGCATGGCAAACACAGTTGGAGACCCAGCAGCGGTTAAAAAAATACAATCAATGGTTACCGCAGGTGCACGTTGATTTTCATGAAATGGGTTATAACTCTCCTTATTTTTTCGCTCCTGCGCAGAAGCCTTATCATGAAGTAATTACTGACTGGCAAAAAGATTTTCAATTACTCATCGGTAAGAATAATGCAAAATATTTTGACCAGAACGGCTGGTTATATTTTACAAAAGGTGGGGGATACGATTTGTTCTATCCGGGTTATGGGGATACTTATCCAACCTATCATGGCGCTATAGGAATGACCTTTGAACAGGGTGGTGGCGGTGCCGGCGGATTGGGCATCCTTAACGCGGATGGAGATACACTTACACTTGTTGATAGAGTAATGCACCATTATACTACCGGACTGTCAACGATTGAAACTGCTTCTCAAAATTCTGCAAGGCTTGTTAAAGAATTTCATAAGTTTTATAATGATGCAGTAACAAATTCTGTTGGTGAGTATAAAACATATCTTGTTAAACGTCGGTCAACCAGCGCTGACCTGGAAGCTGTATTAAAGAAATATCTTGATAATAATGGTATAAGTTATGGAACTGCCAGTGCAGCCGCAAACTACAAAGGCTTTAACTATAATACGGGCAAAGAAGAAGCTGTTGCTGTGGAAAAGCAGGATATCATAATAAGCGCTTATCAGCCTGGGTCTGTAATACTGAAAGTATTGTTTGAACCAAAGACAAAGCAGCCTGAAGTAGTATTCCGGCCTTATGATATTACTGCCTGGGCGCTGCCTTATGCTTTAGGATTGGAGGCTTATGCCATAAGAGAAAGGATCGTTCCTTCAGCACCTGGGAATCAGGACACGTATGATTCTGCTGCACCAAAGCCTGAACTAAAAAATGCTTATGCTTATATTATTCCCTGGAAAAATTTTTCCTCAGCCAGGGTACTGGCCCGGTTATTAAAAGCGGGTGTACGCGTACGTTATGAAGACCAGCCTTTTACAGCAGCAGGAAAAGATTATGATGCCGGTACACTTGTTGTAACCAAAACTGCTAATGCAAAATTCGGAGACAATCTTTACGATAAAATATACCAGGCTGCTTACCAGAAAAAGGATTATCACTATAAAATTGATCCGGTAACAACAGGCTTTGCTGATAAAGGCGGAGACCTGGGCAGTAACAGGGTTCATTTAATACAGACTCCAAAAATCGCACTGATAACTGGTGAAGGAACAGATGCAAGCTCTGCAGGCGCATTGTGGTTTTTCTTTGAAAAAGAGCTGGATTACCCGGTTACTTTGATTAACCAGGCTGATGTGGCAAGAGCTGATCTCAGGCAATACAATACGATTATTATGCCCGATGCCGCCAGGTATCGTTTCCTGGAAGAAAAACCGGTGAATGACCAGTTGAAATCCTGGGTTCGCCAGGGTGGTAAACTGATTGCTTTGCAAGGTGCTGTTGAACAATTAACTACTGCCGACTGGGGACTGAAAATTAAAACAGACACAGATAAAAAGAAGAAGGAATCGGCTGAAGATTCTGCCTTATACGGGATTGTAAAACAATATGGCAACAAGACAAAAGAAGATTTGTTATCACTTAATTCCGGCACCATTTATAAAGTGCAGCTTGATAACACACATCCGTTAGCCTTTGGCTATCCTGATTTTTATTTTACCCTTAAACAGGATAACACCGTATATGATTTTATAAAAGAGGGTGGCTGGAATGTTGGGGTTATTAAAAAGGATAATTATATAAGTGGATTTCTGGGAAGCAAGGCTCAGGAAAAATTAAAAGATGGATTGTTGTTCGGCGTCCAGGAAATGGGAAAAGGCGGCATTGTATATTTGGCCGATGAAGTGATGTTCAGGAGTTTCTGGGAAACGGGGAAATTGTTGTTTTGTAATGCTGTATTTATGGTGGGGCAATAGTAGAGATTAGGTATCAGCTGTCAGCTATCAGCCGTCAGGAGGAAGCGACAGCAATATATTTCAGGTTGTTTAATTATTGCATTATGTGATATAAATAAAAGGCGGAACGACCTGTAAAGTTTTTAGAAACCTCACAGGTCTGAGAGAAGAATAGTTTCCTTCCCCCAAGACCTGTGAGGTTTTTAGAAACCTCACAGGTCGTTCTCGCTTTTTAAGACTTTAAATTCCAGATCTAGAAATCTAATTTCTAACTAAATAACATTACATACTTAACATTATCCAACTTAGTTTATGCATAAAATTGCTTTTGTTTTATTTTTCTTCACGTCATTGCATTCAAGTGCCCAAACACCGCAGGCGATGTCTTCATCGGATATATTGCTGGGATTGAAAAAATTAAATGTCCTGGGCTCGGTTCTGTATGTTGCTGCTCATCCGGATGATGAAAATACCCGCTTGCTGGCATATTTCGCCAAAGGAAAATTATATCGTACCGGCTATCTATCGCTAACCCGTGGCGATGGCGGACAGAACCTGATCGGCAATGAACAGGGTGTAGAATTAGGATTGGTACGCACCCAGGAATTATTATCTGCCAGGAGGATAGATGGCGCCGAACAATTTTTTTCAAGGGCATTCGATTTTGGTTTTTCAAAGAGCACCAATGAAGCCCTGACTTTTTGGAATAAGAATAAGATACTTTCCGATGTTGTTTGGGTGATCCGTAAATTTCATCCGGATGTCATCATTACGCGTTTTCCGCAGGATAGTCGCGCGGGTCATGGTCATCATTCAGCTTCTGCGGTGCTTGCCGTAGAAGCATTTACTGCTGCTGCTGATCCAACAAAATTTCCTGAGCAACTAAAATATGTAAGGCCCTGGCAGGCCAAGCGGATACTCTGGAACACCTTTAATTTCGGGGCAACAAATACCACCAGCGAAGACCAATTTAAAATAGATGTTGGTATGTTTAATCCCATTTTAGCTAAGAGTTATGGAGAGATAGCCTCTGAAAGCCGCAGCCAGCATAAGAGTCAGGGTTTTGGAGGATTGCGCCAGCGGGGTCCTGCACCGGAATATTTTTCCGTTTGGAAAGGCGACGCACCAAAGACAGATCTTTTAGACGGGGTAGATGTTTCCTGGAGCAGGCTAAAAGGAGGCATTCGCATACAGCAACAGGTTGATAGTATCGTTAACAGTTATTCTTTATTTGAGCCAGGAAAGTCAGTTAAAGCCCTGGTTGAATTGTATAAAAATGTAGCAGCTCTTGATGATGATTATTGGAGACCTCAAAAACTTAAAGAGATCCAACAACTCATTGAAGCCTGCAGCGCCTTGTGGATAGAAGCCACAACAACTGAACACCTGGCCGTTCAAACAGACTCATTGCCAATAATATTTTTTTTAAATAACCGCAATGGAAACAACATCACTGTTAAAAGCATTACACTGCAAAATATTGATACGGTGTTGAACCGTCCGCTCGAGTCGAATAAAAACCTGGAGTTCAGAAGGTTTATTAATATACCTGATACTATTCCTATCACTCAACCTTATTGGCTGGTAAACCAAATGAGCACAGGTTCTTACGATGTAAGAAATCAATTGCTTATTGGAAACGCAGATAACGAAGCAGCTTTTAATGCTCGGTTTATAGTAAATATCGAGGGACACGATTTTGAAATAATACGACCTGTAAAACAAAAATTTTCAGATCCTGTAAAAGGTGAATTATATGAGCCTTTAGTAGTGGTGCCTCCCTTACTAATAACTGTTGATAAAAGCTTGCTGGTTTCGGCAACTCCTGTTTCTCAGACCATGCACTTTTCGGTAAGGGCATTAAAAGATATTGCTTCTCCCAGGCTTTCTGTTTCTGATAGCAAACAATGGCAGGCTGATAATATAGGAACAGGCTCCTCTCCCAAACTTGAAAAAGGCAGTGAAACAGATTTTCCTGTAAGTGTAAAACCTATTGTGAAAGAAAGGTCTAATGGCACACAAACAATTACAGGACTTGTTGGCGGCAATGGTAAAACTTTCAGTAGTTCCCTTCGTACGATAAATTATGATCACATACCTAACATTAATTATTTCAGGATGCCGGCTGTTAACATAGTTACACTGGATCTTAAAATTGCGGGAAAGAAAATCGGATATATTGAAGGGGCGGGAGATTATGTGCCGGCTGCCCTTATTCAAATGGGATATGATGTGACCTTGCTTAATGATAACAATTTGGGTAATCTGAACCTTTCACAATTTGATGCCATCATTGCAGGTGTCAGGGCTTACAATATCAGGGAATCACTGAATGCCAATTATGGAAAATTAATGCGGTATGTTGAGCAGGGTGGAAATCTTATCGTTCAATATAACACCTCAAACCAAATAGGTCCTGTAAAAGCTAAAATAGGTCCATATCCGTTTAATATCTCACGTAATCGTGTTACTGATGAGAAGGCTGAAATAAAAATCCTCAAACCTCAGCACCAGGTATTGAACTTTCCTAATAAAATAGTAGCAGCCGATTTTGAAGGATGGGTTCAGGAACGCAGTATTTACCATGCTCAGAACTGGGACAGTCATTATGAAACAATTTTTTCGATACATGATCCTGATGAACCAGGAGACGAAGGAAGTTTGATCATTGCTAAGTATGGTAAAGGAATTTTTGTATACACTGGGTTGGTATTTTACCGCGAGTTACCTGCCGGTGTTCCGGGAGCTTACAGGCTGTTGGCAAATTTGATTGGCTTGAATAAATTGAAAGGGTTTTGAACTGTGATTTAACTGATTTAATGATGGACTATGATGTCTATGATGTCATAGTCCGTCATTAAATCAGTTAAATCAAAGTTCAGACATTTGTCAGGTTAAAAAGAATCTTACAAAATTATTAAGATCATAGAAATAAGTTAATCAGAATTACTGTTTAGGTTTACAGCCAGAATTAACTATTACATTATGAGCAATCCTTCAGAACAAAGACGTAGTATCACCATTGTGATAGTGGTAATTGTCGGGTTGGTTATTGGATTGTTTATAAAGCGCATCCCTTTAGGATTATTAATAGGTGTTATTTTGGGACTGCTTGCTTCCGGACTTTCTTCCAGAAGAAAATGATCTGTATGAAAGAAGATATAAAAGAAAAAGTTCCTGTATTTCATTCCTGGAACCAGTGGTATGCTTTCGTAATACTGGTACTGGTAGTGCTGATCGTACTTTTTTCTTTTTTCACTAATTATTTTGCATGAGTCAGCCGGATTGGATAGTACTGGGAGTTACATTAATTGGGATTGTTGCCTATGGCTTATATAAAAGCAAAACTACCAGGAATCTTGATGGATACTTTTTAAGTAACCGCACTATGCCCTGGTACCTGATTTTATTAAGTATTATGGGAACCCAGGCCAGTGCTATAACGTTTCTTTCTGCCCCCGGCCAGGCTTACACGGATGGAATGCGCTTTGTTCAATATTATTTCGGATTACCACTGGCGATGGTATTACTATGCATCACTTTTGTACCCATCTTTCATAAATTAAAAGTATATACAGCTTATGAATACCTTGAAAACCGTTTTGATGTAAAAACACGAACGCTTACATCCTTTCTTTTTTTATTACAGCGTGGCCTTTCCACCGGTATCAGCGTTTATGCACCCTCTATAATTCTTTCTTCTTTATTTGGCTGGAATATTTACTGGACGAATATTTTTATGGGTGGACTATTAATTATTTACACTGTTAGTGGTGGCGCCAGGGCGGTAGCCTATACTCAGCAATTACAGTTTGTTATTATATTTATTGGTATGCTGATAACAGCTTACATGGTAGTGCACCTGCTGCCGGAAGGAATTAATTTTATTGATACGCTTAAAGTAAGCGGCCGGCTGGGGAAATTAAATGTGATCACTACCGGCTATTCCAGTAAGGGTTTTAACTGGGATGACAGGTATAATATCTGGAGTGGGGTGATCGGCGGATTTTTTCTTGCCCTGTCTTATTTTGGAACGGACCAGAGCCAGGTT
>JAABUK010008470.1_pt1 | contig 14416 bp, 20 predicted proteins | sample 5559141 | NCBI WGS metagenome assembly JAABUK01 (sample SAMN10711869, study PRJNA513367) | rock metagenome | isolation source: Antarctica rocks | place: Antarctica: Victoria Land, Pudding Butte nord | collected 2016-01-03
ATGCGTACGCTGACTGTGTACAATACCTGACGCTCATTGAAAAAATGTCAACTTGCATCCTTACCTTTCAGCTGCTTCCTGCGCCTGTGGGAAGAATCAGGGTCTGCTGCCGTAGACAAAACAGATTTTTAGACACCTTGCAAAAAACCAAGCGGCAGAAGACATTGAGGACATACGAGCACAGTTTGAAATTGATCACGTCCCTTTGCTGCATATCGCCTCAGATGAGCAGCAGCTGCATCAAAAGATTGAGCAACAGATCTTGAGATTGCACGGAGCACAGAAGCTGCTGGACAAAGACAATTATGACAACAAGCACACTGTATGCTTGCGTGTGCTATGTCTAAATCGGTGATTCCCGTGCGTTCGGATTCTGCAATGCTCAGCAACTCTGTATATATTTGCTGCAGCAACCGGCTGACTTGTCCAAACAATTATTCAGCAGGCAATACATTCAATTAAGTGGGGCCGCAACAGTTCCTCACAACTAGCAGAGTAGGGCATGTTCAGCACAGGTGATGTGATGCAGTGACAACCATGTTTGCTGTTATTTCCACGTCGCGTTTAGACGTCAGGCTCGTATGTTCCATCATGAGGTTTGATGCTGACAGCAACCGTTTTTCTTGGTCTCTGACCATTCACCCTTGGCTTCCCAGTCGTACAGTTGGCTGTTATGGTGTTTGCATATAGGTATGATGAAGTGACGCCGCTTATGTTTGACGTGCATGTGCCCTCCCAGGGATGCGCTGTCTCCGCAGTTATGTATGGTGCATACGCCCCTTTGTCTTCCTGTCTGCCGCTCCCAGAACGTCAGCCATGCCTTGCGCTTGTCCACAGTGGAGCCGACGACGTTGAGGACTTCAAAGAACTCCAAGTCCTCGTCTTCAGGCCTCACAATCTGCGGATCTAATGCAGTAGTACTCGCGTGAACCATCCTGATGGAACTGTCAGGCCTGGGGAATTGCCTCGCAGCTGTGAGCGGTGACGGAGATGCCGGGGCAGCTTCGTGTCACAGCAGGTGTCACAGTATTACGTTTAAGGCGTTTTTGGCGGGAGTCTTGAGGGCCCATAAGTAACTCGGTGTTGCTCGGACCAGCAACATGTACGACTCATACAGTACGAGCTTCGACGCTATTGCGAAGCGGCCTAAGTCTGTGTTTAAGCGGCGGTCCTTCGAAGGAATTCCGAGCACAGCAAGTCAACCAGCACACCTTTCTGTGTACGGCTTCACTGGCGCAGAAAGCGCTTGTAGCGCATGACTGACGTCGGTAAAAGCAACAGGTCTGTATCCCATTGGTATGCTGACTCACTGACTTGTCAGGTGTTGATTATGCCATCTCCAACAATGCAAATGTCCTGATCAAGACGTATGGGCCCCCATGAGCGTTTTGGAATTGGTGGCGCACAAGCCCTGGTAATACCGGGCTGGTATGCAATGACTACAGATCTGCAGCTGGTCTAGACCAGCTGGCAGCCAAGTGCATGAATCCTTATCACCCATGAAGAGTAAATGCCATATGTACCACCATAGCAAACAACAGGCCCACTTTGACGATAAACGGTTCTGACAGATTAACAGATTCACCATTGGCATGGCACCACTTACTACGGCAGACTGGCCTGGCCCCTGTGTTGTGTGCACGTGTGCTTGTGGACGCTTCCTGACCCCAGTAATGCAATCACAGAAGCATTTCAGCTTAATGATGTTTCTGTATGGTCCCCACTCGCTTCAGTCAAATGCAACCAAATGCCAGCAGGGCATGATGTGGGCAAGCTAGAAAATGCTGGCCTCCAGCCACAACACAGCTCAGAGGAGTTGCATGTTATGTTACACTAGCAGAAATGCTTCTGCAAATAGTCATCCAGATGCGCTACCGAGCATAGGCGCAGGGGGCATATCTACGTAAGGCCCTCAAGCTGAGATCCAATCTATCATGGAAGCGGCCCCCAAGCTGGGCCTAGCAGAAGAAGAATACAACAAATTTGGCCAGTGAGTGGCCTAATAAATTTTAAGTGGTCATTCAATGTCCGCCATACGGGTACTGGCAATGACTGCCGTAAAGGTAGACATTTTGCCATGTCTGAAAGCACTCCGCCTCAGCAGCGCAGCATGGGTCGTCATACCTGCGGGGCTGGCCGACAGCAGCTCTTACTTAGCTCTTCGTCGTCCTTAATTGCGCTGCAAGGCGCACAAGTCGCACTCGGGGTCTGGATCATGACCGGCGGAGCTAAGATCTTGAAGTGTCTTCCACTGATCACCTTCGCTGTCACGGCAAACAGCGTGGATGATGTAGGCCCACGACGTGAACGTCAGCTCCTGCCTAATCAGAACAGGCAAAAAAGAGCCAGCCTTTGTGTTGTAGCTGCGTTAGCATGAATTAGAGCGCAGGGGTCGAGCAGCATCTATACCATGCCTGTCTGTCGATCACACCTGCAGCCTCTGGCTTTCATCCCTCAGTGATGGCTATCAACTAATGCTTCAATACCGCACAAGCACGGCCACATAACGCGCTGTGTGTCTTCTGAAGCCACTGCAACATATGCCTTGCATATCCGCATATGCTTGTCATACAGCCTGTGCTTTGCAATGATCACCAGTGAATATTTCCTTACAGGTACCTTCCAAGTTAAGTCAGTTCCTGCACAGCTTGCTGTGAAGAGTACGCGGGTGACAGTAATTTGGTGACAGCATGGCAGTCCTTTGCCCATGACCTGGTCAATGCTGCTGTACCACATCTGATGGAGCAGCAGCATGTTGAACGGCCCTCTTGGGTGACATAGATGGATCTCACTATTGAGGCTTGCAGTCACTGCATGAGCGCAAGGGCTTGCTGAAGACGGCTGACAAGTATTGTAGCTGGTGCTAGAGAGAGTGCATACTGCCTTACAGACAGGATCAATATCACATACTTTGGGCAGAGAAGGTCAATTGACGGTATGTGTGCTGGTGTACATTGCATGAATCAGATGTGCAAGATTGGCCATGCTCCTTCCCTTTTTGTGATGACATCAATATTGTGCTGATGCCATTAACTGTAGGCATATCTTGTTGCCGGCGAACAAACAGCCCTATCAGGATATGTAGTGCAGAGTCAACATGCAGTACAAATAATCGAGGGGACGCTTCTGACGAAGGCCTGCCTGTAGGGCCTTCATACTGCACACTTCATGTCACATGTATGTCAGTTGCACAGCAGATGGCTGAGATGGGTTCAATGTTGCCACCTAACTGCAGCACATGATAGACAACCATGTTGCAGCGCTGCAGATATGACAAGTGTAAGACAAGCTCAACAGCAATGCATGCAGCAGCTTGCGGCTTGCATATGCGCATCGCAACAGGCATGTGGCAAACAAACGTCTCTGCAAAACCACTGTGCCACTTAAAGATTTTGATGTGTTCAGGAAAGGAGCTAGCACAAGGTAGCCAAGCAAGTCTTGGCGTCTCTATCTGACTGCTACTTCCAGGCCTTTATGATGGCCAAGATTAAAGTTGCAATATGGCTCTGGGGTGAAGTTGCAGAGTTTTTATCATCAAAATAATACCTATATACTTGCCCAATCCAGAGGTTGTGGACATCATTGCATCAATGAACGACATGATGCTTGCTACTCACCCATCACATGGTCCAGAGAAGAGGGCATATGCCTCTCACGGTGTTGCAAGACAAGCCTTGGCACCTGATCTAAACACACAAACATCATTGTCGGCCAGCACACTCTGCAGAATTGGACATGGTGCATTCTCAGACAATGACATGACCATGAATATGCATAAGCATGTGCAGCATGGGTTTGAACAAAACGGCATTTCAAAAGTGGCTTGAGGCATGTTATGCATGCAGCAGCCTGCTGCACTGCGTGCCTTCGTTTCTCAGTGAGATCATTCATTTTTCTTGTAATGCATGCATACATGTCACATACACAGTATACAGTTGATCATATTGTGACCATCACTGTCAACTTAGCAACACGATGTGGTCTTGCAAGGCAGTGCCACTCAATTGCAAACGTGTGACTATGGTGCTGGAAGGAACCAGTAGCAGTTCAGTCAGGGTCAAGGTTCTGACCCAAAGTGCTCTGCATGTAGTGCATGCATAGATCACAGATAGATTCCGTTGCTGTGCATATGCATGCATGCAGCAGAGCAAATGAATGTCGCACAGCACTCATATTTGGGTTGTTGACCCAAAATCAATGCTGCTGCATGTGGTAATACATCACAACTTGCAACTGGAGACTCAGCACTCGTACAGTCATGGTACAATGCTCAAGACTCAGGTAGCATCATCAGGCATAAAGGGGCCACCGACATGGAAGGCTGCAGAGTGCAGATTTGTGAGGCACTATTAATGGCTGCTTGACATATCTTTTAGCAGTATGGGCAGCTCTGCAAAGCAGTTGCTTGTTCTGGTAAAGTAATGCATGCAAATCGGAGGCCGATTGTGACCTTCGCTGTGCTGCATGCACAGCAAGAAATCCTTGCAGAGGCGGGTGGCATTTGGAGTGCCGTTTCCTCAATGCATACTGTTGATTTATTTTGATAACATTAATGTTTATCGACCCAGCAATACAAGATGGCCTTTCACGGCACTCACATGCAGGCGTCTGACTCCACGGTAGTGCATGCACGTCACTACTGTATACAAGTGTGAGGCTTGTACAAAGATGATCATTCAGCTGATTCATTGATGCACACCCTCTGTATGTATATAAATTTATCTGTATACTAACACAGTGCAACAGCAATCAGCCCTTTGACTCTGTTCAATGTCATGCATGTTTTTGCCATGCTACATCAGAGATGGGGCAATATGTACTGTACACAGTATCACACACGTCATCCTCGTCCACAAAAGCACTGTCATGCTGTTTCAGGCAATATCAACATGCATCTCATCTTCAAACTCCAGGCTACTGCTACTGGGGTCTGCTTGCAAGCAGTTGCTAATCTTGGCGACACATCAGCCACAGCAATCCTTGCCAACAGATCTGTCACAAATATCAGTAGGTAATGGGAGCAAGCCCTATTGCAACAAGCCCTATTGGTACAAGCCCTATTGCAACAAGCCCTGTTGCAAGAAGCCTGTGCCGTGAGCCATCCTTTGCTGTAACACGGAGCACATTCTCCTATGTTGACATCACACAATACAATCCTTCAGACTCAGCAGCATCATCAGGCATAAAGGGGCCATTGTCATAGAAGACAGCAGAGCACACATGTGTGACATCTACACAGGCTGCTTCATAAAATCTTTCAGCAACATGGGCAGCTCTGCAAAGGAGTTGGCTGTTCTGTAAGATGCTGTCCTTGGCCTGATTGATTGCAATCTGTGCATCATAGACATGAAAGTCAGTGAGATTCACTGGCATATATGTGCCATCAGTGGCTGAGCTGGCATGGGCAGGACACAGCGTTTCCTTGAACTTACCTCAACATGCTGCCACTTTGTTGATGATGCTTTGCCACAGTTGTTGCATGTGGTAACTCTGCCTGCATCTGGGCAATCAAACAAGTACAGCTGTGTCGATTGCTGCTCTGTGAGACTGAGCTGTAGTTGGACCAGAGAGCTGCTGTGGGAATGTTAAGGCTGGCACTGCTGGCGTACTATACTTCTGACTTTAGAAGGTACTGTGAGACTTACAATATGGACACAATTCACAGTAACACCATGTGACATTTGCTGCATACATGCCCTTATGGTGTAGCCATTCATGCACACAAACGTCATGGCTGCTACTGGGTACACAGGCTGAGTCCTGCAGGCATGGCAGTGCAGGGAGATAGGTGACAGTCCTGATCAAAGTCTTGCCTGCTGCTGCTCCCCAGACAAGGAAGCTGCTTCTGTGTCTGTGGTGAGGCTGTTGCTCCGTCCTGAACATCCTGTTGCTGCTCTGATCTGCAAAGCCGTCTAACTTCTGCGCTGTTGTGCTAATGTGTTAGCTCTTATCATGTTCAAACGACCAAGCAAGAGCTTGGGAATGTTCATGTTCCCTTTTTCTTTCAACGCCGGTTAAGGGTCTATGAGACAAGAGGAGATCAACGCCTGCAGGCGGGATGCGGCGACGATGCGATGGTTTGCGGCAACTAGCCAAAACGACCTTGGACACCTGATTCTCATTTCCCACCTGTAATGAATTAAAATTGAGACCGAGCAACCGGAGTGCCCCGTTCTTCTCGGGGGGAGGGGCATAGATCACTTGACGCTGCCTGTGCAGCCAGATGCTTGTTTTCTGCCATAGACGATTCGATTTGTACACTGAGCCCTGCATGGCTCTGCCTGCAAGTGGTTACGGAAGCACCGCTTTGCGCCCAGTCGCAAGCAGCATAGGTTCGGTGGGGCCAGATGCTTTTAGTCATGGCAAAATGTCTACCTTTATAGCAGTCATTGCCAGTACCCTCGTGGCGGACATTAAATGACCATGTGGCAGCCACAGATTCAGGCATTTTACCAAGCTCTGCAAATTAGTCTACCTTGGGAAAGTGTATCTGAGATCCAATCTATCAAGTAAAAGCTTTGGCCAGCCACAGGGCCAGCCAACAAGTCTGGTCGCCTGCTTGTTTCTCGTCGCAAGTGCCGCCACAATGTGACAGACACAGGGATTTGAGGGTGGCAAATTGTCGCTGCGGCACATCTGGTAAAAGGAAGGATTTAAAGCTAACGTTGTGAGTTGACGCTTCTCCTGTTCGGTGCTGCGTCTGGGCTAGATTGTACACACGATTGCTCTGCCAGCGTGTCAACCGTTGTCCACAAAGTAAAGTGAGCCCAACTTCCTGTGTGAGTGCGCGCATTGTATCACCGCTGACACGGGTTGTCTACTACTTGGTGAGACCACTTCCTGCAGGTGTTGGAGTACTGACTGCACTACGGTCACACCTGTGCTATATTGCAGCCCTGCTGAATTCCATGTTAGTGATTACTTGACTGTACAATGCTCACACTTTTCAACAAGTCTCTACACAGTGGTGTGGCAAGGTATCAAACCATGGCAACCTGCTAGCTTGACTGCTGTCCATTTCATTGCGTGGACATTCACTCTACATTTATAGGTGTTGAGTGCCATCAAGCGCAATGCAGTCTAGCGTGTGACACGTCACATGGTTGAATAAGCTTGAGAAGGACTGGTATCAGACACAAGTTGTGCCAGCTGAGATTCCTGTGGACCACTCTGCAGGCGCTTGCACAGGTCATAAATGCTTATCACTCAATTGACACTTTATGCCACTACTTGCATACAAGCGCGCAGAATGCATGTGCGTATGCGTGTGCATGTAAGTGCTTTAGCGTCAAGATGATGGGCAGCCATTGTTGATCACTTTTGCTGATCACTTCTGTGTCCGCCTCAGACATGGCAGCTGCTGCAGCACTGCCACCAGCCTGGCAGGGCAGCCTACTCATGACATGATATCCCACTCTTGCAGAACCTGCAACTTGTACCACCTTGGCAGCCACTTGCAACATATGCAGTTGCATCAACTGCTTGCTAGCTGCATTGCCTTGTGCATGTTGCAGCATCTGCATGCCATGCGTCACCCTGTTGGTTGCTTTGGCAGCCCAAATTATCTACGTCCCTCGATTGTTGAAAACAATTGTTGGTACCTTGTTAGTCGGGGCAACGGTGTTATGCTGCTAGCATGTCGAGAGTACGTATTGTTCGCTTGATCAGACCCTGGCATGCATATGTTGTGATTGCCCTGCATGCCGCCGGCAGTCCCGCCCAGACGGAAAGACCTTGAGTGGACTTCGCAATGGCCTTGAGTGATGCAACAATTGTGCCATGTAACAAATCTTTGCTGTCCAGTGGCCGCACATCAAGTGACTGCTTTTGATGCAGCCCCTGGATCAGCATAAAAAAAATCGACAGGTACCAACCTGATCTTGTCTTTATTTTGGGATCCAAAAAAGAGCAATAAATCTGACGCAATGTACTAAATGCAGGCCGAGCATGCTGCTGTGGCAACATGCAGCAGCGGGAACCTTTCGAGCCTGACGAAGTCCGCGTGAGCTCCCCAGTTAGGCTTCAGAGGGTCTTTCAGAGCAAGCTAGTACCGTGGATAAAACTTCCCATCGTTTATTTGGCTTCTTTCCGCACGACTCGTCGTCTCTTCTCGCGCACAGGAGCCATGGTCGAAAAGGAGAAACCCGCAGCAGCGGAAGCTCGCCCGGTCAAGCCTTCATCGGCATTGAAAGCAGAGGGTATACAGCCGAAGACAAGCGGGGGTTCTGTGCAGCCTGAGCCGAAATTGCCTGAGGACGCCTGGAGATGTTTTGTTACTACCACCAAAGGCTCCAAACTGCTGCTGTTCCTCAAGTCCTCGCTTGACGTCAAACAAATTCTTTGTAAGCTTCATGTCGCTATAGCTACAAGGGACAATGCATGCTCTCTTTCACACCCCAACCAGCTGTACTGTGTGTCTCCAGCTGAAATTGCCAAGCGGCACAATGCACAGTGCAAAGAGCTGGGCAGAATCAAATGCAAGTACTTAGCCTATTGCCAAAACGAGGATGGAGAAGGCTTCAAGCTCACCAATGACATGATCTTGCAAGGTGTGTTGTGTTGTGTTCTGCTATCTTTTGGGTGCAACCTTCTTTCACAGTCTCTGCTCAGCTATGCATTTCACCTGCAGATTTTGCCCCCAGTGCACCAGTGTACCTCAGAGCCTATGTGGAGGATGCTGCGGTGAGTGCAAATTTCCTTTGCAGCACTGTTCATACTGCAAGACCCATCCTACTCTATCTGTTTCCAACTAAGGCCTTGAAGTGTGTGTACCTGACTGACACGGACACCAAACTGCCAAGCTCAGTCATTGCCACGTTTGCTAATGTTTTGCACCGTAAATTGGTGTGCAGGTGGCCAAAAGAAAGGCAACCACAGAAGGGGAGGATCAGCCAGCCAAGAAGGTCAAGGCTAGCGCTACTCCTGCAGCCAATGGCGCACCAGCCCCAGGCAGTGCTGCACCCGGCAGTGCTGCAGCTACCAGTGAAGGCCCCAAGAAGCGAGGAAGACCGTCAAACAAGGAGGTGCGCAAAGCGCATCATGAAGGCATCATCATCCCATGCCTCTGTGACATACAGCAGAGACGCTTGCCCTGATCATAGCACAACTGGACAGGCATCGTAAGCTGGAGTGCATAAAACCTGTCAACCTTGTTGTCTATTGTGGTCATGCTTGTGCACACTACGTCCGTTGAGCCACTTGATGTGAAAGGTGAAATATAGTCTTGGCTTCGGGACAAGATTTGCTATGTGAGTGCAGAAGGCGGAAAGGGAAGCAGCTGCTGCAACAACACCAGCAGCAGGCGCAAGTGCAGACAAGGGGAAGGCCCCCATGCAGACTCAGGTCAGCCTCTCTCCTGCATTCTGGTCTGCAGGCATGCACCTTATGATGAATTGAGAGTGTAGGCCATTTGTTGGCAGAGCTGTGCTTAATATCATATGCTCTAGTAGTAAATAAGGCCATGCAGCTCATGTCCTGAGAGGGTTACAGTCACAGCAAACAGTGAATTGACGGAATAGTGCTCGCACGTCACTATGAATATGACTGAGGTTGTCACGTGCTGATCATGTGCAACACGCTGATGGCTCAGCTAGCAGCTACAATGCAATACTTTCTTTGAAATACCTAATCCCTAATTATTAAATTAATAATCATTGGAATTTATTGAAATCTTGAAAGCACGCTGAGTCATACGCAAAAGCCTGCTAGCAACCTCACCCAGGCCCTGTGCTTGCAGGAGAAGGCTCCTGCAGCCAAGAAGAGCAGCAAAGGCAAGAGTGAGGTACCTGCACCAGCTCCTGCCAAGCCTGCCAAGGCAACTCCCAAGACTCCTGCTGTTGTGACCAAGCAGGTAGCATATCATGCCAGGTTGCTTATGTGTTTGCTGACACTGCTGTGCGTAACACTCAGATTTGCAACTGCGTGTCAACTCTGCTGTTCTGCTGTCATCTCATTAGGGTGAAGTCATCAGTGCGCCATGCTGCCCAGCGAGCAGTTGACCCTTTTGTGTACGATCATTTGAGGGGCAGCCCTGAGAATCAGATTACACATCATGTTGCAAGAAGAAGACCACCCTTGCGCTTGCTCTTGCCTCTCACCCAGCCAGGCTTCTGACCACAAATCATATGTACGCATTTGCTCTTCACAAAACCAGGACAGTCTTTGGTGATAGGTGTGAAAAGTGCTGCATGTTGCCAACAGGAGGAGAGCAGCTCAGAGGAGTCATCCTCTGAAGATGATGTACCTGCACCTGCACCTAAGGCTGCACCTAAGGCTGCACCTGCCGCTGCACCCAAGGCTGCACCTGCCGCTGCACCCAAGGCTGCACCTGCGGCTGCACCTGCAGCTGCCCCTGCGGCTGCAACTGCGGCTGCAGAGTCATCCTCTGAAGAATCATCTTCAGAAGAAGAGGAAGAAGACTCCCCTCCGCCAAGAGAGCAGCCTGAGCCTAGTGAGGAGGAAGAGGAGGAGGAGTCAGAGTCATCCTCAGATGACGAGTAAAGTGTACATCAGCAAACAGAAGCTGACATGCTGTTTGCCATGCATAAGACATCGATGAGACAAGAGATATCTTGAAAGGCATTGCCTACCTTTTGGCGAGAGCAGCTTAGCAGCTGTTGGTCCATAGTGTTGTGGTAGCACATTTTCTGTTTTTGGTCACGACCAGCAAGTTATAGCTCCACTTTGGTCTCTACTTTTTGTGCTCTACAGTCGTCTAGATGTCCATAACCTGGCTTCTGTTGATTTTGGATGATTGCCTGACAACCAGGTGATAACCAGGGGTGTATTGACGCATCAACAGTGTGTATGATGCTTGTACAGATAATGAGTACTGTGAGTGATGAAATGATGCAGAGAGAATGAAGCTTTGCTTTGTGTCACACCGTCAGATCATGGCTTTGATATTGCTGGCTCAGTTGTGTTCTCACACCCGCTGTCCCAAGCCAAGTCCTTTTATACATAGCTGCGCAGTCATCAGGAGTATATACAGCCTAATTCATTTGCCTCGTTGCGGTGACGCGTCATTACATACACCACTATTGTATAGTCTAAAGCTGGACCCTGTGCATGTACAATGATGCATTACGCACCTCCTCTGAGTGAACCTGGAAGCAGCCAAACCAGAAACTTTCTTTAAGATAAACACGCTGCACGCACTTTGCATCACACTGTGAGTCACGATAGACTCAGGCACACAATTCCATAATTGCCTGAGACAAGTACTGATGTCAGCTTCACAATAACCTTCCATGCAAGTTATGTCATCTCCGCTGTAGCCCTCACTCTTATACTTGCTGCAAAATAAGTAATAAAGCCCGCTTTGACACAGAATGTCACAAAAACATCATTCAAATGCTTTGACCTTGCACATGTAGAACAACATCCGCAAGGTGAAAGCAATCTTGTCACAGCTCATCACCAGAAGACACCATCTTCCACTAGCACAAACATCAGCTGGAACAAGACATAGACACCCAACAATGCAAAGCCAATCTGCTGATACAGACGCCATTTGAACACCAAAGGCACAGCCACCACCAAAGTCGCAAGCACTACCACGCTTTGTACTACCAACGTAATGATGCCACTGGTGAGCTCCATGACTAGCGCGCCATCTTTGAGGCTGGAATATAGCACAGGCAGACCTAAGCCCATCATGAGGTTGAACACTGGTCCAGCAAAGCAGCCAGCAATGGCCATAGTGCTGTGTCCCATCTTTGCTAGTGTATAGGTGGCCACCAGCTCTGGCACAGTCTCTCCCCATGACAAGATGGTGCCGCCGATCAGAGCCTGCATCACAGATACAGAGCAATCTCAGAATGCTCAGACCTAGATGGCGTGACCCCATATGCCAAGTGCAGACAACCGACAGTGCGGAAGCTATCATCAAGCTGTTGACAATGCTGTGCAACATCAACCAATCACGGTCTTGCAAGCTATAGGCAGGCAAATGCACAGTGCACCATCAAACACTTACTGTCGGAGCGTTTAGGATCATGCCAAAGGCCTGCAGTAGCGCCACCACTTCAGAAGCCACCAGGTTGAGCCACACGCAGCTCATGATGATACTGATTGTGGCAAAGGTGGCGTCCATCCTGCACAACATCCGACCACTAACCGCTGCCATGCACAAAGATTTGACTTTGCAGTGCATGCAGTTGTTACAAGCAATATGAGATGGGTATCTCATGCATGTGAACAAGACCTGACAGCATTTGGTGAATGCCAACCAGAGACACAGAGTAGTAATCAAGCTGACCAGATGCAGGGCGGACAAGAAGTGACAACAAACACAAGGACAAGCGCAGAGTGGTGCTGACCTGGAGGCATATCCAAGGCCAGTCTTGCTGAGCTTGTTGTACATGAGGGCTGCAATGGCACTGCTGCATGCTGCCCACAACAGCAGATAGCCCCACCAATGCACTTCTGACGGGCCCAGCCCCAAAGTCGCCAAGCCAAAACCTGGGGCTGCTGTTGCCATGCAGTAGCCATACACGCTGCTGAAAAACTCTGCACAGACAGCACAACATGACTTCTGATTGTCAGCGCCATACTGCAGCAGTTCTTGACAGGCCATGGCAGCATTGCTGCGGGCTGGCGCTTTCAGAGCGACTTGAACACACAGATTAATTGATGCCATGCAAGGCAACAGCAAAAACACAGCCACTGTACTCTACTGGTCCCTGGTGCAATTGTTCCTTCAGTAGTCGCGTCATGTAATAACATGTATGGTGACAAAGAGTGCACTCTACATTCTGGGCAGAAACGCTTGTCATAGCACAGACTGCCAGCTGCTGTGAACTGCACATGCAGCATTGCTTTCAGGAACATGAGCGACACAAGGGCAGATCGTAACATTTCAAGTCCTGCATGAGCCCAGCACAGCATGGCAGGTGGTGACTGTGGGTCTGACCTATGTGCATGGAGGGGTTGGTTGCATGCATGAAGAGCACAAGGGGGGAGGTGGCAATGGCTGCAGCCCGCTTCAAGCGACTCTTGCGATCCAGGTGGATGTAGACGTGGAAGGAAGCTTCCAGGTGTTGCTTTGCCCACTGGCGCCAGGACTGCTCTGTGAAGCCCATCTCCTGTGCAAAGATGGGCACAATCTCTGCGCCTCCCTCTGCAAGAATCAAAAGAAAGCTTTACACTCTCAACAATCGTCTGTGCCAATATGGGCACGATATCTGCACCCCCCTCTGCAAGCAAGAAACTAAAAGCTTACGCTTTTCAGCGATCATCTGGGCAAAGATGGGCACAATCTCTGCACCTCCCTCTGCAAGAAAGGGGGGAAAAATCAGCGATCACAACGGGAGCCTCCTCTGCACCAATGAGCGCACGTGAAGCATGCAGCAGCGCAGTTCAGTACACAAGAGCCGATGCCCCCTCACAGGGTAGGGCCTTAGCCTCAGCAGGACTTGCTGGCAACCATCGGGATAGCCTTGTACAATAGGCCTATCAGGATCACAAAAAAAGTGCTGCTAGCGCTGATTGACAAATCGGCCGTTGGTAAGCCAGGCAGTACAGCTAAAGCGAGATGAGACCAGGCAATGCAGAGGCATACAGTCTAATGTGCTGTTGCAAGGATGAAACTTGATGTTGGCTTCTTTGTTCCATGATTTACATACTTACTGGCCAAAGTTGAGCCCAAAAGATGTGTGAGCAGGCAACTGCAGCCAGGGTTTCATGTCAAGCATTGAGCACAAGACATACAGCACTCTGTGGGTAATTAAACATACCGTCTTCTAGTGTGAAACCCACATGGCCATCCACATCAGTCACCTTGATCAGCGTCATCTCATCTGCAGACCACTACTGACACTCACACCCTGTGATGGTGGGAGCTTGTGAGATATAGAGACAGCCACAGTGGCAGGACACTTGCTAGCCGCTTCGGTTGCAATACCAATGATGTCATGTGGCAGTGTGCCTGGCTTACAGGTGTGATACTTGATTGCTAGACAACTTGTACAAGTGTGCAAGCTGCAGCATGCATGCACAGTGGAAGCAAACAGTACTACATCGCCACTCTTGCATACCTCCGTCACTATAAGTGACCCTAGGAAGGGAGGGTATCACATCCCTGGCTGCAGCTTGTGCATCATCATCCTCTGTCTCCCTTGCCGCCCACAGAGATGACTTCTGGCGCAAAGGATTGCTACCAGCAGCAGCAGCTGGCATCATGGCTGCATCTGCCAACCCCGGTGACTGCCCCTCTGCTGAGGCATCTGCTTCTGCGCCTGGTGTTGATGCTGTCATGAGTTTGTTGTGGTGGGCAGGTGCAGGCTTGGTGGGCAGTGCAGCAGCAGGAGCAATGCCTGCCTGGCTGCTTGCTTGAAGCTTGTAGGCCTCTGCAGATCATGTCACACTCCACTGATGCTGTGTGTAAGGCTGACGGCTGATGCTTCCCTATTTGCAA
>JAABUK010008471.1_pt1 | contig 14412 bp, 15 predicted proteins | sample 5559141 | NCBI WGS metagenome assembly JAABUK01 (sample SAMN10711869, study PRJNA513367) | rock metagenome | isolation source: Antarctica rocks | place: Antarctica: Victoria Land, Pudding Butte nord | collected 2016-01-03
AGCATCTGGCGACGGCAGCGGCTCTAAATCTGTTGCGTGTAGTGGTTCATTTACAAGGGATGCCGCTTGCGCGAACACGGGTTTCACGCTTTGCCCGGCGGGCGGCCTGATTTCGCCAACAGTATCCGAGCGTTTATGGAACTGTCAGTGCTAAATTGAAGCCGAGAGCCGCCAGAAGCACAATCTTAGGGCACTGAGTGTCACATTCGCGTCTCTCTTGGCTGTTGAATTTCCACGCTGATCGCCAAGCATACCCAGACCCAGGGGAGTGCGCTGAGGCCGCCACTTAGAAAAAGCCACTGGTCAAAACAGGTATACTCTGGTCGTGTCACATAACAAAAATGCACCATTGACCACGTCCTTGTTGAGTCACATAGGTGGTTATCTATGGGCGATGCTCGGTGTTGGGGCAGCGACAGGGGGATTTTGGTCTGCCCATACTTTTCTCGACAAGGGGCAGGCGTCGCTGCTGTACCTGCCAGTTGTGCTGGCCTGCGCGGTGCGCTTTGGGTTCGGCCCAGCGGTGATGGGCGCGGGCCTGAGCTTTCTGTGCTGGAACTTCTTTTTCCTGCCGCCCTTCTACACGCTTGTTGTCGCCGACCCCCGCGACTGGCTTTCGCTGCTAGTGTTTCTAGTGGCGGCGGTAACAACCGCGCAGCTTGCCGCACGGGCGCGGGAGCAGACCCGGCAGGCACAGGCCCGCGAAGCGGAGATCGCTACGCTGTTTCAGGCGAGCGAAACCCTGAGCCGCGAAGTCCGCGCCGACCGCCTCCTCAGCATCCTGACCACGCAGCTTGAAACCCTGTGCCATGCGACGCACTGCTGGGTGCTGAAAGCGGCTGGCACGGCGCTGCTGCCTACGCCGGAGGTCCCGTCGCCGGTGCGGCACCTGGCGGAAGCCGCATTTGCTCACGACCAGACCATCGGGTTTGGCAACAGTGGCCATCTCTGGGCACGGGCGCTGGCCGCTGAAACGAAGGCGCTTCCGGGAATATGCGTGCCGCTGCACACGGCGAGTGGCCGGGTCGGAGTCCTGTATGTCGGGCCGCGTGACGATGACAGCCCCTATTCGCCGCTGGAAGAGCGGCTGATTTTGACGCTGGCAAACCACGCCGCCGTTGTCATCGCCCGCGACCTGCTGGCGGCGGAAGCGGCGCAGGCGACGGCGCTCCGGGAGGCTGACGTGCTGAAAGACTCCCTACTGTCTCTGGTGTCCCATGAGCTTAGAACGCCGCTTGCTTCAATTAAAGCCTCGGCAAGCGGCCTGCTTCAGCCCGGCTCGGACTGGGGGGAGGAAGCTCGCCGGGAGGCGCTGCGGGCGATTGATACCGAAGCGGACCGTCTGGGCGGCCTGGTCGGCAGTCTGCTGGATTTGTCCCGTCTGGAAGGCGGCGCGTGGCAGCCTCGCAAAGACTGGTGCGACCTGCTGGAAGTGGTCGGCACGGCCCTGGACCGGCTTCCCCCGGCGGAGGCGGCGCGGGTCATCGTCGAGGTCCCCGTCGACCTGCCGCTCCTTCAAGCTGACTACACGCAGATCGCGCTGGTGCTGACCAATTTGCTGGAAAACGCCGTCAAATACACGCCGCCGGGCAGCCGGGTCGTATTGTCTCTGGCCGAATCGGTGGAGACTCCGGGTGTCACCGTCCGCGTGCGCGACTTTGGCTCGGGCCTGGTTCCGGGCGAGGAAGCGCGGCTGTTTGAGCGGTTTTATCGCAGCCCGCGCCATCAAAGAAGTACAGTGCGCGGCACGGGATTGGGGCTGGCGCTCTGCCTCGCTGTCGTTCAGGCGCATGGCGGGCGGGTGTGGGCGGCCAATGCCCCGGCGGCTGACCCGCCGGGAGCCGTGTTTTCATTCTTTCTGCCGCCGGGGGACACGCCATGACATCACATTCTGACACTATTCTTGTTGTCGATGACGAGCCGGAGATACTGCGAGCCGTCCGCGCCGGGCTGACCGCGCAGGGCTACCGGGTGCAGACCGCGACTGACGGCGACGAGGCGCTGCGCTCGGCCTCCGCCGCCGCGCCCGATTTGGTCATTCTGGATGTGATGCTGCCGGGCGGGACCGACGGCCTGGAAGTCTGCCGCCGCCTGCGGGAGTGGAGTCAGGTTCCCATTTTGATGCTGTCCGCGCTCGGGCAGGAGCGGCAGAAAGTGGCCGCGCTGGATGCCGGGGCCGATGATTATCTGACCAAGCCCTTTGGGATGGATGAGCTAACGGCGCGGGTGCGGGCCGCCCTGCGCCGCGCACGCGGGGCTAAACCTGCCGCCGAGGCCGCCGCGTTTGTCTGGGGCGACCTGTCCGTAGACTATACGCGGCGTCTGGTCACAAAGCGCGGCGCGGAACTCAAGCTGACCCCGCTGGAATACGATATTTTGCGCTTTCTGACCCAGAACGTTGACCGCGTGGTGACGCACCGCCTCCTGCTGTCAAGCGTCTGGGGCGCGGAATACTCTGAAGACGCGCAGCTTCTGCGCGTTCATGTCGGCAACCTGCGCCGCAAAGTCGAAGACAACCCCGCCCGTCCCCGCCTGATTGTCACCGAACCCGGCGTCGGCTATCGCATCCGCTCCGCTGACCTCCCCCACTAATCTTTCCGCAATCTTTACACAATCTTTATATCCCCACCCCGTTCCTTTACGCCGTCTTTATGCGCGTTCGGCTACTATAATCCTGTCACAAACGAAGGATGAAAGAGCCACCAATGAAACTTATTCAGGACCCTCTGGTACAGCGAATCGCGCTGGCAACCGCCGTCTACACGGCACTCATTACGGTATGGGCACATGGCTAACCTAAACACGCTAACGACCCGTCCCCCGAGCCGGCGGGGCTGGGAGCTGGAAGCGGCGTCCAAGACCGCCGCGTTTTTGCGCCGCGAGTTTGGCCTGTCGTCGGACGACGCTGAGGCGGAGCAGCATGACGGCGTGCTGACGATCTGCCTGCCTCGCGCCCTGTCGCCGCTGGGCCGCGTGCTTGCCCGCACCCCCGAGGGTGTGGAGGCGCTGGAAGCGGTTTATGCGCTCCTGCACGAAGCGCATCACGCACCGCTGGAGGCGCTAGTTTCACGCATTGCCGGGAGGGAAGCCGGGCAAAGCCGCATGGAGTTGGACTGCCGCACCGGCGGCGTCCGAGTGAGTTTTTGTCTGCCCGCTCAGGCAGAGAAAGAAGATTAACAATGCAGGATGGTTTATTTCTTATGGTCGTTGTGCTGTTCTTCGCGCTGGCCTGGGGCATGGCTCGTGGCTGTGCGAGACTTTGAGGAGAAAACGCGATGAGGAGAGAACGCAATGCTGTTTGATTACTGGCTGGCCGGGGCGGCGACGGTGGGCTTGTTTGGCTACCTGATGTATGCCCTGCTGCGGCCTGAGAGTTTTTGAAAATTAGGAGCCAACGATGACATTATTAGGCTGGGGACAAATCCTGGCGTTTTTTTTGATCCTGCTGGCGCTCACCAAGCCAACGGGGATATATCTGCACCGCGTCTTTGAGGGCGAGCGGACATGGCTGTCGCCCGTGCTGCGGCCCGTGGAACGGCTGATTTACCGGGTGGGCGGCGTCCGCGAAGACGACGATATGCCGTGGACGACGTACACGGTGGCCCTGCTGGCGTTCAGCGTCGTGACGCTGATTCTGACGTTCGGCCTGCTGCGCTTGCAGGGGCATCTGCCGCTGAACCCGCAGGGGTTCGGCACGAAAGAAATGACGCCTGATCTGGCGTTCAATACCGCCGTTTCATTCACCACCAACACCAATTGGCAAGCGTATTCCGGCGAAAGTACGCTGTCGTACTTCTCCCAGATGGTCGCGCTGGCCTCGCATAACTTCTTTTCCGCCGCCGCCGGAATGGCCGTGGCCGTGGCGCTGGTGCGCGGGCTGGCCCGGCGCTCGGCGGCGGGGATCGGCAACTTCTGGGCGGACATCACGCGGGTAACGCTGTATGTGCTGCTCCCGCTGTGCGTGGTACTGGCGCTGGTCTTTGTGCAGCAGGGCGTCGTGCAGAACTTCCACGCTTACCGGGCAGTGACGACGCTGGAAGGCGGCACACAGAGCATTCCCGGCGGCCCGGTGGCCTCGCAGGAGGCGATCAAAGAATTGGGCACGAACGGCGGCGGCTTCTTCAATGCCAACTCGGCGCACCCGTTTGAGAACCCAACACCGGTCACAAACTTTTTGCAGATGCTGATGATTTTTGTGCTGGGGGCGGGGCTGACCTACACGTTCGGCATTTATGTCGGCAATGTCCGGCAGGGCTGGACTCTGTTCGGCGCGATGTCGTTTTTGTTCCTGCTCGGCGCGTCCACAGCCTACGTGCAGGAAGCGCGGGGCAACCCGCTGATTGCCGCGCAGGGCGTCGAAACCCGCGCTTCGGTGATGGGTGACGGCGGCGGCAACCTGGAGGGCAAGGAAGTCCGCTTCGGCGAGGCTGGCTCGACGCTGTTTGCCACGGTGACCACCGATGCAAGCTGCGGCGCGGTCAACTCCATGCACGACTCGTACACGCCGCTCGGCGGGCTGGTTCCAATGGCGAACATTCTAACTGGGGAAGTCATCTTCGGCGGGGTAGGCGCGGGGCTGTACGGGATGTTGATGTATGCCATTCTGGCGGTCTTCATCGCGGGCCTGATGGTGGGGCGGACGCCGGAGTATCTCGGCAAAAAAGTGGAGGCGTTTGAAGTCAAAATGGCGATGCTGGCTGCGCTCATTCTGGCCGCGTCTATCTTAGGCTTCACGGCGGTTTCCAGCGTGACGCACGTTCCTGACGCCGCGTACTGGAACACGGTAGGCGGTACGGCCAATTCTCTGGCGGCGGCCAATGTCAACAACAGCGGCCCGCACGGCTTTTCGGAGATGTTATATGCGTTCGACTCGGCTACCGGCAATAATGGCAGCGCCTTTGCGGGGCTGTCGGTCAACACGCCGTACTGGAACCTGACGCTGGGGATTGCTATGCTGATTGGCCGCTTCCTGATGATTATCCCGCTGCTGGCGATTGCGGGCAGCATGGCGAAAAAGAAGCGGGCGCAGGCAAGTGTCGGCACGTTCCCAACCGACAATCCTCTCTTTGCGGGCCTGCTGGTGGGCACGGTAGTGATTGTCGGGGCACTGGCCTACTTCCCCGCCGTCTCGCTTGGCCCGGTGGTGGAACACTTTTTGATGCACAATGGAAGGACGTTCTAATGGCAGCGACAGTCAAAAATCCTCAGAGGGAGCCTCTGAACGCGTCCGCGCCGACCCCGACGCCGGGGACGAAACGCGCCCGGCCCCTGTTTGACCCGCCCATCGTGCGCCGCGCCGTCGGCGATGCGTTTCGCAAGCTGGACCCGCGTGTGCAGGCCAAAAATCCGGTCATGTTTGTGGTCTGGGTCGGCAGTGTGGTCACGACTATTCTCTTTGTGCAGGATCTGTTCGGGCGCGTCGGCGGCTGGGAAACGGCTTTTGTCGGGCAGATTGCGCTGTGGCTGTGGTTCACGGTGCTGTTCGCGGGCTTCGCCGAGGCGATTGCCGAAGGGCGCGGCAAGGCGCAGGCGGACGAGCTGCGAAAGACGCGCACCACGACTTTGGCGAAAAAGCTGGGCAAGGGGGGCAAGATCGAGGAAGTCCCCGCGCCGTCCCTGCGCCGGGGCGACATCGTGGTCTGCGAGGTCGGCGATGTCATCCCGAGCGACGGCACGGTGACCGAAGGTATTGCGAGCGTGGACGAATCGGCGATCACTGGTGAATCCGCGCCGGTCATTCGGGAGGCAGGCGGGGACCGCTCCGCCGTCACCGGCGGCACGAAAGTCATCTCGGACGGCATCAAAGTGGAAATCACGGCGAACCCCGGCGAGACGTTTATCGACCGCATGATCGGCCTGGTGGAAGGCGCGGCGCGGCAGAAGACGCCGAACGAGATTGCCCTGAACATTCTGATTGCCGGGCTGACGATCATCTTCCTTCTGGCGACGGTGACTCTGCTGCCGTTCGGCCTCTATGCCGGGGTGCATCTGTCGCTGGCAGTTCTGATCGCCCTGCTCGTCTGTCTTATTCCGACGACGATTGGCGGCCTGCTGTCGGCGATTGGGATTGCGGGCATGGACCGGGTCATGCAGTACAACGTTCTGGCAATGTCCGGCAAGGCCGTGGAGGCGGCGGGGGATGTGGACGTTCTGTTGCTGGATAAAACCGGCACGATCACGCTGGGAAACCGGCAGGCCGCCGAGTTCCTGCCCCTGCCGGGCGTCGAGGTGAGCGAGCTGGCCGACGCCGCGCAGCTCTCGTCGCTGGCCGATGAGACTCCCGAAGGCCGCTCCATTGTCGTGCTGGCAAAAGAGCAGTACGGCCTGCGCGGGCGGCATCTGGAGGAAGCCACGACCGAGTTTATCCCGTTCACGGCGCAGACGCGGATGTCAGGGATCAACACCCCCGGTCAGCGCGTGCGAAAAGGCGCGGTGCAGGCCGTCATCGACTCCGTCAAAGCGGCGGGCGGCACGGTCCCGGCGGCTTTATCTGAGATCGCCGACGAGATTTCGCGGCGCGGCGGGACCCCGCTGGCCGTGGTGCTGAACGACCGCCCTCTTGGGATTATCTATCTCAAAGATGTCGTCAAAGGCGGAATGCGTGAGCGGTTCGACCACCTGCGGGCGATGGGCATTAAGACCGTGATGATCACCGGGGACAATCCCCTGACCGCCGCCGCGATTGCAGAAGAAGCGGGCGTGGACGACTTCATGGCGCAGGCGAAGCCCGAAGACAAGATGGCCCGCATTCGGGAAGAGCAGGCCGAAGGGCGGCTGGTGGCGATGACCGGCGACGGCACAAACGATGCCCCCGCGCTTGCGCTGGCCGATGTCGGCGTGGCGATGAACTCAGGAACGCAGGCCGCCAAAGAGGCGGGCAACATGGTGGATTTGGACTCCAACCCCACCAAGCTGATTGAGATTGTGGAGATCGGCAAGCAGCTTTTGATGACACGCGGGGCGCTGACGACGTTCTCCATCGCCAACGATGTGGCGAAGTATTTTGCCATCATTCCGGCCATGTTTGCGACGCTGTATCTGGTGAGCGGGCAGACGCACGGGCCGCTGTGGGCCTTGAACTTCATGCACCTGCATTCGCCGTACTCGGCGGTGCTGGCCGCCGTGATCTTCAATGCCCTGGTGATTGTCGCGCTGATCCCCGTGGCGCTCCGGGGCGTCCCGTATCGCCCGATGGGGGCGGCGCAGGTGCTGCGGCGCAACCTGCTGGTTTGGGGTCTGGGCGGCATTCTGGTCCCGTTCCCCTTCATTTACGCGCTGGACTGGCTGCTGGTCCTGCTGCACTGTGCGCCTGCACAGTAGACTGCGAACGAGAGAAAAACAATGCTTAAACAACTCTGGATTTCGGCGCGAATGACGCTGCTGCTGCTGCTTTTGGTGAGCGGCCTGTACCCCCTCGTGGTCTGGGGGCTGTCGCAGGGGATTTTCCCGAAGCAGGCCAACGGCAGCCTGGCCGTCAGTGCAGGCGGCACAGTGGTCGGCTCGCGCCTGCTGGCGCAGGGGTTTACCAAGCCGCAATATTTCCACCCGCGCCCCTCGGCGGCGGGCAGTGGCTACGACCCGACATCGAGCGGCGGCACGAACTTAGGCCCAACTTCGGCCAAGCTGCTGACCGGGGTGCATAACCCCAAACTGGCTGACGGCAAGGACGACCCCGCAAACTTTGATGGGGTAGGCGATCTGGCGAAAGCCTACCGCGCTGAAAATGGGCTTCCTGCCGATGCCCCCGCGCCGGTGGATGCCGTCACGCGCTCGGCGTCCGGCCTGGACCCGGACATCAGCCTTCCCAATGCGGAGGCGCAGGCGGCCCGTGTTGCCGAGGCGCGGGGGGTAGCTGTCGATGACATTCGGCGGCTGATACAGACCACTGCCAAAGGGCGTGGACTAGGTTTTCTTAGCGAGCCTCGCGTCAATGCGCTGGAAGCGAACTTGAACCTGGACAAACAGTATCCTGTGAATAGGCATTAATATGATGCGACCGGAAGACAAAATCAAAAAGGCGACCCCGGAGGAACTGCTCGCTCGCTTGCAGCGTGACGAACACACGGCGGGCCGTGGCCGCCTCAAACTGTTCCTGGGCTTTGCGGCGGGTGTCGGTAAAACTTATGGGATGCTACAGGAAGCCAGCCGCCGAAAGCATGAGCGGGGTCAGGATGTCGTGATCGGCTATGTTGAACCTCACAAGCGTCCCGATACGGAGGCACAGATCGGCGATTTAGAAATCGTCCCCCGGCAGTCAATGGCACACAAAGGCGCGGCGTTCGAAGAGATGGATGCCGCCGCCATCATCGCCCGCAGGCCACAGTGGGTGGTGGTCGATGAGCTGGCCCATACCAATGTTCCCGGCAGCGCCCATGCCAAAAGGTACGAGGATGTAATGGACATTCTCGCAGCGGGAATCAACGTGCTGTCCACAATGAACGTCCAGCACCTTGAGTCTCTGAACGACACGGTGCAGCAGATCACAGGCATTAAAGTCCGCGAGACGGTCCCCGACTGGGTGCTGGGCGAGGCGGACGAGATCATCAGCATTGACATCACGCCGCGCACGCTGATCCACCGTCTGGAACGGGGGGATATTTACGCACGAGAAAAAGTGCCGCAGGCACTCTCGAACTTCTTTACCGAAGGCAATTTGTCCGCCCTGCGCGAGATCGCCCTGCGCGAGGTCGCGGGCACGGTGGACCGCTCGGTGCAGACTTATCGCGCTGAGAACGCCGTGGAGGAACCCTGGCAGACACAGGAAAAAATCATGGTCTGCATCTCGCCTGACAAGTTTTCAGACCGCCTCCTGCGCCGGGGCTGGCGGATTGCCCGCTTTCTGCGTGGGGAGATCGTGGCGGTCTCTGTGGCGACCAACAAGATTACTCCGGGCCAGCAGCAGGTTTTGGATGCCGATTTCGCGCTGGCCTCCCGCCTGAATATCCCGATTGAGCATCTCACCGGTCCCGATGTCGCGCAGGCGCTGGCGGCATATGCCCGCGAGCATCAGATCACGGAAATCGTTATCGGCCATTCGGGCCGCACCGGCTGGCAGGAGTTTCTGCACGGCTCCATCGTCAACAATCTCATTCACCGTGTGCGCGGCATCGACGTGCTTGTCATCGGAAATAGTGAGTGAGAACCGTATGATCTGACTCTATGATCTTACTCTGCACAGAGAGACCGACATGGCCCGTCTGCCATGAGAGGCCCACGCTCCCATAATTGGAGTCTCTCCGACATGGCCCTTAAACGTCCCTTTGTGGAATATATTCCCCCCACGCCCCCACAAACCCATTTTAGCCCCATTTTAGCCCCATTTTCTGTTCCACTTCTCATCCCGAAAACAACGTCCGCTTTGACGCGTCTTGAAACTAGTTGTGGCATAATCCATCATGACTACTAATTTTTATGTCTTCGGAGACTGGCCGAGGTTAAACGTGAACTAGTGCGGGAGCGGACGCAGGCTGGGTTGTCTGCGGCGGGGGCTGGGGAAGGGTGGGGGGCCGCCGTCCGATGCTGACAGGAAAGAAGGCGGAGACGGCGCTGACTCTTTACCGCTGCCGGACGCTGCCGGTGGCCGAGATTTGCAAGACACAGGGCATCAGTCGCACCTCGCTGTACCGGCTCATAGGCGCACAGGAAGATGGAAAGGCAAAAGGGACGGAAGAAAAATAAAGAAATCAAGCTGTGCCTGTATCCACGATGACGCGCCGGGCGGGAAATCGCCGCCCGACGGTCATCTTTGTGGTTACAGTATCTCTCGCTAATGTAATTCGACCGCTTTCTGCTGCGCTATGCGGAAGAGTTCGTAGGGACCTCTTTGGGCTATAAGAGCGTGTTGAAAAAGTCGAAATTTCCAATGCTGGGCTGGAATTTGCTCGTCTGAAATCGGGCATGGCTTCTAAAACGCCAGCCTCCATTGATACAAAAAAACGTCGTTAGACACCAGAAAGCCGACTTTTTCAACACCCTCTAATTATAATATCCCTGAGAATGTCGCCTGCGCTCCGAACAAAGTGTTCCAGTTGCCTGATTGGATCATCCTCATCAGGCTGCTTCAACCTTTCGGGATGCCAAGCGCAATATACAGGTTCAGGATCGTCATAAAGGTTCTAGACAAGCCCACACATAGACGGTTATCTTCCGCTTCAAGGCACTCAAAGGCGGGCGGAGCTGGACAAAGATCCCTCGGCCCGAACGGCAAACCCGAGACGCTTGAGGCCGAAGCCTTTACTCTTTGTCTTGTCCAGCACACTCTCTCCCAACTGGAAACTCGGTCGAAAAATCTCCGTCCCAGACGGATGTTCTGCTGGCAGATGTTTTGAGGACAGTTTGAAAAATATCTGAATCAGTAATCTAACTTCGTTCACAATCCGACTAGGTCCGCAATCCGACTAGGTCCGCAATCCGACTAGGTCCGCAATCCGACTAGGTCCGCAATCCAACTTGTGTGGCGATGTTGTCCTGGTCGCTTTCGGATCGAAACACTAAAAGGTTTACGAGGCCGAATAAAATTCCCTCGGAGCTGCAATTCCGCAAAGCGAGCCATAATTTTTGGCTCATCGGGTACTTAAAACAACACGGTGCATGATTGATAAAAATATCTGTAGATGCAGAGCGAGTTCAGCAGGTTTTTTCGTAGCGACGGCGAATCATGTTAAGTATGTCGAGTGCAAGGGAACACGGTGGGGATTGGGCGCTTCTAGGGTTCTATTACCAGATGCTGGCTGTTCTGGGAATTGGAACATTAAATTGTGAAGAACTGCCTGCCTCTGATGCAGATACAAAATCATTGCTGACTACGGTGACCTCAGACAAAGATATCATTTTAATTTCCGAAGAGGGAGATCAAGATGTTGCATTATTAGCTGGGGAGCATCGGATTTTATTTCAATGCAAACATTCTAGCAACCCTGTAAGCCGCACGGTTGATATGAGTGAGTTTCGCAGTGTATTGGAAGGCTTCGCCTACAACCTACTATCAGTAGAAAAAACGTCCAACTCAGTAATCAGCGGTTATATACTTCTCACAAACCGGCTGCCGCATAGTGTTATTCATGAAGTCAAAGAAATTGTGCAGCAGTGTCGTGATGCATTATGTTGGCAGAGCAACCAAATCAACAATGTTGTTCAGGATACTAAGGCATTTGAAGACCTTAGAGTTGTTTTCAGCAAGCAAAATCATTCCCCCGAATGGTCCATTAAAGAATTAGTCATGGATTGGCTTCTAAAGAGGGACAAAAAGGGAAAGGTTAAAGAAGTTCCCGATAACAAGTTGCTTCAAGCTGCACTGCGAGTTTTGCCAAACTTCTATTTCTTGACCGAAGTTAATCAATCGCTGTATCAGGAAGCTTTTGTTAGATTTGCTCAACGATACGGCGCGACAGACAAAGAAGCAGAGAACGCAGTTGATTCGATGCTTGGGAAGATGCTCCAATCTTCTGGTCGAACCAAGCAAATTAGACTAAGAACCTATCTCAAAATTTTGGACTAAGAAACGTCGCTCCGTGCGCCGATAATCGTGGCATGATGCCACAGAATGAACCCGCTGTACCTGAAGACACTGCCCCGAAAAGCACCCCGAAAAGCAAGAAAAAATCCCTGCCCGCGATCTGGAACGTTCCCGATCCGCTCTGGGAACTCATCGACAAAGTCCTTGCTGTCTACGACCCGCCTGCCAAACGAGGCCGCAAGCGCAGTGACCCGCGCCAAGCCTTCGACGGCATCATCTTTCGGATGCGGACGGGCTGCCAGTGGAACCATCTGCCCAAAGAGTTCGGCGACGACAGCAGTGTCTACCGCGCCTTTGCCCGCTGGGAAAGCAAGGGCATCTTCGATATTCTGTGGGCCATCCTGCTGACCAAGTGCGATGACCTGCAAGCCGTAGACTGGCAGTGGCAGTCCGCTGATGGCTGCTTGGGCAAAGCACGCGGCGTTCCCAAAAGCGGCGTCGGTAAAGATAAGATTAAAAGGGGGCACAAGACGAGTGCGTTGGTCCCAACCCCACCGACCGCGCCAAGTCTGGCGTCAAGAAAAGCGTGCTGGTTGAGGGCCACGGCAGGCCCCTTGCAGCCTGCATCAGTGGAGCAAACGTCCCCGACAGCAAACTGCTGAAAGCGACTTTAGAAGCCATCGTCGTAGTGCGCCCGACGCCGACCGCCGAAAAACCGCAGCATCTGTGCCTGGATAAGGGCTACGATAACGCGCCTGCGGAGACCATCGTGACCGAGGCAGGCTACATTCCTCACATTCGGCGCATCGGCGAAGAAAAGCTCGATGATCAGCAGGAAAAGACTCATCCTGCCCGCCGCTGGGTGGTGGAGCGCACCTTTGCCTGGCTGTGTGGCTGCCGTGCCATTTTAGTGCGCTACGACAAACTGGCGGAGCGGTATCTGGCCCTCATTAAGCTGGCGTCAGGATTACTTTGGTTCCGACGCTGGCAGGAACTCGACCCGACCCTTACATTTTGAGATAGGTTCTAAGAGCCTATCCCAAAAGTGCTGATCCTTCTTGGTAGGCACGTCGGAACCAAATTAAAGCACAGGCCAGCTTCAGGTTTGCCAAATAGTTTTCGGGCTTCTTGTCCCAGCGGATGAGCAGCCCGCGCCACCCACCCAGCCAAGCAAAGGTGCGCTCCACTACCCAGCGGCGGGCGGGGTGGGTTTTCTCACCCTGAGCATCCTTCTTCTCTTCGCCGATGCGGCGAATGTGAGCCGTGTAACCGCGCTCGGCGAGGACGGCTTCCGTCGGCTCATTATCGTAGCCTTTGTCCAGGCACAAATGCTGTGGCGCTTCCTGCGTTGGCTGCGGACGTTCCACCACAATGGCATCCAGGGTCGCCGCCAGAAGCAGGTGGTCGTTTATGTTTGCGCCTGCGATGCAGACAGCCAGGGGGCCGCCTCCTTTTTCAACAAGCAGGCTTTGTTTGACGCCCAGCTTGCCACGGTCGGTGGGGTTCGGGCCGACGCCTTTGCTTTCGGGTTTAACTGTTTCTGAACTGCCTGCTTCGGACTTGTCTGTTTCTGAACGGTCTGTTTCTGAACTGCCTTGCGCTGGCTGGCTCGGTTGGCTTTGGCCCCCTTTTTAGTTCTCGTGTTCCGATGAAGCGAGCTTTGCTCAGGCATCCATCGGCAGACTGCCATTCCCAGTGAACGGCTTGCAGGTCTTCGCAGTGGTAGATTAGCAGCGCCCACAATCGGTCAAAGATACCTTTCTGGTCCCAGCGGTACACGGTGCGATGCACCGTCGAGTCACTGCCGAACTCCTGGGGCAGATGGTTCCACTGGCCCCCCAATAAAGCCTCAGCCCGTGCGGGCGCGGTAGATCATACCGCTGAGACAGGGGCGCGGATTGACGCAGGGGCGCGGATTGACGCGGGGCCTGCCCATGGGCGAAGGCGGATCAAATTCGTCCAGCAGCGGGAGGAAAAGTTTCTCCCACACGGCATCAGGAACTTCCCAAATGGTGGGAAATGGGTCGCGGATTGCACGCGGAGTCGCTTGCTCGGTCTTGGGTGCAATCGGATTAGCAGTTTGGTCAGCAATTTGATTAGAATCTTGGCTCATGCCGCAATTATCGGCAGATCACCACTTTTGGGATAGGGTCATAGATGGGGTGAATTTCATCACCGGTCAGATTGATGGCAAAGAGTTAACGCCCGATGGTATTAGTAGTTCTTGTGCTGAAGGTTGGAAAGCTTGGATCAAAGCACGGGATGCCAGGCAAAACTGGCTAGTTGCTCGTCCTGATGTGCAGAATAAGATCACGGAAGCGATTCTCGATAATAAGCGGATCATATTTTTGGTTGGATCGGGTGGATGCGGTAAGACCGAAGCACTCTTGGAAATGACGGCTCAGAAGGTAGATCAATTTGCATTGGCGTCTGAGTTCCCAGGCTTTGTTGTTGTCGAAAGTTGCTCAGAAGTAAGAGTTGACTGGTTAGAGACATCTATTGGAAAGTGGGCAAATCGAGGAGTTGCACCATACCAAACAATAGATCAGCCTATAGCTCGATTGGCGACTGCCAATCCTAGCTTGAAGTTACTCATTTCAATAGGTTTGGATGGATTAGATGAAGATTTTCCCTCAAGAGAGGCTTTAACTGCTCTGATGAAAGCAACCCGTGAGCGTAAGGATATTCTTCTTATTCTTACAGTTCGGGGCAACGAATACAAGCACGTGTCTCGCTTCATTTATCCATATTATCCTATTCCTCCGATAACCAACACTGACTCCAATATCGCAGTAGTGCCTGTTGATGAGTTTGAGTATAATGAAGTTCTTAAGAGCGTGTTGAGAAAGTCTAAGATCATGTATTTTTGATCCTTTTGAGCATCAAATGACACATTGCCAAGCGGATCATGGCCTCACTGCTCTGAGGCAAATACTCGTAATCGCGCACCAAACGGC
>JAABUK010008472.1_pt1 | contig 14412 bp, 24 predicted proteins | sample 5559141 | NCBI WGS metagenome assembly JAABUK01 (sample SAMN10711869, study PRJNA513367) | rock metagenome | isolation source: Antarctica rocks | place: Antarctica: Victoria Land, Pudding Butte nord | collected 2016-01-03
GTTTCGTAGTACAATGAACAAGGTTGCACCCCGTTTCAGAGTACAATGCCGGAGATAAGCACTGGTTGCTTATTGTCGGCGATGTTCGTCGATGTTATCCGAGCTTCAATTCACGATCGTGACACAGATGTCATGGCAGAGTGTAAGCCCTGACCCGTCTCGTCATCTCACACATCTGATAGCGAGTAGGTCTCTCTATCCTCAGACTTTACAATCTCCCTCCGCCCACTCTCTTTTACAAGTATGAGGCGTTCCTCCTCTCACGACCGTCCGGTCTCCGAGCAAAGCTTTCCATCCTCACCCTGGATACCATCCGCGAGCTACGGAAGGAGATTCAGCGAGAGCAGCAGATCAACGCACTGAATGGGATCAATGGGACTCCTGGAGGTCCCGGCTCTGCGGATGAAACTACACCGAAAGGCGGCATGGGGGTTCGCAAGGGGAAGGGAAACATGACCGATCTGGGAGGATTGTACGTGGACCGCTTGGGATGCTCTCAAGCAGTACGCTGACAGGTACACTCTCATCGCCAGTCTCGATGGGCTCACGACCCCATCCAGACCCTCCAAATCTCGGTCGACCAATCCTGTTCCCTCTCGCCTCTCGAATACCTCGAACAACGCAAATGTTCCTTCGGTCCTACCCTCCGCCTTCACACCGACATCCGGCGCCTCATATTCGACACCCCAGCGACCGTCGTCTGCCTTGTCTGCCTCGGCCAACGCGTCGTCGAGTACCTACCGACCCTCGGTGTCGAAGGTCCCGCCGACAATTAACGGTAATCATCTCGGGACCTCAATCAACACAGGTACTACTGCTCATTCAGCGCCGTCAAGCCCTGTCAGTGGAGGAGAATCTCCCGTAGTGTGGGTAGTCTGTATATATGCCCATCGCACAGCTCAAGTGACAACAGCCTAACTGCCCAAACAATTCTACCATTCGATCTTCGACCACAACCTCACTCCCTAGTCGAAACCCTGAACCCTCACCTTCCGTCTTCCTCTGATTTGGGTGGTACCGGCGTTCCGGCCGGTTCGAAATCTAGGGTTGCACTCACCTCTGTGGCAGATCTCAAGCACTGGGACTACCGCTACATGTTCGAGAAGATCTCGCAACGCAGCGAGGCACTTGACGATCTAATCGACGATTTTGCGGAGAGCATCAGGGAGGCGTATGGCATACATGAGCTGGGAGATCCTCACTTCGTCTCAGACGACCCCATTCATACCGTAGGCCGGATACTTTCGATGCCGACCGACGGCGGCAAGGTCACCTCGACCTCACTGTACCTCGAGTCTTCCCGTCTTCTTGGAGGAGGCAAGCGAGTTTCACTTCGCTTCCCTTCCTCCAGCACGTTAAGGGTTAGAGGAGGGGCACCCGGAGTGAAGGGGTTTGGGGTGTTTCCTGGATGCCTGGTATGCGTCAAAGGACGCAATGGGGGAGGTGGCGCCTTCGTCGTAGATGAAGTGCTCATGGTAAGCGGTGCTCAAGCCATTGCGAAGTATGTGGGCTCACGAGCTTGTTAGCCCCCACCGAGTGCTTTGCCGCAGACCCCCATATCTGACTTATTGGAATATCATCATGGCGACAAGCTGTCGGGCCAATCGATTTCAATGATGGTCGCTTCTGGCCCGTTCACACTGGACGACGACATATCATACGCTCCACTGGAAGCTCTCGTCGACATCGTACGAGTCGAACGACCCGACGTCCTTCTTATGGTAGGTCCCTCATTGCGTTCATTGACTGGACCTGACGTGAGACAGCTCGGCCCTTTCGTTGACTCACAACATCCAAGCCTGATCAATGGCCAAGTCAGGCAGACCTCGACAGAGATCTGGCGAGAACAAATAGGCTCACGACTGCAGCGCATTATCGATCATTCCCCTGGCACACACATAATACTTGTGCCTAGCGTTCGGGATGCAGTCAGTCGGCATGTGGCATATCCTCAGGCGATGCTTGACAAGGAGCTGCTTGGAATACCGAAGGTGAGTGGCAGGTCCCCAAACTTACAGCTTGCTCACGACCATCATCAGCGGATCAAAGCGCTGCCTAACCCTAGCACCTTTTCCCTCAACGAGGTGGTCGTCGCAGTTTCCTCCGTTGACGTTCTCTTTCATTTGCGGTGCGAAGAGCTCGTCCAGCGCGCCGAAGAATCCGAGCCCGACCAGGAATTGAAGAATCAAGAGGTCAAAGACTCCATGGCTGGCCTTGTACGGCATGTGCTCGGTCAACGTAGCTTTTATCCGATCTTTCCACCGCCTGAGCCGCATGCGAGCGAGGTCAACCTCGACGTTACACACTATCCGCTGCTCAAGATGGACGGACCGGCGCCCGATGTGCTCATCCTTCCCAGCAAGTTGAAGCACTTCTCGAAGGTGAGAGCCACGCCAGTACACAACTCAATGGAGCTCATTGATTGGCTTGCTAGATCGTCGATTCAACGCTGGTAGTAAACCCGGCTTATCTGTCTCGAGCTCATTCGGCGGGAACTTTCGCAAAGATCCTCATACATCCTATCTCTAGGGAGGATTTGGAGACGAAAATGGAAGTCGATGGCGTTTTGCAGGACGCGAGGGAGCATGGAATATGGGAGAGGGCACGATCGGAGATTTGGCGAATCTAGGCTGATCGTAAAACGACTACGCTACCGGGAAAGCGATTCATTTTCAAGACGAGCCTTGAAGGGTCTCATCCCGAGAAGCTTCGAGAAGGCATATAGTCATGTATGCATGGATCAGCTTCATTCTTGAGTGTCAAATCCAGCCTCCCTTCTGGATCATCGACTAGTTGACTGTCTTGATTTTCGAGCTTATGCTTCTTCGCCATATGACCAAAGCCGCCTGCTGACTTAAAGCAACCCGCACCGCACACCGTTGTATCAAGAGACTGTGTTCATCAGTCTACGGTTTGCGATGAGATGAGCTTCTGACATCGACTTGTCGCAGGTGCGAGCGGGGAGATGACCATTTGGCACGCCAGGTACCCTGGTGCGGGCTCTTCGAATAGCTTCCAGCAAACCCTCGCCCACCGCTGCTGGATCTATGAGGAGCTCACACATCAGGACCCTCCTGACACCCTGCGGTTCGAGCTCCAGGGTGACTGAATCGTAGGCGGCTCCGATCACTTACCATGATGTTGTGAGATACATTTGGCGGACCGTGTAGAGCTGATATGACCGCCTGTCGCCCGGGAACTTCTGTTCAGACGCCCGAATGGGATGGCGTGGTAGGAATTGCTCAATGTCAAGTGGCGGGACTCGGACAGTCGAGTCCCCTTGAAAAAATCAGTCTGTCGACCGACCGAGCGAAGTCGACGAACTGAGGTGTTGTGGCGACATCCTTCAACGCGTCGTAGGGAGTCGAGAATGGGCCGATGTTCAGTGGCGGAACGAAGAGAACCCCATACATGACTTGACGTGCCCGGAAGGGATTGTTGGAATAAGACGGATGGTCGAGGTAAGGACGTGGGGGGGCGAAAGTGGGTGACGAAGATCGTGGGCGTGAAGGAGGGGGTGGCGGAGCACGACGGACGTTATTCGGTGGCGAGTCCATGGGTTCGTCTAGCGCGATCATCAATACATGTGGATTCTGCGGAAAGGGGGTAACAAACAAGTGGGAAGATCGTCGAAAGCCATCTTTGTGGTGCGTCGCAAGGCGTGAAGAGCGTCGTCGAGGAAAGGGGAGAGATTGAGATCAGATAACGAGAGAATAGGAACAGGCACAAGGATCTCCCCTCATCAATACCCCGCCGTCGCCATGCCAAAGATCCTCGTGTCCGCGCCTGCCACTACTCCAGCCCTAATGTTGGCCCCGACGCCATGTCCCTCCTCACTGACTCCCCCTTCGAGCTAATCATCCACCCCCACGACTCCCGCTTCTGGGTGTGGCAACACGTCGCCGATCCCGAAGTAGTCGCAGCATGTATCATGCATTCTCAAACCAGCGATGTCGTAGATGCCGAGCTCCTCAAGGCCGCCAACCCGGATTTGAAGACCATCTCAACGTTCAGTGTCGGTTATGGTATGTGTGAGGCTGAGATTCTGGGGCTGATGTCAGATCACATTGATTTGGAGGGCTGTAAGAAGAAGGGCATCAGGCTGGGGCATACTCCCAGGGTGTTGAGTGATGCGGTCGCAGATGTGGCGGTCATGTTGGTGTTGATGACGATGAGGAGGGTGGAGGAGGGAATCGCGCTGGTCAAATCTGGAGGCGTGAGTGTGTTGCTTCATCGAAACTGCAAATCCCCGTTCGGTACAGCGGTCCCCGTTTGGTTTCCCTCCATAGAGGCATCCCTTGCCCCTTTCCAACTAGCTCTCCGCCTGCGCCGCGCTGACGTGCACAGTGGGCCTCCCTCCCCTGGGCCCCCCTTCGTGATGTGCGGTCCCGCCATCTCCCACCCCTCCCTAACACTCTCCTTCCTAGGCTTTGGCCGGATCTCTCACAAAGTGCTCTCACGTCTCCTCAGCTTCACCTCCAAATCCCACACTCCCACCATCACCTACACCTCCTCCCGCGCCCGGCCGAATCAATCAGACATCGATGCGGACTTCTCCCGTACCTTCGGCGTCACCGTCAGGCGGGTCGAGGTGGATGAGCTAGCGAGAGGAGCGGATGTTTTGGTCGTGCTTTGTGACATGAACATACAGACTGTGGGGCTGGTGGATAAGGAGTTCTTAGAGAGGATGAAGAGCACGGCGATTTTGGTCAATGCGGCGAGAGTACGTTGCCCCATGTTCTATGGCGATATTAGACTGAGGGGAGTGGTAGGGACCGATTGTGAACTCGGAGGACCTGGCAGAAGCGCTGGAGAATGTACGATTCGGGGGAGCGGGGCTGGACGTGATCACCGGCGAGCCGGACATCGACGGGAATCATCCCTTTGGTCAAGGCGAAGAATTGTTCGTCAGCCATAGACCCATCCTATGCGACTACTAAGGCTGTCCAGGTGTTGTGCTTCCCCATGTGGGCTCGGCGGATATCGATACATGGAAACGGAAAAAGATGGCGGAACTCTGTGTGTTCCCACTTCTCTGCTCACTCGTTAAGCTCATAGTTCCAGGTGTGCGGAACACAATGAACGGGGCGAAGGGGGAAGCACTGGTCGCTGAGGTACCAACGTGAGGTATCACAAACGGCTGTCAAGAGGTATAGTTTGGGATTCATGCATGCATGCTGTTGCTCCAGTCTTGGCCTTAAAGGCGTCCCCCGATAAACCTTGGCATGTCGGGGTTTCGGTCCGGCACCACCTCTGCGGCCCATCTTCATCGGACTTTCTCAGCTAGCAGAGCCTGTGTGGTGTCGGTGGAAATTCAAGATGGACGGCTCGAGCGATCGGACTTCTCCAGACGATGAGAGGGATTTGGAGCGGAGCGTTGGCGAGGACGGGGATGGAAGGAAGATGGGCAATAGTGCGTGTTCGGTGGATACATGGTTCTACGACTGATCATTCGTTGGGCTTCAGGAGCATGCGTGCGTCTTGGATCGATGACAGACGGTCTTCGAGCTGACGGATGTCTATCTCGCCTCTCCCGCTCATCACCCGCTCTCCTCACCTGACTATCACTCCCCGCCCACAGGATTTCTGCCATCGGATGAAGATGAAGTGTATCGGCAAGGAGACACCGCCTTGTAATCGGTGCAGACAAGCCGGACATCGATGTACCTTCGATGGACCGAGGAAGTCGAAGAACTCCAAGGTTGAAGAGTGGGTCTTTTCTCTCTCTCTCTCTCTCTCGCTCTCTCTATGCCGTCAACATACCCCGTATCCCGACGACCAGAGCCACTAGGTTCCGCGACTGCTTATCTGGGCGACTTGTGCTGATATCACGGATTAGTCGCCTTCGACTGGTTGAGGTCCAGATGGGAGGGATGCATTCTGCACTGGAAGAGCTGCTTCGTTTACAGCGAGCAGCGGTTCCTGGTGCTGATCCGATCGCACCCCACCATTTCAGCGTTGCCGAGGGTACGTCTATCCGAATCAGGCCACTGCTCACGTCTTAGCCTCCGGAACTAGCTACAATCACACCCCGACAGAACCCTACACCACTCCGCAAACCCTTCTCTCCCTCGGATCGCTATTCGACCCCAACGCCAACACTCAGCCTAATCCCAGTCCTCACCGCCCCTTCTCCACATCCTCCAACAACGAAGTTCTCTTCACCCAGCCCCAGCCCCACCCCCCACCTCAGCCCACAAGTAGCTGGGCCAAACCTCCCTCTCCTCGGCACGAGACGCATCCCTCCTCCGCCCAAGCCTCGGACGACGAGGACGATTCCGATCCCCTGACCGCCTCCGCTATGGGTCCATGGGATAACATGTTTTCCCTCGCCGAAGCGGCCCGACTCAAGCAGGATGGTCACCTCGTCCGCGAACCTAAGACCCACTCATTCGATTTTGCTACGGGCGATACTCCGGGTGGACCGAGGAAGAAGAGGAAGAGGAACAATACGAGGACCGGGATGAGCGAGGATGAGTTCTTGGAGATGAAGAGGGCGTTGCCGATGCAGAGGGGGAATCAGGTGCATGCTTTTAAGGATGCGATCGAGTTGGGAATCTGTTCGTTGGATAAGGGGCGGGAGCTGTTTGATCTGTGCGCCAAACTTCATCGACTGCTTTCCATGCTGATAGGAATAGCTTTATGGAGGGCTGTTTGGTGTACATGCCGTGCTATGACCCGGAAGTGGACACATTTGACAGGTGAGTGGGATTTATCATCTGGCTAACCCGAGACTGCCTGGTTCCCTCCGCCCGTCATCATTGACTCCTGAGGACAACGCAGCTCGCTAACGCTCGCTGCTCCCGTAGCCTCCGCGCCCGCTCCCCCTTCTCCATAACCGCCCTGATCATGGTCGGTGCCAAAGTGATTGACGCCGGCGGACCCGTCTCCGACCTACAACGGCAATGCCGGGAACACGCCGAGAAGATCGGCATGTCGACCCTTTTCACGCCCATCGCCCGTATCGAAGTGGTCCAAGCCATGATCGTGCTCGCCAGCTGGGGAGATACGAGTTGGCGTCCAGGAGGTCATGCGATGAGGATCGCCATGGATATGGGGCTGTATCGGTGCTTGCCGTTGTTGGCGCAGAGCGGGATGGGGAAGGGGAAGAGGGGGTTTGAGCTGAGGGAGGAGTGGGCGCTGGTCGTTGGTGCGAGGGTATGGCTCACTGTGGGTATTTACCCCTCGGCGGGTAAGATAAGTTTGAGCTGATGCAGAGGTAGTTGTACAAGATGGAGCTAGAGTGGGTATGTTGGTTGAACTAGCGCTAAACCTGCAGGATGGCTTTTAACCTCGGACGTCCAGCTTTGTTCGCAGGGGAAGAGACGATTCGACACTGCAGAGGATTCCTCAATCACCCGCTCAGCGTCCAGAATGACAGTCGGCTGGTGGCGACTTGCGAGCTTCTGACAGCGCGACGTGAGTCCTGGGCATTTCTGATATCGACCTTGCTCTCCGCTGATCTTTCCTCGCTATTGCCTCCCTATCCCGCTCGCTCCCCTTTTCCCCTCCCCTTCACAGTCCAGCTACATCAGCCCTTCGCCCTCATCCCCAATGCCCCTTACATCGCCGACCTCGACGAGAAGCTGCGACGTGCCGGCGAGGGTGCGGCAGCGTGGTTCGTATATTGGAGCGATTACTATGAGGCGCTCGGAGTTCCGAAAGGGTCCTTCCTGCGGGAATCTCGTAAGTTCTGAGCTTCATTTCCCTGTCATTCGTTAATTAAAGTAGTCATCACCGGTCGATGTGGTGCCGAGTCAGTAACCCTCATCTGGGCTATAGGCAGCACTGATGATTGCAGCTTGTATTGCAATTCGCGGATCCTCCACGGTGTTCGGAACAAGCGAGACGTTGCGGAGATGACGGAGGAGCAGAGGCAGAGGTTGATCACCGCTGTCAAGGCTGCGGAGACGCTGGTTGGGATGTGCCTTCGATCGCAACAGGTGAGATGTTTCTTGACTGATTGACCGTCGCTGATATACCGCTCCAGTACTCGAGAAACTTCCGATTCGGTGAGTACTCCACACCACTGGAAAGAACTCGCTAATCGCAGTGATCAGCAAACCTGTATACCCACTTGAATATCGCATTCGCTGCGAGATTCCTCATTCGCATGACGAGCCTTGTACCGGAAGCTGTCAACTCGAGGCAAATCGGCAGGGACGTCGAGAAGGTCGCACATATGCTCACGCAGGGTACGTCGATCTCGTCGTCTCGATTGCATCTGCTTACAGATACCATACTAATGCCTTCCAGTCCCCGGCTTCCAGTTCGCGACCTTCCTCCGCGAAGTCATCACCCGCGCGCGCCGGCACAACGTCCTCCCGCCCCCTTCCAAACCTCCCTCTCCGACTCACGTGCCCGCACCTCTCCCTCGACCACCAAATTTCCCCGCCGTGACTTCCAAGAAGGACACCTCAGCATCGGTGGCTTTCCCAATGGTTTCCGATACCTTCTCGTTTGGCGGTGCCACGCCGCTCGATGCCCAGCCTTTCGATTTTTCGTATGCCGAGCAGCTGTTCGCTCATCCAGGGCGGATCTCGACGCCGTCTCACGCATTCGTAAGCCTACCTCCGCTCAAGGCGATTGGGCTGAGTTTGGGTATCGTAGCCGTTCGATAATCCGATGGATCAGAGCGGGTTCATCGACCAGGCGTATAATCTCGATGCGTGGTTCCCGTTCCCGCCATTGGGTATGTCCGCCTTCCTCTCGCCACTAAGCAGTGTCGAGCGAGATTCGAGCTGACAACAACGCCGATCAGAAACAGACCAGGCTGGACGTATGCAGGAGAGTCCAGGAGACGCGGCGAGTGTTGGCGGACCTGTTGGCGTGGCAGGTGTGGACGACGGCTTTGGCGATGCCAATGGAAATAAGGCATGGTGGTAGTGGACATGGAAGGACTCTTGTTGAACAAACTCTGCGTCGTTATGCGTGGTCCTGCGGCGACGACGTTCACTGAAGGTATCACCTAGACTTCAGTCAGTCGACGAGAAGGAAAGGTCAATGTACACGCACCGAGGGCAATGGAACATGAGGCCTTCCGTGGATGCGCTGGATGAACGTGATATCCAACGATCAAGCAGAAGTCAGAACGAGTCTTCTGACCGAGGAAAGCTTACAATGTGCAGAATTCTTACGTGACGTTCACGTCGTCCCGGCTCCTCCCCTCCGCCTCTCCCTTTCCGCCATGAGTCCCGCCCAAGGATCTTCACAGAAACTCTCTTTGAAGAAACGATTCTCCCCACCTCCTCCTCCTCCACCTCCTTCTGCTGTACCATAGCGGCCACCGCGTCCACCTTTTCTACCTCGCCCGTCGCCTCGTGAACCTCGTCCACCTCGACCGCCTCTTCCTCCTCGGTCAATGCCACGGAAAACGAATCCTCCAGTCAGATTAGGCGCCGGCATCGAGGACATTTCTGCCGATGGAGCTTGTGACGGAGGTCGAAGTGGAAGATGGGAGGCACTCTCGAGCTGGGGAGGTGATGGGGGATCCGACCGCTCCCGCCGTCAGCTGTTACTGACATGCCTAAGAAGAAGCGCACCTTGACTCCTGAGTTCAGCGCTTCTCCATCTTTAGCCTTTTCCCTTCGCCTCACGTCGTAGGCTTCTGCCGCGCCTCCGCGTCCTCGGCCTCGTGCTCGTTTCCCGGCGCCAACTGCTCCTCTTGGACCGCGAGCGGATGAGCTGCCTCGAGTTGAGGGGATCGCAGCTGATGGTACAGGTCTGACAGGAACCTCAGGGGCGAAGGTGTTGCCGAAAGTCATCGGCAGCCCTAGGCTGTCCATCTTCCACTTGACTAAAACTCTCGGTTGACCTCGACAGAAAACATCATGGGCGGTATGATTGATGTGAAGTCACAAAGCGATGACGTGTACTTGAATGTCCAGCTTTCTTCTTATCACCCTCACATCCTTTAAGTTACCTTTTCTCCGCGTCCGACCTCGACAGCGCGAAAGCGACCGCGTAAAAGTCAGCCCAGCTCAACTCAGCGGTCGTCCACCCCTTACTGAAATGTCTACCCCTCCTCAAGAATCACTCACCTCCCGCCTCACCTCCATCTTCAAATCCACAGCGGGCTCACTCACCTCCGGGTTTCAGCCGGCGGAGAACGAGCTCGCGCGGTGGAGGAGGACTTTTGAGAGGTTCGCGACGGAGGAGAAGGAGGGGAAGAAGTGAGTGGGCGTAGCTTCTCCGTCCTTCCCAGACCCTCCACTTTGTGAGGGCGTTGGGGGGAGCCGTTCAGCTGCGTGTCGATTCGATGGGGTGGTGGTTTATGATCGCAGGTACCTCAACCCGACACAATTTATCGACGCTATAGCTCCTACCGACGAGGGGTTCTCGAGGATACATCGGGAACAGTACTCCATCTGTGTGCTGAACTCTCATAAGAAATGTCGAGCTGAGCTGACCGTCGAGCTAGTGTTTCGGGTCGCGGATGGGTCGAGGCGGGGTCTGGTGTCGTATGAGGATTTCGTGGTATTCGAGACGTGTTCGTTGCTTTCCTCATCCGCGGCTTGCTAGCTGGGCTGATATTGGATTCTAGTGCTGAAACGAGTACGACTGTCCCGCTTGCTTTAGCTCGGTCGAATTGATGCGGCGTAGCCCGATGCCGACTACCAACTCGCCTTCCAAGTCTTCGACGTGTACGCTCTCCCTTTCACTCTATATGCAAAATCTGATAGGGTGGTCAAGTGACGCCTCTGGCTCTATTGACTTTGACGAGTTCAAAGCCGTCCTCTCCGCAAATACGGTCGCGACCGGAATCCGTACGTCCCTTCGAGCTTGGTTCCCCGCGCGATGCTGAGGGGAGCAGCTTTTGATTTCGAGTGTGATTGGATGAAGCTTTATGTCGGAAAGAAAGGAGGAACACATGTGCTGGGATGTGGGTGCCTTCCGTAGTGAAGGAGAGGATGCTGATAGAACGTTCTCTCCACTCCCTCTGTCTACACCCATATTTCCCGCCCCTGCCACTCTCCCCAGACCACGAGTTCACCCAGCTCATCAAGGGCTACCAAGGCGAGCGACTCCGTCAGGCATTCCATTTCTTCGACCGCGATGGGGATGGGTACATCAGTCCGGATGAGTTCCAGCGGATCATCATGGTGCGTTGGGCCTTCCTCGCCGCTTGGCGGGCCCCTGCCTGCTTCACGGCGTCCGCTCATCAGCGCACTTTAAGGCTGATGACTCGATATATGCAGGAGATTGCGGGGCATAAGCTTTCGGACTCCGTCCTGGATCGATTACCGACGCTGTGCACTATGAATCCGGGGAAGAAGATCAGCTATTCCGAGGTCATCGCTTTTCACAATAGTACGTTTTCTCTTGTGCGCCCTGGACGCTGAGCTCTGAGCTGATTTCTGGCTTAGTCATTCGAGGTGCGCTGTCTCTCTACTACCAAGCTTCCACGCCACACCCTGTTCCCTTCACTAACGCTCATTCGCTTAGAAATGGACGCGGTCGAGCGAATCATCCAGCATGCTGTAGCGAAATCAAGAGACGGCAGGATCGACGTGTCGGACTTCCTGAACGAGGCAGCGGGGAGTATGCGGTATGGCATGTTCACACCAATGGAGGTGCGCAACACTGTTTCTCCATCCTGGCGAGGCTTATTGGCTGACAAGCTGGCAGGCGAATATCATTTGGCACTTTGCATCGCGAGGGGGAATGGGCGCGTCGCAGCGACTCGCGCTGGCAGACTTTCAGGCGCTTCTGGATGCGAAGGTACGTTTCCACGACTTACTCTTTATTCCGCCCAGAACTGACCTCGATACACCACAGTGGCAGCCACCACAAGCATCCGTCCAAACCGCTCAAACCACCTCCGCATCCTTCCTTTCCCAATTGACCGAATCAACGTACAACTTTGTGCAGGGTGGCATTGCTGGAGGTATCGGGGCATTTGTATGTGCTCTCAGATCAACCGAGAGTGTGCTAAATCAGCAATCCAGGCGGTCTATCCTATTGATTTAGTGAAAACCCGGTAAATTGGCTCGCTATAGCTGCGGGCGAGTTGTAATGCTCGACCTGCCCCCCATTCCAGCATCGCTAAGGATCTTGCTTCAGACTACAGAATCAACGATCCACGGTCGTCGGCGAAGTGCTTTACCGGAACGCCGTCGATTGCATCAGAAAGGTCTATGCGAATGAGGGCGGCATCCGAGGCTTCTACCGAGGTGTCACCCCTCAGCTCGTCGGAGTGGCGCCGGAGAAGGCGATCAAGTTGACAGTCAACGAGCTCGTGCGGAAGAAGGCGACGGATCCGGAGACTGGAAGAATACCGCTGCATATGGAGTTTGTGGCGGGAGGAACTGCGGGAGGTTGTCAAGTGGTGAGTAGCCTCAATGTTCTCGACGTCGCGGAGGTGCTGAGGATCGTGCTCCGGCATAGATTGTAACGAACCCATTGGAAATAACGAAGATCCGGCTGCAAATGGTCAGTCTGCATGCGGTCTGGGTGTGGACGGTTGGCTGATGCCATTAGGCTGGTGAGATCACACGAGCAGAAGGAGGTGGAGCGGTCCCGCGGGGAGCAATACATATCATCCGACAATTGGGTCTTGTTGGCCTGTATAAGGTAAGTGAGCAACACCATGTTCAGCCTGCCATTATTGACTGCGATTGTGATAGGGCGCAACGGCGTGCTTTTGTCGGGATATACCATTTGTGAGTCCACTTTGACCTGATGATCAGTTGCTGACCGGGATCAGTCCATGATCTACTTCACAGCGTCTGTTCTCCCCTATTCAAGCAGACGCGGAGCTGACCTGTTCTCCAGATACGCACATTTGAAAGTACGTCTCGCGTAATGTCGCAGACCGCTCTCGCTGACATCTGTCGCAGAAAGACGTGTTCCACGAGGGACGGAGAGGAAAGGTCTTGAGTTTTGGGGAGCTTTTGACGGCCGCCGGTGTTGCGGGGATGCCTGGTGCGTTGGCGCAATACTCAGGTCATGTACATCCGTGCTGACGAGTCGCGCTTCAGCGGCATATCTGTACGTGCCGGTCTTGCTCGTCTGATATGGAGCAGAAACTGAGAGGTGGATTCCCGTATGCAGGACAACACCGTTCGGTGAGTTCACCCGGTGTAAACCGTCTGCCGAGCTGATGAAATCGCCAGACGTCGTCAAGACTCGGTTACAATCGCAGCAACGGGCGGGAGAGACTGTGTATAAGGGTGTAGTGGATGGAGTGCGGAAGATCTTCCAGGAGGAGGGGACAAAAGGTGCGTAAACTTACCGTTGTAGGTTTCGCGTATCATCTTTGCTGACGAGGCGTAGCGCTGTTCAAGGGTGGTCTTGCTCGGTACGTATCGGAAATCCTCGTTGCTCGCACACCACATCGATTCCACATGCTCCGACCCCGGTGTCGATTAACCCTGACTGACGATAATTCCAGTGTCATTCGATCATCCCCTCAGTTCGCATTCACACTGGTCACCTACGAACTCCTCCACAAACACTTCCCATACGCCGGTACGGCAGCGTCCACAACACCCGCAGCACCCAGACCAAGCAGAGCGTCCACCGATATATCGCGTATACGCGCTCGGAATGCCCTGAGGATATTGCTGGACTGCTCGAGTCGGTTCGGTATGATCGATGCGGAGAGCGCGGCGAGGGGTGCGGGCGGGTTGCCCAAGGTGCTCAGTAGATGAGGTGGGACGGAAGGGAATGAAAGCAATGATATACCCTATTAAGGATACCACTACACGTAGACATGCATTGATCTGAGCACGGCCATTGGGGTCTTGGTATAGGGGAAGCCGGTAGTCTGGGTGACTTAAAATGGAAGCGGGAGGTTCGAAACTCATAATAAAACAGCTACTGAACGTGTCTCTCGCCATCTTTCCGCCTCGCATCTGCTAGATTTACGACGACGAGGACGAGTGGCCATTGCCGACAGCGGTGGACTCGCTCGCCCTTGGGCCATTGGCGCCGGAACGCGTGTTTGGCGCGTCGAGATTGTTGGTACCCGTGGTCGAGACCGCGTTGGCACTACGAGAGCTCTTGTTGCCACCGGTCCGTCCGAACGCTCCCTTCTTGGGCGAATAAGCCACGCCAGTCGTCCTCGGCTCATTGTCGACGATGGTCATAGGCGCCTCCGAAGACCGAGTGTGGTGGTGATGACCGTTCTTCTCGCGGTCGTACGCGGCGACCCCTACTGCGGCGGACGAGAACTTGCCGGACTGGAGCTGGAGGGCGGTGAGGTCGAGACGGGAGAGTTGCCAGAGATGGATGAAGCAGAATACGGGCTTGGCAAGGAGGTCGAGTATACCGTAGAAGATCATCTCGGAGTCGGGCGAGATCAGGTTGCCGCCGTCGGCGAGACCCCAGGCTGTCGAGCATTAGCGAGGCGCGGATGGGGCGGCCGCCCCCGCCACCGGGGGGGGGGGGGGGGGGCAGGGAAAGGGGGTT
>JAABUK010008473.1_pt1 | contig 14406 bp, 13 predicted proteins | sample 5559141 | NCBI WGS metagenome assembly JAABUK01 (sample SAMN10711869, study PRJNA513367) | rock metagenome | isolation source: Antarctica rocks | place: Antarctica: Victoria Land, Pudding Butte nord | collected 2016-01-03
CAGATCCTCACCGAACACGGCGACCCGCTCACGCAGGGCCAAGCCCCACCAGAGCAGCAACCCGATGTCGAACCACCGGTGTAACCGCTTCCCGCGAAACCCCGGACCCGAAAGGACCTTGTCGGCCAGCAACCCCTGAGACCACAGGCCGCCGAGGCCGTCGAGGTACTGCTTGAGCCGGGAGGCGGCTGCGTGGTGACCACGAGCGGTGCGAGGTCGTGGCTGGGCGTGTGGGCCTGAAGGCCACCGTCACGACCAAGGTGTAAGCGGCAGAAGCGACAGTGCTAGCCATGCGTACAGCCACGGAGTGAGCCACGTCGGCCGGTAGGGTCTCTCCCCGCTTTGATTGACTCGCGGGGTGGGTGGTTCAGGTTGCCAGTGACGGCGTGGACGGCTTCGTACTCGATGGGTGTCATCTTGCCGAGGCGGCGCTGTCGTCGGCGTCGGTGGTAGGTCCGTTCGATCCAGGTGATGATCGCCAGGCGCGCAGCTCGGTGCAAGCACGAGGGAGAGATCCCGAAGTCCCGTGAGATCGGGGTCAGCGTGGACTCACCCCGACGCGCGACCGCGATAACGTCACGGCGGAACTCGGGTGGGAAGGGCTTCGGCACGGTGATGATCCTTCCAGCAGGGACCGCAGTCCCCACAGGTCAGGAGTCAACCGAACCGGGGGCAGACCCGTCTGACGTACAGCTCCTCCAGCTGGGCTAGCGACCCGTTGTAGTAGGGGGGTTGGGCGCAGCGTGAGATACGCGAAGCCTGACCGCTCATGCTCGTCGTTAGCCAGCAGGACCAGCACGTCGCCTCGGGCGAGCAGGTCTGCGAATCGTCGCGCTAGCTCTTCGGCGCTGGGACCGGCCGTGTGAAACTCGGTGTTGAACTCGAACGGCATGCGACCCACGACAATGGCCAGGTCGGCGTGAGCTTCGACGACTGGGATCCTCACCACCGGCCCATCATCACACCTAGTCTCGGCTCACCCGCCCGTCTGGGCGAGGGCTCCCGGAAAACTGTGGGCGACCTAGGAAGGGGGCAGTGCGCAAGAGACGTCCCACCCCGGACGGGTCCGTAGCGAGCCCGCGTTCGCCTCACTGGCCCGGGCTGCACCCCCGGAGGCCAGCAGCGGTTAACGGACACGTCACCATCTCAACCTTGGCAGCAACCGCCCTTCACACCGTGGCCAAGCGTCGATGCGCTGCCACCCCGAGACCCGTGCCCTCCGAAGCGCGCCGTACCGGCAGAGCGCAACTCACCGCGCCATCGGGCACTGTTTACTTCGAGGCGGTCCGAGGCACGCTGGGGATCGGGGTGCACCAGTGCCGCCCTCGCGCCCGAGTCCAAGGGCATCGTGGAACGGGCCCATGCCCACCTCCAGACCTCGTTCCTACCGGGGCGGACCTTCGCTTCTCCGGCTGACTTCAACGCCCAATTGATCGAGTGGATGGCGCATCGTTCACCCGGACGGCCCGGCGGATCGGGTGCACGCAGCGGCGGTCCGCCGACCAGGGCGCGATGCTGGCGCTACAGCCGGTAGCTATGGCGATTGGGTGGCGTGCTCAGGTTCGGCTGACGCGCGCTCACTTACGTCCGGATCGACAGCAAACGACCACTCCGTCGACCCTGCCGCACCTTCCTGCCCCGGGTGAGCCCGGGTTGGCCCAGGTTGCTAATTATGTCTATGTAGACATATAAGGAAGAGGAGAGTAGGAAAGGTGTTGGCCCGTATCGGCCATGGTCCGACGCGTTCAGGCCCGTCTTGTCGATAAATGCACCTGACCAGCCACGCCCACATCATTCGTAGGGAGAGGCGCCCCATGAGAAGAGCTACAACTTCGGACCGCACCAAAGTCACGTTGACACGACAGCGACGCGGCCTCGCCGCCCTGTTCGTGGTACTGGCCACGCTGGCGGTTCCAGCCCTGCCGTCCCACGCAGTACCGGCCAGCAGGCCGGACCGGTTGCCGGACCGCTACGTGGTCTCACGTGCTGCGGGGGTGTTGCCGGAGGGTATCGGCCTGGGCCGGCGGGGCACCTTCTTCGTGACGAGCTCAGCCACCGGCGCCGTTTACCAAGGCCGCCTCGACCGGCCGCAGATGAGCGTGTTCGCGCGGGCGGGCGCGGCTGGGCGAACGTCCGCGCTCGGGGTGCACACCGACCGCGTCGGGAGGGTGTTCGTCGCCGGATCGACCGCGCTCGACGTGTACAGCCCCTCCGGGCGGCTGCTCACCCACCGGCCCGCCCCGGCGGGCCAGGTCGGGCCAGCCTCCCTCAACGACCTGGTCGTCACCGACGACGCGGTCTACGTCACCGACTTCGCCAACCCGGTCATCCTTCGGGCCCCCCTACTCGGGAGCCGGGTCGGCGTCCTGCAGCCCTGGCTGGACCTAACCCCGGTCGAGCCAGGGCTGCCTCCCCCGTACTGGTTCCTTAACGGCATTGTCGCCAGCGCCGACCAGGCCACTCTGCTGGTCTCTTCGCAGGGCCTGGAAGCTCTGCTGCGCGTCGACGTGAGCCATCGCCGCGCGAGTGTGGTCGACCTCGGCCCTGGGTCGTTCGCCGCCGACGGTTTGGAGCTGCACAACCGCACCCTCTACGCCGTGTTGAACTACGACCCGCCGGCCGGGCAGGGCGTCTACATCGCGCAGCTAGATGCCGGTCTACGCCGGGGGCGCGTCGTGGCCGCGGTCACCGACCAGTTCGCCCCCTTCGATAGCCCGACCACCCTGGCCCGCGATCGCTGGGGCCGGATCCTGGTGGTCAACAGCCAGCTCGACCACCCGCCAGATTCCTCGCCCTACACCGTCACTGCCGTCCGCGAGCCGGCCGCTCAGCCGCAGTCGGAGCTCAGGAAGGACGCGTCGGTTCGGGCCGGCATCCCTGATGGGTCCGGGAGCCGGTAATGACTCCGGCTTAAGCTGTCGCCCGTGTCCACGCTCGGGTTCGCCCTGCTCGGGTTGCTGGCCCGGCGCCCCGCCACGGGGTACGAGCTGGCCCTGCAGCTGCGCCGACCAGTGGGCTACTTCTGGCACGCCCGGCACAGTCAGATCTACCCCACTCTCGCCGATCTGGAATTCGAGGACCTGGTCACGCACGAGGTCATCGACGGGCCCGGCCCACGGCCGACCAAGCGCTACCGCGTTACCCGGACCGGCCGAGCGGCGGTGCGTCGCTGGCTGCGTTCAACGACGCCGGAGGTGGACGAGGGCGAGATCTTGGTGCGTGTCTACCTCGTCTGGCTACTCCCACCCCGTGACGCGGTAGCGATGCTGTCCGCGATCAAGCAACACCACGAACGCTCCCTGCAGCGCTACCTCGACACGACCGGCCTCCGGGCCCCCGACCCGGCTCCATCCCCACGCGACCCGCTGTTCGGTGATCGCGCCACCCTGGAGTGGGGTATCGAGTTCGAACGCGGCCGCATCGCGTGGATCGAGCGCACCATCAACGACATCAGCGCTGGCGAGAGTCGCCGACCAGGGTGAACACGCCAAGCGGGTGCGCGCTACGTCCACACTATGCCGATAGGGGCTTCGTAGTGATACAGCTTGGAGTCGGCCTCCACCTGGTAGAAGCCCGCGTGTTCGAGGGTCCGCTGTGACGCAACGTTGTCAAGATCGGTGTCAGCGCGGATCATCGTCATTCCGAGATCGGCGGCAATCTGCACGAGAGTTCCCAACGGCAGCCAAGTCTCCTTCGAACGGGTAGTCGGCCGCCCAAGCGTCGCCTGATTGAGGTGCACGTTCGTGCGGTCTGCTGCACGGATAGGTGACACCTGATCTGTGGTGCCGTGCATGGAGCTGGAGCGGCGCCAGTCGCACTGTTCGGGTCAGTAGGCCAGGGTGGACAGCCTGATCCCGGGTGATCTGGGGAGTTGGGGTACAGGCCGCTCGTCGCAGCGCGCGGCCTTCGCGGAGCGACCCTAACGATGAAACTCCCCGATGGCGGGAGCAGACGGGAGGTTGACGGGTGCTCAGCCAACCACTTCCCCTGGGTCCGGCATCAACGTCCACTACCTCATCCGCCGCGAAGCCGACCAATGACAGAAGGCCGTCTTTGGCCAATCCCTCGACGAAGGAACGCCAAACGAAGAAGTCGCACGCTGTGGCCGCCGCCTTCCCAGCGCAGCAGGGTTGTTGTGCTTGACCGCAAGGATCCACCGGCGGGGCTGGGCGTCCTGTTTTTTGTGTAGGTTGACCGAATGGAATTTCGCTACCTCGGCAACTCCGGCTTCAAGATTTCCGAGATCACCTACGGCAACTGGTTGACGCACGGCTCGCAGGTCGAGAACGACCAGGCCACGGCCTGCGTCCGGGCGGCTCTTGAGTGCGGCATAACCACCTTCGACACTGCTGACGTCTACGCCAACACCAAGGCCGAGACCGTGCTGGGCGAGGCGCTCAAGGGCGAGCGGCGGGAGTCCCTGGAGATCTTCACCAAAGTCTTCGGGCCGATCGGGCCAGGTGGGCACAACGACCTTGGGCTCTCGCGCAAGCACATCATGGACGCGGCCAACGGCTCGCTCACTCGGCTGCAGACCGACTACATCGACCTCTACCAGGCGCACCGCTACGACGTAGAGACGCCCCTGGCAGAGACGATGCAGGCCTTCGCCGACCTCGTCCGGATGGGCAAGGTGCTCTACGTCGGGGTCAGCGAATGGACTGCGGACCAGCTGCGGGAGGGGCAGTCACTCGCGAACGAGCTCGGCTTCCAACTGATCTCCAACCAGCCCCAGTACTCCATGTTGTGGCGGGTGATCGAGAGCGAGGTCGTGCCCATCTCCAAGGAGCTGGGCATCTCCCAAGTCGTCTGGTCCCCGATCGCTCAGGGGGTGCTGACGGGGAAGTACCGGCCCGGTGAACAGCCACCCTCCGGCTCGCGCGCCACTGACGAGAAGGGCGGTGCGGACATGATCAAGCGGTGGATGAGCGACGACGTGCTGCAGCGGGTGCAACAGCTCAAGCCGCTGGCCGAGGCGCAGGGTTTGTCCATGGCGGCGCTCGCCGTAGCCTGGACGCTGCAGAACGACAACGTCGCCACCGCGATCATCGGCGCCTCGAAGCCCGAGCAGGTGCAGGACAACGTCGCCGCCGCCGGCGTCAAGCTCGACGCGGACCTCCTGGCCAAGATCGACGGGATTCTGGACCCGGTAATCGAACGCGACCCGGCCAAGACCGCGGAGAGCTCGCCAGAAGCCCGCGAAGCCTAAACCGACGTTTATACACCCCAACCCGCCCGTCTGCGGCGCGTCCGGTGGGCGCCGCCTCGGTAGGGTTCTGCATGGCGTGCGGCCCTGGCCATCGTGCCTGCCCTGCTGCTCATCATGCCCGTCGCCTCCTCCGCGGTGGCGTCCCTGGCTCGGAGCACAGGCCAGGGCAGCGCCCACCGCAACAGCCAGTCGAGGTTCCGCCGGCTCGACCCGGTCCGGTTCCGATCCCTGCACCAAAGTCGGATGTGATCGATAAATTCGCAGTCGCGCCTGCAAGGCCCCGGTTCCCGACCGACCACGAGCCGACGATCGACGTTTGCTCCTCGGTCGGCCGCTTCGACGACTTCGCCGCCGTCGTCGGCATCCAACGACCTGATGCGCAAGGCTGCTGCTGCATGGCTTATCGAGACACCTGCGCGCTGGTAGGACACCGACCAGCCCCTATGCGCAGAGTGTGCGAGCGAGCCGGGTCATGGCGTGCTGATCTATGTGGACGAGATGGTGGCCGGCTGGTGTTCCATCGCACCGCGTGCGAGCTCTTTCTGAAGTGTTGGGGTGGTCAGTCGATCGGCTTGGGGTTGGACAGACGCAATTCTTCGATATCAAGCCGTGCCTGGACCTGGCGGAGCACGGCATCGTCGATGCGGCCCTGGTCACGCAGCTGGATCACGGCGGCGCGCTTTCGAGCGGTCATGGCTAGTCGCAGCACCGTGTACTGCTGGGCGTGCAGCAGCAACGGTTCGCTGTCGGCGTCCGCAGCGTCGACCTGGGATGCGCGTACGGAACGGGACGGCCTGAGTCGGCACTTCTCATCCAACGGGTAGGCGCTGTGCTGTCCGAGCGAACCTCGGGTCGGATTTGGCGATCTCGTGAGCGACTCCACTGCCGACGTCATAACCGGCCAGAACGACCTCGCCTAAGCCGAGTTCGTCGAGCAGACCGAGCACGCTGCGAGCTTGGCCAGCTGCGCCGTAGCGATCGACGTCAGGGTCGTGCCTGTCGGATGCGCCGAACCCGCGCAGATCCGGGATGATGACCCGGGCGTGGGGGGCAAGCAGCGGCGCCACCTCACGAAAGTCGGTCCGGTCACCCGGCCAGCCGTGCAGCAGCATGACGCCGGGGCCGTCGCCGCCGTCGTCGTACATGAGCTGGAAGCCATCCATCCACTGGCACACTGGCGCGCGTGGTCACAACAGGACCATAACGACGGCGAAGGACAGGAGCCACGGAGACGATGTCCGACGACATGCTGGAAGACATCTACCGCGACTACATCACCACCCTGAACGAGCGCCGCTTCGACGATCTCGGTCAGTTCGTTCACTCCACAATGACCTACAACGGTGCACCATGGACACTCAGCGACTATCAATCCCTGTTGCGCTCCGACGTTGTCGCCATCCCCGACCTGCGCTACCAGGTCCTGACCGTCGTCACGGATGGGACGCAAGTCGCCGCGAGGTTGTGGTTCGACTGCACGCCAAGCGGGACGTTTCTCGATCTGGAGACATCCGGACGTCGCGTGCAATTTGGTGAGCACGTCTTTTACCTGTTCCGCAACGGGCGGATCTGTGACGTCTGGTCCTTAATCGACAAAGAGGCCGTGCGTCGGCAGCTCGCAGCGTAGTCAGCTGAGGGCGACTGGTGGTCACAGCATGTCCCGAGGAACGCCCAGCTGTGCACGTGCATCGCGTTGTCCACAGTGCCGCGGTTTCGGCTGGGCGGGGCCGGCAGCAGCGGGGCACGCTGCAGGGCATGTCCACCAGCGCCTGCGTGATACGCGACTTCCACCTGTCTGATCTACCTCCGTTGGCGTATGCCGACGACCTTGAGACCGCCAAGGCCACCGTCGAGCTGCTGCAGGGCGAGTTCTTCGACCAGCTCGACGCCAACGGCGAGGGCTGCAACGGCGCTCGCCAAACCCCTGGCCGTCACCAGCTGCTGCGACGGCCAGGTGCACTACGTCTCCGGCGCATTCGGTTCGGGCCGCGAGCCTCGATCCCCTCTGCCGGCCGTCTGGTCAGCGGCCGGTGGAGCCGTCGATCAGCTCGCGCAGGATGTCTGCGTGTCCGGCGTGGCGGCCGGTCTCCTCGATCATGTGTGTCAGGGCCCACCGCATTGACGGGGACGATCCTCGTCCTGGTGCTGCGGCCGCGGGCTCAGCGAGTTCGGTGCAGGCCCGGAGGCGCTGGTTCGCTTCGGCCATCGCTTCGCGGTAACGGTCGAGCACGCCGGCGATCGTGTCGTCCTTGCCGGGCCGGAAGGTCTTGGGCCAGCTCGTCGCGTCCTGCCCTAGGAAGACGAACCGTTCGACGGCGGTGAGATGGGTGACTAAGCCCAGCAGGTTCGTCCCGGACGGAACAGCCGCTTGGCGGACCTGCGGCTCCGGCGCCCCTTCGAGCTTGGCCGCGACCGCCTCGCGCACGTAGTCCAGGAAGCCGAGCAAGGTGGACTGCTCGTCCCCGTCCGGGCTGGGCGGTCCTGTGTCCTTCTTCCGGGGCCGCGGTGTGTCGGTCTTCGCCGTCATGTCAGTCTTCCTGTCTCGTCGTCGTCGGTCCTGCGGTGTGCCGTCGGGGTGCTGGGTCCGCGGTCGAGCGCCGCTGAGGTGGAGCCGCCCTCGCGTGGCGAGCGTTGGTCCCGGCCCAAGCCACGCCACAGAATCCGGCCTCCGCACCGTTGACGCAATGACCGCGGGCCACGCCCGAGGATAACTGCGAGCAGCTCACGAGCCGCTGAAGCAGGCCTTCGCCGACGGGGCAGGCTGGTCACTCGAGGTACCGGGACAGACACCCCGCGACGCCCGCCGAGCCTGAGCGCATCGCCAGCAACTCGGCGCCCTGGCGCACCATGCGAAGTACTGGCCCAGGGTTCGAAGCAGGCCTCCTCGGTCACTGTCGTCTGGTTGGACAGCGGCCCAGCGCCAGGCCGAGGGGTGTCTAGCGGAAGGTGAAGTGTTTGGAGTGGAGGTAGTCGCGGGGCACGCCCGCCTGGTGCAGGTCGCGGGACAGGGCGTCGAGCATCGCTGTTGGTCCGCACAGGAACACGTGGGTGTCGGGGGTGAGCTCAACCGTGGCGGTGATCTTCTGGCCGGTGAGGTGGCCCTGGGTGCGGCTGTGGACGGGGTGGACGCGGAGCAGGGGCGACAGGCGCTGTTGCGCGGCGCGTAGCTCGTCGAGGTAGACGGCGTCGGCTTGGGTTGGGGTGCTGTAGAACAGGTCGATCGTGTACGGGGCGCCCAGGCCCAGGGCGGTGCGCCAGCTTAGGAACGGCGCGACGCCGATGCCGCCGGCGATCCAGATCTGGTGGGTTCGGCCGAGGGTGTAGTCGAACATGTCGTACGGGCCGGTGACGGTGGCGGGCAGCCCGGGTTGCAGGTGGGCGTGCATCCGGGCGGTGTCGTGGCCCAGGGACCGGATCGTCAGGCGCAGGTGACCGTCGGGGGACAGGCCGGTGACGGTGAAGGGGTGCTCGCGCCACGCGTCGTCACCTCCGATGCGCAGGAAGATGAACTGCCCGGCGCGGGGTGTGATCCGGCGGCCGACCGGCGCCAGGTGCAGCTCAAGGACCTGCTCGGAGGGGCGGATGATGCGGGCGATGGTGTAGTCGCCGCGGGGGAGCCGGCGGCGCATGACCAGCTCGCTGTAGGCGTAGGCGGCCGTGCCGGCGCGCCGATGATCAGGTAGACGATCTGAGCAACGGGGAGCCGGCGACGACCCTGTCCAGGAGCAGCCCGTGCAGCAGCGCGATGAGCACGAGCAGGCCAGTGCAGCGGTGCAGGAACAGCCACCGGTGGTAGGGCAGGCGCAGGATCTGCCCGACATGCGGCAGGGTGGCTATGTCAACCCAAGCCGTACCCGGTGGGGCAATTTAAGCCGGACCCATCGAGTCGGCGGCTGAGCTGATCGGTCGTCTGCTGAGCCGCTGTCGGGTGGTGAGGCGTTCCTAGGTGCTGGAGGCGGTGCTGGCGCGGTTCCAGGCTGCTGCTTTGAGCAGGCGGAGGCCGTTGAGTCCGACGATGACGGTGGATCCTTCGTGGCCGGCGACGCCGAGCGGGAGCGGCAGGATCCAGATCAGGTCTGCGATGACGAGGGCGGTGATGATGGTGGCGGCGAAGAGCAGGTTGGTTTTGACGACACGGTGCGCCCGCCGGGACAGCGCGATCGCACGGGGCAGGGTTGTCAGGTCGTCGCGGACGATGATGGCGTCGGAGGTTTCGAGGGCGAGGTCGGAGCCGTGCCGGCCCATCGCGACGCCGACGTCGGCGGCGGCCATGGCGGGGGCGTCGTTGACGCCGTCCCCGACGAGCAGCACGTGGTGGCCTTGGTGGTGGAGCGCGTAAACGTGGGCGACTTTGTCGGTGGGGAGCAGTCCGGCGCGGACGTCGCCGATCCCGACCTCGTCGGCGAGGCGGCGGGCGGCTCGGGGGTTGTCCCCGGTCAGCAGGACCGGGGTGTTCCCGCTGAGGTGTCCCAGTTCGCTCACCATCGCCGCGGCGCCTGGTCTGAGCCGGTCGGCGAGGGCGAGGACCCCGATGGGGGTGCCGTCGGCGAGGACGACGACCGCGGTCCGCCCGGCCCCTTCGAAGCGGTTCACCGCGTCGCGGGCGTGGGTGGTTGCCGCCGTTTCAGGGATGGTGTGCAGCAGGGCGGGTGAGCCGACGGCGATGAGGCGCGCGTCGATGGTGGCGGTGACTCCGCGTCCGGGGGTGGAGGTGAAGTCCTGGGCGTCGGGGACACCCAGGTTGTGGTCGCCGGCGGCGGTCACGACGGCGCGGGCCAGGGGGTGCTCGCTGGGTCGTTCGGCGGCGGCGGCGAGGATCAGCAGCTGATCGGCGGTGAGGCCGGACCCGGGTAGCGGGTGGACCTCAGCGACCCGGGGTGTGCCCTCGGTGAGGGTGCCGGTCTTGTCGAACGCGACGATGCTGGTCTGCCCGAGCTGCTCCATCACGACAGCGGACTTGACCAGCAGACCGTGCCGGCCGGCGTTGGCGATGGTGGCCAACAGCGGCGGCATGGTGGCCAGCACCACCGCGCAGGGGGAGGCCACGATCATGAAGGTCATCGCCCGCAGCAGCGTCGGGCGCAGCTCAGCGCCGAACCCCAGCGGCGCCAGGAACAACGCCACGGTGGCGGCGACGACACCGACGGAGTACCGCTGCTCAACCTTTTCGATGAACAGCTGGGTCCGGGCCTTGGTGGCGGAGGCTTCCTGGACCAGGGCCACGATCCGGGCCACGACGGAGTCGCCGGCGGCGCGGTGGACCCGCACCCGCAGCGCCCCGGTCCCGTTGAAGGTGCCGGCGAACACCTCATCGCCGACCTGTTTCAGCACCGGCAGCGGCTCACCGGTGATGGAGGCCTGGTCGACCTCGCTGACCCCGTCCAGGACCTGCCCGTCGGCGCCGACCCGTTCCCCGGGCCGTACCAGCACCTGATCCCCGACGGCCAGGTCCGCGGTGGGCACCAGCTGCTCGGAACCGTCCGCCCCCAGGCGGGTGGCCTGTTCCGGGGCCAGGTCCAGCAGCGCGCGGACCGAGTCCGCGGTGCGGCGGGTGACGTACGCCTCGAGCGCGCCGGAGGTGGAGAAGATCACGATCAGCAACGCCCCGTCGAAGACCTGCCCGATGCTGGCCGCGATCACCGCCGCCACGATCATCAGCAGGTCCACGTCCAAGCTGCGCCCGCGCAGTGCGCGCAGTCCCGCCAGCGCTGGTTCCCACCCGCCGGTGGCGTAGCAGGCCAGGTACGCCGCCCACCACGACCACGGCGGCGCGCCAGCCAACTGCAGGGCGCCGCCGACCGCGAACAGCACCAACGCGGCGCCGGCCCAACGAACCTCCGGCAGCGACAGCACCGCCCGCGCACCGCTGCGGGCAGCTGACCCCGACCCCGCGGCCGCGGTGGGTGTGCTGGCCGCGCGGGAAGCGGTGGACAAGGTCGAGGACACAGAGCAGCTCTCCTGCAAAGCAACGGGGGACGATCAACTGTAACCAGGTGAACATGTGTTCATGTGGGCTGGGTCCGTATGCTGGGTCGATGGGGCACGGGCCGGAAGGGCGGACAGCGGCCGCTCCGCTGGACATGGCCTCTGCCAAGAGCGTGGCCGCGACACTGCAGGCGTTGTCGACCCCGTCCCGGCTGCTGATCCTGGGCCGGCTGCGGCAGTCACCGGCCAGCGTCGGAGAGCTCGCTGAAGCGGTGGGGATGGAGCAGTCCGCGGTGTCCCACCAGCTGCGGCTGCTGCGTCACCTCGGCCTGGTCGAGGGTCAGCGCGCTGGGCGCAGCATCACCTACGCCCTGTACGACCACCACGTCGCCGAGCTGCTCGACCAAGCCGTCTACCACGCCGAGCACCTACGCCTCGGCGCCCCCGACCACATGCCCACCGCTACCGGCTGACGCGGCAGAACCCACTGCGGCGGCGGGAATCACCCAGCGGCGCGGGAGGCGAGGGTGTGGGCCAGGCGGTAGGAGTCGGTGCCGGTTTCGATGATGTTCCCGCCGAACGTGAGCCGATCCACGATCGCCGCGCAAAGCCTGGGGTCGGAGAACGTTTTGGTCCACCCGGAGAACGACTCGTTCGAGGCGATCGCGACGGAGTTCTTCTCCTCCCGCTCGGTCAGCACCTGGAACAGCAGCTCCGCGCCGCGCCGGTCCAAGGCCATGTATCCCAGCTCGTCGACGCAGAGCAGGTCCACGCGCCCGTACCGGGCGATGGTCCGGGCCAGGGTCTTCTCGTCGGCGGCTTCGACGAGCTCGTTGACCAGCCGGGTCGCCAACGCATACTTGACCCGGTAGCCCTTCTCGGCGGCGGCGGTGCCCAACCCGATCAGCAGATGCGACTTCCCGGTCCCGGAGTCCCCGATCAGGCAAAGGGGTTGGCCTTTGCGGACCCAGTCGCCGGTGGCCAGGGTGTTGATGGTGGCGGGGTTGATGTTCGGGTTGGCGTCGAAGTCGAAGTCCCCAAGCCACTTGTCCCTGGGAAACCCAGCGGCCTTGACCCGGCGGACCGAAGAGCGGCGGTCCCGGTCGTCGCACTCGGCCAGCAGCAGCTCGGCGAGGAACCCGTGGTAGGTCAGCTGCTCCTTCTGCGCGGCGGTGACCGCCTCATCGACCAACGCCCGGATCGTGGGCAGCCGCAGCCGGCGGCAGGCCTGGTCGATCGCCGTGCCAGCGGCCTGCTCGGTCATCCCGCGCCGCCGGCGCAGGGGTGGGGTGCTCACGCTCATCAGGCGGTCTCCTCAGTCGGGGTCGTTTCCGGGGCGGGCGCAGCGTCGCGATGGTCGACCCGGGGCAGGTCGAGCAGCTGGTCGTACCCGGTCACCGTCGGCAACGGGCGGGTGTCCGCGGGGAGCCCGGCGATCACCGCCGCCGGGTCGGTCAGCCGCCGCTGGGTCAGGCTCACCACCCGCGGTGCGGCCTCAGCAGCGACCTGGTCGCCGCTCGAGCTGAAGGCGGTGTCGGCGCTGGTGGCGTGACGGCGGGCCTCGACGGCGACCACATCCGCGGTCACCGCCCCGACCCGCAGCGCCGCGCCCAGGCCGGCGAGAACGTCGGCGGTGGTCATGGACCGGTGCAGCAGCAGCACCTCGATCAGCGCCCTGGTGCCGGCGGCGTCGCCGTCGGTTCGCCGGGCTGCGGCCCAGAACGCCTCATGCGCGGCAGTGAAGGTGCCGGCGGCGCGGGCCTGGGCCAGGGCGGTCGACCCGGGCAGCGCGCCGGGCTTGGTGGCCAGGACCTCCAGGTAGTGGTCCAGGTCCACGCTCTGCCCGTGCACGGTGACCACCCTGGGGTGGCGGGCGACCTCGACCCGCCCGTCGAAGATCACCACCTCCGACGCGCGCAACGAGACCCGGACCGTGCGGTGAATCAACCGAGCGGGCACCGAGTAGCTGGCCATCCGGACCCGGACCAGGCTGGAACGGTCGACCCGGGGGGTCAACGACAGGCCCGGGTCGAACCGGTCCACCGGCAACACCGCCAACACGGGCTGCTCGAGGGCGAAGTCCTGGGCCACGGTGCGGATCCGGTCCCCGATCCGCCGCTGCAGGTCCGTCGTGTCCCACCCCAGGATCTGCTCGTTCAGCTGCGCCAGGGTGTCCACCACCGGCATCGGTGACAGGTGGGTACGCCGGAACCGGCCGACCTCACCCTCAACACCGCCCTTCTCGTGAGCGCCGTCAATCCCGGGGCGGCAGTAGAACGCGTCGAACCCGTAGTGCGATCGGAACAGCACCCACCGCTGGTTCTCCACCCGCCGGCGGCCCTTGCCGTAAAGCACGGTGGACACCGCCGCGGTGAGGTTGTCGTACTTGATGTGTCGGGTCGGGACACCGCCGACCTCCTCGAACGCGGCGATGTGACCCTCGAGGAAAGCTTCCTGCCCCTGCGTGGAATAGACCCGGTTGCACCGCCCGGCCCGAGGCCGACAACCGGAACGTGAACAGGTGGCACTTGGTCTTCACCCCCGCCAGCACCACCCAGACCTCACCAAAGTCGACCTCAGCCTCCGCGCCAGGGGCGTGCTCCTGCGGGACGAGCACCTCCCGCCCGCGCCCGACCTCCGCGTCGATCTCCGCCCGCCGAACCCGGACATAGTTACGGACCGTCGAGTACGACAACTCGCTCGCGCCGTGCTCCTCAGCTAACCGGGCGAACACCCGCCGGGCGGTGTGCTTCTGCTTCCGCGGTGCGTCCAAATCCGCCACCAACATCGCGTCAACCGCGCCCTTAAACGGGTCCAACCGCGGCGCGGACCGCACCCTCGGTCTCCGCCGCGGCGGCTCCGCCTGCACCAACGCCTGCCGCACCGTCGGACGACCCACCCCATGACGGCGCGCCAGCTCCCGGATCGAGAGCCCCTCCACCCGCGCATCACGCCGGATCCGCGCAAAGAGCTCCACTCGAGACTCCATCCACCCTCCACCCCGAAGCAGTCGACTTTCGTGTCGACCACGGTGAAGGTGGGTCCGGCTTAGATTGCCCCCGACACACCGAACCTCACAGGTGGGTCCGGCTTAAATTGTCCCGGTGGGTCCCGCCAACGCTGCCATGGCCAGCAGGGAGATCAAAACCAGGCCATGACCGGGGTGAGCGGTCGGGGTCGGGGAACTGGCGTAACGGGGCGAGCGCCAAGATGGTGCGCACCGATGTCGGCGAGGTCCGGATCGCGGTCCCGCGGGACCGGGCCGGTACGTT
>JAABUK010008476.1_pt1 | contig 14400 bp, 10 predicted proteins | sample 5559141 | NCBI WGS metagenome assembly JAABUK01 (sample SAMN10711869, study PRJNA513367) | rock metagenome | isolation source: Antarctica rocks | place: Antarctica: Victoria Land, Pudding Butte nord | collected 2016-01-03
GGAGAGGCTTGTGAGGAGTGAGGGGGGGGATGCGGTCGGGTTGAAGGTGCCGCTTGGGAAGGGGGGTGTGGAGTATCTTTTTGAAGGGGTTTATAGGAGGAGGAGTGTGGTGAGTGGGGTGGGGACGCGGTTGGCGTTGGTGAGGTGGGAGAGGCCTGAGCGGGGGTTTCGAGCTGAGGAGGGGATGGAGGGGCAAAAGTTGCGAGGTTGAAGGTGGTGCTTATGACTAGCTGTGGTGCATGAGATGGTGGTTTTGGCCCCATTGGAGGGTGAGGGGAAGAGGGTGGAGGATGTTTATAGCGCGGAGGTGCTGGCACTGGTGGAGAAGAGGAAGGAGGAGGAGAGGAAGGAGGAGGAGAGGAAGGAGGAGGAGAGGCGGTTTGAGCGTTTTAGATAGGGGGTAGAGCTAGGGGTTGGTGGTTTCAAAGAAATGATCTGAATGCAGTGTTGTCGGGTCTATCTTTCTGAGAGCAACCCGAAATATTCTTTCGAGTTATGGCAATGTTGTATAAGGTAAGAGAAGGCACGGGCAGCTTCTGATAAGACTTCGAGTATATCTAATTACTTTCATTACTTTCGAATCATCGTAACTCGATCTGTATGACTATGTAATATCCTTATATGTTCTACTTTATGTAGTTGTTCTAAATGGAAACCCAAATGTGAAAAGCCTTCACCGCTTTAAGGTTAGGTACTTACTTCGGCTGAAGCCTAAAAGCCTATTTTCTTGATGTGTTCTTTTCACACTTCTCGGCAGGAAGTTTTTCCTTCATCCTCTCGTTTCCCTATCTATTCAACATCGTTTTCTCTACTTTTCTCTACTGCAATTCTAATGACGCTCGCGTATGCGTCCGTGTCGGGTCAGTGCCCTGCTCGAGGGTGAGGTAGTAGCTACTTCGTGGCAGATGCCCGCCAACGCTATTGTTTGTAATCCCGAAGCTTTGTCTATTGTATGAAGGATCCTACAGGAGAAAAGGATTCTTGGGTAAAAGCAGTTTGGAATTCGAAATGAAAAACCTCTACAAAACAAGAATCCTATTGACTTTGCTACTTGGGCAGGTATCTTTACCTCAAGCGTACAATATGCGATAAGGCTCCTACTCTCGTAAGGATCTACCACGACTTCTTCGCCCATTTTTCAAACGTCCAACAACACCGATGTCGTCGGCTTTGACTCGTGAGGGACAGGTGCGGACTTTGGGGGGCGAGGCCACGTGCGTAGACCCATGGGCGAGACTGCATCGCCATCTTTTGACCATTCGATGATGGCAGCAATCATTGGAGAATTACCTGTTGCTAAACTCACTCAACATTAATCCTACTCTCTCTCTGCTGTTGCTGCCTTTCTTCCAGCTAATAATCAGCGCTTTGAAGGACAAGGCTGACCATCCACCTCTCTCGCTTGCTTGCGTGACCAGTCTAAACTATCGGTCTGCATGATAACGTTCATTTGGCCCACATTGATAGGATATCTCTTCGCGACTCGCTCACACGCGGTGTTGACTGATTGGTGTCCGCTTCATCTTCCTCCCACCCTTTCCCTATCCGCCTTATCTTCCCTTGACAGCTGCCACCGACCCCGCTCCGCTATCTTTCAGCCTCATCTTGCTACAGTATTTAGGAGTGGGCCCACGATGAATTTTCGTTCGTCTGAAGTACGCACCAATCTAGTTTAGACGTACCTGAACTCGAGTAGAAAGCGACAATAGACGCTAAGCGCCAGAGCCCAATATGGCTGCGACATGTACATCCTATTACCCTTCTGAAATTGAAACCCATCGTTTCTGGAATCTTGAGCTCAACAGAAAGAATTCTGGCGTTGATGTTCCTCTTGGATTCCCCAAAGCACTTAGCTCTCCACTAGCATGGACAGGCGCAGAAATTGAGTCGAAACAGTCTCAATGGAAACTAGATTTGACGAGCGAAGAGGTCACCGTGATCCATGCCGCTCTGCTAGCCTTTGAAGGTCAGTGTTACCCTTGACACAGCCTTCGTACGATGTGTTGAGCATCGACCCGCAGCCAAGTACGATGATCTCTCCTTCCTTTCTTCCTCGACATTTGAATTGCCGACCCCTTTCTCCGAACGCCTCAGGCAACTCTCCGACAATCTCTACAACGGTGTCGGCTTCCAGATTATACATGGAATTGATCCATCGAAGTATACACAGAGGCAGAGGATCATCGTTTACGCAGGTATCAGCGCCCACATCTGTCCACAGCGAGGTTTCGTGGATGTTTTATCTAAGGATGTAGTTGGTAAGTCAATCTCCAGCGTCAAAAAGGACGATTAAAGCGCTGAGCCTGCGACTCAAATGCCCATAGCCCATGTCGTCAATGTGCAAGCTGGAACTGGGGGCCCACCGTCCACGGCTCCTGCATTCAGCAACATTCCTCTGGTATGTGCGATCTGGAGTGTTCAAGGACCCTAACAGCAAGCCCATCTAACAAGCTTCATCTAGTCCTTTCATACGGACAATTGCGAGATCATGGCATTCTTCTACCTTGATACCGCCTTCAAAGGGGGCGAGACCGTCTTAGCCAGCTCATGGCAGACTTACAACGAGCTAGCAGAAACCCGACCGGAAGTGTTGCGTACCTTGGCCGAACCTTGGGTGATGGATACGTGAGTGAAGAGACACCCATTCGCGCTTCCAATTCTAGTCTTTCTAGAGTTAAGCCATACTCGGTGAGACCTACGCTTACTTTGGCTAGTTTCAAATCCTACGAGGTGCAGCCTCCTCGCCATGTCCGCCTTCTTCAAAAAATAAAGTCCGACAAGGTACCGGTCTTGCTTCGATTCTCTCGCTACCCGTTGACTGGCTGGCAACGCAAACGTAACCCAGACCTGCCTGCACCAGCCTTGGCCCAGCTCGAAGCGGCGGATGCGGTACAATTCATTGCGAAGAAGAATTCCATCACCCTTCCAGCTGTGAAAGGCGACATGCTGTTCGTGAACGACATGGCTCTAATGCATGCTCGTCAAGGGTTCGATGATGGGGATATACCTCTAAAGCGGCACTTAATCAAGATGTATCTAAGAGATCCGGATAAGGGTTGGGAAATTCCGTCGTCGATTGAAAGAGAGTGGGGGACGTCGTACAACCCGAACCGGCCTGATGGGACACGGCATGAGACGTGGCACATCTTTCACGAGCCGGGATTAGAGGAGCTCACAATGTTGAATGGGTGAACGGATGAACAGTCTGCCAGGACAGGGCGTGACATTATGAAGTTGTGGTTTGCGGTGTTTGTTAAGTTCTTTCTTGCCATGTTGTCACGCTTACTTGTGTATCTATGGCCAATCTTGCAGTATCGTTCATTGAACAATAGTTGTTTCTGACGCATCAGCAATGTTTATTATATTCATTTAGATTTCTTAATGATGCGTCCATCGACCTCTCTGAGAAAAAACCGCTTTATCCATTCCCGCGCTCAGTCGCATTGCACCGGGTCACACGTCTACGCTCCTCTTTTGAGATCTCCGCGTCATCACCTGTATGTCCCGAGTCATTTGATGGTCTTTCTTGCATTGTACTCCAGCAAAGGAAGCCTGCCTTGCCCACGGCTTAGTTGGCAAGAGGCCATCTCCATACTGTTTGAAGATATCGGTGAGGTTACTGTCAGGGAGTGACAGAAAAAGTTTGCTCATAGGACTAACCTTTGCCTCACATTCGAAGCCTCGAATTTGGAAAGCTTCCCATATACCTAAGGGTCTCTCCGAGAACCCTTTTCGGAAATTTAAGCGAGAAGAAAAGGCTGTCCAATTTCGTGGTCGAGCCTTGGGCGATAACTAGCGGGAGTGGCCTTGGTTTCAAGCCCTGAAATAGAAGTCATGGCTCTCCGACTGCGTATTGAGGGAGTCGGACAGGTTGAAGCTCTCCGAGTACGCATTAAGGGATTCGGAGAGATGGGCTCAATCTCTGGCTGAATGGGAGTAACGACGATGTCTATGTTGTATAAAATGGCCGTCATCTACGCACTCAATATGACTTTTCCGAAGTGTAAAGGAGAGAAGTCAGTCAACATACAGCAACCCAAACGTCAACAGCCGTACACTTTGTGCTCTGCAACGGAATTCTTGAAAATTTTGGTAGGTGGAAAGCCACTCCCAAGCATTGAATTCAAGCCCACTCAAGCGTATCGCAAATAGGACGATGGAGCAACAGCCCGATCAAACTGCAAGGAACACAGAAACGCGGCCGTCTGCGTCGAGCCCTCATCTATTCGGAATGGGAGCTTGGGCCGATGAGTATCCGAAACGGCCGTACAAACTTCAGATGGGGGGGGAAAAGTGCCTTTCGGAGGGCGATCAATGTTCGCTCCAAGCCAAAGGGGGAGAAAAGGGATTGCCGCAGAATGATATGACAAACCAGGCATTTAACGGTCATGAGGGTGGTCAAGACCGAAAGGGATGACAATGGATGGCCTGCGGAGTGGTGTGAGACGGTGTTTTGAAGAAGCAATTATATTATCGCATGAGGCGAGCTTGTCGTGATAGATTCGGTCATTACCTTCGATTGTAACGACTCATTACCTCCACCTGAGGTAGTAGAAATTGATGAGGTTTCACCGAATGCCCGTTTGGGATTAGCCCTCACAGTCTAGGAGACTTACCTAAGGTAGTCACTGGGGGGGGGACTAGTGCAATATTCGAGTCCTTGCTCCTCCAGCTCCCCTTTCAACCTACACAAAAATTACAAAGTGCGCTTGCATTGCCCGTGATTTTGAACTCCCAAATTCACATAGACATGATCGAATAGATCGACCTTGTCTATGGCGACTGAAAGTCCAAGCCCCGTGAGACCAACTAGCAATGCCGAGGAGAACTCTAGCAACGAATCAGATCCATTGCTTGATCAACCAGAGCCTCCAGAGACGGCACAATCCGTCAAAAAGCGCTTGTTGATCTACGTTGTTCCTGCTCTACTGCTTGCGTATTGATTCCCACCCCTCTATCCTGGACCTCGTGTTCCACATTGACGAAAGTACAGCACGTTTGTCATCAGGTTCGATAGCAGTTATGTGATTGGGAACTATGCCCGAAGAATTGGTAGATATTATCTGCCGTCTCCGATTTGCGCTGCGTACTAATATGCGCAGCTGTCAGTCTCCACGACTTCAAGAACGCGAGGTGGCTTGTCCTGGGCTTTCTTGTGACGGAGTCTACATTTTGTCCCCTGGTAGGAGTCTGGTCACATGTGGCCCGCTTGCCTTCTACCTCTACGTCTGACGATCACTAAAATATATGGCAGTATGGACATGCTGCTCAAGTCTATGGCCACAGGAATACCATTTTAGTTGCAGCTACAGCATTCTGTCTCGGCCTTCTTCTATGGTAAGCTACCTTTTGCTCACTGGGAATGCATTCCTTGCTTAAAGCACACAAGCTCTTTAAGCCACCGTCTTTGGCAAGTGGTGTTGTCAAGGGTCGTTGCGGGAGTCGGCAGTGCTGGGATTGAGCTTCTAGTTGTCATCATTATGAACGGTAAATCTTCAAGCTTTAATTGTTGGACTCGCGCTGATTGTGAAGACCTTGTTCAACTTTACGAGCTGCCGTTGTGGATAAGTGCTACCGTCTTCTCCGGCACCGTTGGACTTATGCTTGGAGGTCCAATCGGTGCTGTATTGACCGATCATTTCGGCTTCCGCCCGTAAGTTTGAAAGCGCGAAGTAGATGACTGACAAGGATGGTGCTAATTGTAAAGGACTTTCGCTCTTGAATTCTGCGGCATGGTCGTTACCTTTATTGGCTTGTATTTTACCCTACGATTACCGCAAGCAAAGGTGAAGAAGTCAAAGCACGCTGCCAGAAGACTCGAATATCCGTCAGCTGCGCTCCTTTTGGTCTCGGTGGCAGCACCACTATTTGCCCTTAACCTTGGTGGAGAAGTTTTGGAATGGAGTCACCCTGTGGTGATCACCTTATTTTGTCTAACACCTGCTTTCATCGGCCTGTTTCATTATGTGGAGACCCACGTTGCGAATACTCCTATTCTGCCGAAGAGGTTCATCCATAACCGCAATGTGGCAATCGCGCTAGTGTGCACCCTCCCAATGAAATTTGTGTTTGATCAGGTAGGCCAACCTCTCCCCAGTAGCAATAGTTCGATTGACTGACTAGAAACAGCTTCGATTTAGTTTTGGCACCTATCTAGAAGCCCGGTCGTTCGGCAAAAGCTCTTCATTTAGTGACTGGGCGTTGACATTTGTCTACCTTGGCCGGTCAATCGGTACTATTCTTGGCGGGATACTGGTCCGGCGGTATCGCCGATTCAAACCTTTTCTACAATTGAACATTGTAGTTGACGTGATCATATATATGATCTTCGCCTTGGGATGCATTCGTGAGCATTTGGGCCTACCCTCTTCCTGATGGATTGGGACTCATTTCCTTGAAGATCCGGAACAGCCTGCATTTGCGCCCTTACTGGCCTTTATAGGTGCTACAGAGGGTTTTGCTGAGAGCTTCTGGCTTGTCGCCCTGCTTTCATTGGTAGAAGCTGAAGGTGGGAGTACTACCAACGATTTACAGCCTCGCGTACTCACAGAATACGCAGATCAACCTTTGCTATATGCCTTCTTTTACCTCGCACTGGCACTTGCTGGCGATTTAGGAATTGCCACCTCTTTGGCCGCCGAAGGTACTTTGGTTAGATCTAAACTCACCACCCAGCTCGATGGTTACACCAACGCTGATGAGGTACGTTGTAGCATCGTCCCTGCTTCTTGCTGCTGATATCCCCGCAGATTATTCGTAAGAGTCTTGAGGATCTCAATGATATTAAGCAATTTTCTGCTGAGATCCAGAGCATCGTCTTGAATGCACTGGTATCCTCGACCGAGATGGCATTCGGTGCGTTGAGATTTCACTCACTCATTATCAATGCTGAACGCTCTAGGTATCTCCTGTGCCGTGCTTTCTATTAGTCTGATCGCTAGTGTCTACGTGAAGGAGATGCCTCCATCATTGAGGCAGGCAATCCATGTATCCTAGGTGAGCTGGTATGTCAAAAACCTGCCAAGAGATCCGAAGATGTTTCCCCATCTGTGATATCAAAGCTAGGCGAGCTCCACCCTTGAGCTAGCACGTGACACTGCTTGGCATAAGGCCTTGGCATAAGGTCTTGACATAAGGATCTATACTTAAGAGTGCGTAATTACTTGTAATCTAGCAATTAATTACCTTTTATTTTACATCTAATAGCTTTGTATAAAGTCTCTGCATAACTGATTATAAATTATTATGTGGGATCAGCGAGACTCTTAGAATTATCTTTTAAGAGTTACGCTGCTGATAATTTATAGAGATTAGTTACACTTCTATCTCTCGCTATTATCAGAAAATTACTTACTATCTTTAATAATAATAATCTCTTATAAAATAATATAATAAAATATATATAAGACTTATATTTTTCTTTTTATAATCTTTTAATTATTAGAAATTCTAAAATTTAAAAGTAAATAATATATTAAATTTTAAGAAGTTAATTTATAATAAGTTATAATCTACTCTCTTAATTTCTAATCTTTTTTAAAAATTCATTAAATTAATAAATTATTTATAAAAGAGTATTAGAAACTGTCAAGTCTAACTATAGCAAGATTCAGATATCAGGAGGTTGTGAATAGGAATCACTGTTCTTACATAGAAGAATTAAAGACAGAGTGCAATTAATAATATAAGTTGACTACAAAAGAAGAATAGAACTATGAAACTATGAGATATAGTGTCATTTATATACTTAAGAGAAATCGTTACTCACAACTGCTCACTTATAAGTCTGAATGAGCACTGACTGATTACTTACAACTGCTCACTCGTGAGCCTGAGTGAGCATTAGCTGATTACTCACGACTGCTTACTTATAAGTCTGAATAAGCACTCGTCTAATATTAAGTCTTAAGTCACGTGACCCGACTAATCTTTCTGTTTCGGAAGATTCCGTAATATTATTCCTCTCTTAATTAATCTTTATCTCGAAGACTAAGAGTTAGAGTTAAGAGTTTTTATAAGAGAAGTCTTTTATCATTCTTTCTTCTTATTATATTTATTTACTAAGTGAGTAAGTCTTCTTTCTATTATTATCAGACTTTGATAAAAAGAGTGCTAAAGCTAAGTTCTTTTACTAAGATGCTCTACTCTAATTATATTCTCGCAGATACTTTATATATCTTCTCTACACAATTTCCTAAATATTTTAAATACATCTATTACAGCCGTTATTATAATGAAAACTTTTCTAATAACGACTTTAATAAGTTAAGTTAAAAGAAGAAGAAATTACAGTTAACTCTTCACGCTTCTTACAAAAAATCTTTAAAAAAGACTGCGAAGACTATAAGTCTTTAAAAATAAATTAAGTTTCTAAAAAAAATGCGAAAGATTATAATATCTTAAAAGATTAAGTCTCTAAACAAGCTTAACTAAAAAGAGAAATATCTGAGAAAGAGAGAGTTATTAATTAGTGCAGAATTGAGCGTCACTTTTAACGAGACGCAGCTGACTACTTTCTTTAATTCTTCTCACGCCGGAGATTTCGGCGATAATAATTCTTAAGAGTCGCGGAATTAAGATTCATTTCTAATTTTTATATATTTTCTAATATATTATATTCTAATCATTTTATTAGATAATAAGTTTTGTCTTTAATCTCTTAATCGTTCAGCACTCGTTTTACTTTATACTTCTAATTCTAATTATTTAAATGAATTAAAGTTTATTTAGCGTTCTTTAATATAGATTCTAAAAGAGAAATGTTGAATATAAAATGAATTCTTATAATATCTAAAAGTTTGAGTCTGTAAATTAACTTATTTAAGACTCTCTAAATTAAATAGAAATCGAGTTTTATATAATCTAATTTTACACTAAATCTTTTAATTTTAATATTTCGATAAAGCAGATATATTAAATCTCTCTCTTTAAAATTTAATCTGTTAATTCTTTTAAAGTTATAATAAATTCCGAATCTTTAATTAATAAACTTAAAATCTTTTGTCAATTCTTAATATAAATTAGTTAACAGTTATACGTTAATAACTAATTTTTGTGTAAGTTATTTTATTTCTCTTGATTATCTATATAAAATAGATTTATATCCGTAATTCGCGTAAAATAATAACACTCCGATTGCTGCCGATATACTATTATACGCGAACTGCGTCAATAATAGAAGTACTACTTAATTATTCTGACAATAGTTTATATAGCATTGTAAATATTATTTCAGTATCTAATTAATTCTTTCAGTTTATTTATTTATCTGCGGGTGATAAATGATTAATAATTTATACTTGATCTCAAGCTAATCTATTAATAATTTCTAAAATTTAGAAGTGAACAGTTTATCTTAATTAGAGAGGATTTCCGCTAATATATCGTAATTAATGAATATTGTTCGTAAAAACGTGTAAATCAAATCCTCCGCATTAAATACTTTTAAATAATTGATGAAGTACGCGTACTTTATTAGTCTGTTAATAATAATCAAAATGTTATTATAGTTAACATTTGTTATTGAATCTTTAAATAAGAGTAACTTAGTAATGAAGTCTAATATTATGAATTTCTAAGCTCCTTCTAATATCTTTAATAACTGCATCTTCTCGTATGATTTATATCGAGAGTGCTTTGTTTTCTAATAAATATCATAATTAACAATCTACTGTCAAACTGCTTTATTTATTCTAAAGAAATAATAGAATCTGAAAATATATTCTAGAGTTTTTTCTATTTCTTAATATCTATAAGAGATCTTCTTATAATATTATCGAAGAATTATTTCTTTCATTTAATTTGTGATATATATCAGTCTCTTATATAAGATCAGTTCGCTGTTCTATTATTAAAAGACTGAATATTTTTCGAAGTTCTTTTAAATCTCTTAAGATAAATAATCATTTATATATAATCTAATAATTCGGCGTTTCTGATCTTGATTAGAGATCTGAAATATCGAAGCAATCACAGCGTGATTATATATTATGAACCCGTCTGAGTTCTTACGTAAAACTGATTATGAAGCAGATTTAACATCTCGAATGTGATTTGCTTAATAGCTTAAAGCATTGATTTTAGCGTTATCATTTCCTTTTTAATAAAATATCTTAAAATTATATATTAATAACAGCTCAGATTATTATATCTAATATTTATTCAATATCTTAATAATGATGAAGTATAACAGATTCTTATAATCTATATAAACTTTTATAGAATACTTAAATTTCTCTAAATATACTCATTATTCATTAAACGCGACAATTATAACTAAGAGTTTCTTATTATAAATCTCATAATTAAGTTCTGCTAAAATCATCTTTTTAAAATAGAAGGCGATAAGCCTCAATTATTCTTTATTATCAGATTGACTTATATATATATTAATAATATAGTCTAATACATCTATTTCGAGCACAATCTATCTCTCGAGATTAAATATTATGAGAATAAAAACTGTTATAAATTTCTGTTTCAGCTTCTAAAACAAAGACTCTACTTCTATTTCTTAAATGAAGAACACTTTCTTTCTAATTATTTATATTAATAAAGTGGTTATTTTCAAGTAATTCGTAATGAATCTTCGATAAAAGTTAATGAATTCAAGAAACAATTATAATTTCTTTACTAATATAGATTGCAATTATTCAAGTATAATTATAATCTTGAATTCATTCATCTGAATCCTTATAACTATTAGAATAAACTCAAGAAACTTAACACTTTACTTATAAAACTTATACTTCTCAATCTTTATTAACAGATTTTTCGTCTAAAGAGCACAAAACACTTTCTAAATATATTCAATATATTATTTTTTGATTTCAGAATATATAAGAATATCATTAAGATAAATAACACAAAACTAATCTAGATATTTCCTAAGAACATTATTCATTAGAGATTAAAAGAAGATCGAAGTGTTTATCAATTCAAAAGATATAATCAGATACTCGTAATAATTGTAACGAGTTCAAAATATTATTTTTCATTCCTCTTCTTTTTTCATTCTCATTAAATTATACGCTTCTCATAAATCTAGTGTTATAAATCACTTAGCTTCACAAATATAATTATATAGCTTAGAGATGAGAGATAATGTGTAACAATTCTTTATCATTATATTATTCAGTTATTGATAATCAATATATAAACGCATTTCTTTATTTAATTTCAAAATAAACAGAACTGAATATTTTATAGATGAAATCAAGAATTGAATAAACTCTTTTTTCTAATTCTTGTCAAGATATTCTTGTAAAATCTTAAGTTCCTTCTTAAAAAGAGAATAAATAAATCTATATATAAATTTCTTATTAAATTCTAACGAAATCTTATGATTTTAGAGTTGATATTCAAATAATATAAATACGCTTTTATTCTTAATAAATAAATATTTAAATTCATTATATTCAGATAAATATTCCAGAGATTTTCTTATTATTTCTACTAAGCATCTATTATCAGATTTCACTTATACTATCTTTGTAAATAATACTATAGTCGTGATTATCTTATAAACGCAATTAGAAAAGCTGATAGTTCGCTATTTCCAACTAATCACTAAGTTATAAGCTTTCAGTCATGAAATATTTAGAATTATATCATATTTAATTTTCATAATATTCAACATCATCTTTTCGGTATATTATTATATAAACAGATTGAGCGAATAAGTCTTTATCTTAACTCATTCTTGATTTTGCTTAATAGAACTTTTGTCTGCTAATACTAAGCAATAGAATTTATTCTTTTTTTAAGTAAACAGACGAGAGCGAGTTACGTACGCTAAGAAGATGTAATTTTCGGTGACTTTAAAATCTATTATAATCTTGACTTTTTACTGTTCAATATGTTTCTGCAAGATTATATATTGTGCATAACTAACATCAGTAACAACTAATTTTTAAAATCTGAAAAGAGATTCTTTATTAAATCTTTAACACAAAGAATCTTCTCATTTTTTAACTCTTCAAATCAATAATTCTTAAAATAAGTATATTCTTCTTTTATAAAGTAATATTCTAATTTACTACACGGAAAATGTGCGTATAACTTATAAGAGATGTAATATTCTTTATCACAAATCATTCTTATTATCTCTAATTTCTCAGATTCTTAAATTTGCGTTATACTTATGTTTTAAATCTCTTCAAGATAAATAGAAGTGTTAATCTCATACAAATTAATTGCTTCTTAAAGATTATTACTCTAATAATAATAAATCTATTTCTAATTTTAATCCGAACAGTTCTCTATATAATATATTCATAATCGTAATTTCAATTTAATTCTTTAAGATATTTTCTCGGATGCATATATCTTATATTAATATTACGATTTCAACTCGCAATTTATATTTATACACAACATTAATTCTTAGAATTTAATAATCATTTTCATATAATTCTTATTATATTTAAGATTGCTTAATACTCGCTTCTGAGATATTTTAAAGATAACGCTCAACAATTATTTCGCTTTTTTCTATCTAAATTTCTTGAAGTATTACTTAAAGCTATTCTTATCTAATTTATAAATGACGCATTAATCATTATAATAAACAGTTTAAGATAAGCAGGCGTGAGATAATTCTGTGAGTTTCTGATCACAAATCTATTTAAATAATTTAACGACTATTCTTAATAATAGTGTTTTGATATCAGCGCAGCTGACATCTTATATATTATCTAATTTGTTCGTTCTCTATTCCGCTGATTCTTCCGAAATCGCGTGTAACTATTATTTATTAAGATAATCATTAGCTCAGTATTCAGATTTCTTATAATAAAGATATAAGTTCTTTTTCATCCACTCCTCTCGCTAAGTCGAAGAGAGTTTACTTTAATTAAGTCTCTTTCCGAACTTTCTTTGATTTATAATATTCAAATTTATTTCTCGGAAGTATTGAACTTATTTAAATTAATATTCTTTCTTACAATATTTTTCAAGAGTGAATATTTAAGATTATTCTTACTCTTTTTTCATCTATCTCTTATATAGACGATTATCTATCTTAATAAATATATTAACTAAACTCTCTAATTTATTTAATCTTTTAATTTAAGTCAGCTCGTTCTTAATTAAATCTTTCAGTTCTAGATAATATTTTATTATAAGCGCTACATCATTCCACTCAATTTATAATATAATCTGCTAAAACTTAAATATATACTCTATTATTAAATCTATTTATTAAAGTTTCTAAATCTCTCATTCAGCTGTTCGTTCTTCATTCACTCTCTTATATACTCGTTAAATACACTTCTTAAAGTAAGCGTAATTGAAGAAGATTCTTTTAATTTCGATCTTTTTATTCTTCACAAACTTCTTTAAGTAATTTATTAGATAAAATTTAAATTAATCGAAGACTTCATCTCTAAAATAAATAACTGCGAACATTATCTTAACTTTAACAGTTTTCAGCTTCTAAATATTAAATTGAATATATATATTAATTTAAGTCAAGAAAGCTTTAAGCTTTTTTCTATCTTCATAAAATATATTAAAGATATTAATCTTAAGAGAGATATAATCTAGATTAGTGATATCTTTTTAAGATTATTCATATTCAGAGTGTGATATATTCGCGTTAGTAAGATCTATCATAATAGAGTGACTAATATTCGATAATAAATAGTTAAAGTATTAAAAACTGTTAAGTCTAATTATAACAAGATTCAGATATCAGAGAATTATAAATAGAAATTATTATTCTTATATAAAAAAATCAAAGATAAAGTATAATTAATAATATAAGTTAACTATAAAAGAAGAACAGAATTATAAAACTATAGAATATAGTATTATTTATATACTCAAGGGAAATCGTTACTCACAACTGCTCACTCGTGAGTCTAAGTAAGTACTGACTGATTACTCACAACTGCTCACTCGTAAGCCTGAGTGAGCATTAACTAATTACTTACAACTGCTCACTCGTGAGCCTAAATAAGCACTCGCCTAGTATCAAGTCTTAAGTCACATAACCCGACTAATCTTCCTATTCCGGAAGGTTTCGTAATAAAGATATCTAATATATTTTATAATTATTTAAAACTTATTAATAAATATTATTCTCTTTTATTATAATTAGACTGTGTAACAGTCCAATCCCAACCCGAGTGATCCGGTCCGATCTGGTCCTTGATCCGGTCTGATCCCAAATATGGAGGGATCAAAGACCGGCCGGTCCGATCCCAAATGAACTGAGATCGGACCGGATCAGATCGGATCTGTCAAGAACCCGCCAAGAGAAAATGAGCTGTCAAGCACTAATAGAATACTAAGAACTCTAAAATTTCTTGGCATTATTTATTAAAAAAAGCTAGATTTTATTATATTTTTATTAATTAATAATGATGACTAATAAAACTTTTAAAATATATTTAATAT